>Ga0255091_1000745_pt1 | contig 11481 bp, 10 predicted proteins | sample Colum_Yuk_RepB_8_2_FD_188439 | JGI IMG/M metagenome (GOLD analysis project Ga0255091, IMG submission 188439) | Freshwater microbial communities from Columbia River, Oregon, United States - Colum_Yuk_RepB_8d | ecosystem: Environmental > Aquatic > Freshwater > River | place: USA: Oregon... | reverse complement strand
GGCTACCTGTGCCCGGAATGGAGTCATGGCGCCCGTAGTAGGCATCATTGGCGCAGTCCAGGCGATGGAAGCCATCAAAGTGATTGCGGGGGTCGGCGAGAGCCTGACCGGCCGCCTGCTGCTGCTCGATGCCAGTACCATGCAGTGGCGGCAGATGCGTCTGCCCAGGGATCCCCAGTGTCGCGTTTGCGGCTCGCAGCAGCACTGAAGGCCCCGGAATGCGCTATTGATGTTCCCCACTGCCCCGGCTATGATGCCAGCGCCCTTTCTGGAACGGCGTATAAGTTCCAGATTTACAAGATGTTTATTATGGAAAATGAATCAAGCGACCAGAAGTTGAGCTTCTCCAAATTCAATCTGGTTGAACCACTGAACAAAGCCATCGCCGACCTCGGCTTTACCTACTGCACTCCCATTCAAGCTCAGAGCCTGCACTACACGCTCCAGGGCAATGACGTCACCGGACGCGCCCAGACGGGCACTGGCAAGACAGCCGCATTCCTCATCACCATCATCAACGACCTGGTCAGCAATCCCATCGAGGAAACGCGCTACATCGGCGAGCCTCGTGCCCTGATCATCGCGCCTACCCGTGAACTGGTGATGCAGATTGCCAGTGACGCCCAATTGTTGTGCAAGTACACCGATCTGCACATTGTGACAATGGTGGGGGGCGAGGACTACCAGAAGCAGCTGCGCGCTGTGGACCGTCGTCCAGTGGACATCGTGGTGGCCACTCCCGGACGCCTGATCGACTTCGTGCAGAACGACCAGATCTATCTGGGCCTCGTGGAACTGATGGTCATCGACGAAGCTGACCGCATGCTGGACATGGGTTTCATTCCGCAGGTGCGGGCCATCGTGGCGCGCACACCCGCCAAGGAGTGTCGTCAGACTTTGCTGTTCAGCGCTACATTCACGCCGGAAATTCTGGAGCTGACCAAGCGTTGGGCGATGGATCCCATCATGGTGGAAATCGAGCCCGAAAAAGTGGCAACGGACACTATCGATCAGATCGTCTATCTCGTCACGACGGAGGACAAGTACAAGCTGCTCTACAACCTGATTGCTGCAGAAGGCGCAGACAAGGTCATCGTGTTCAACAATCGCCGCGACCAGGTGCGCAAGCTGGCGGACAATCTGTATCGCAACGGCGTGAGCTGCGGGCTGCTGTCCGGGGAAGTTGCACAGAACAAGCGTGTGCAGACACTGGAGGCTTTCCGGGAAGGACAGCTGCAGGTGCTGGTGGCAACAGACGTGGCAGGGCGTGGTCTGCACATAGACGACGTGACCCATGTCATCAATTACAGTCTTCCCGAAGAAGCGGAGGATTATGTGCACCGGATCGGCCGTACCGGACGTGCCGGCAATGTGGGCACTTCGATCAGTTTCGCGTGTGAGGAGGATTCCTTCCTGTTGCCGAATATTGAAGAGAAGCTGGGGCGCAAGCTGGCCTGTATCCGGCCCGACGACGCGTTGCTGGCGCCGCCGCCGCCTTTCTCGCGACCGACCAAGTTCGTGGCGCCGCCGAAGACGGCTGAACGCAGTGGTGGAGGCCGCTCAGACAGCCGCGGCCGTGACAGTCGCAGCAGTCGAACGCCGCGCCGCTGATTCAGCGGGCCATGGTGATCTGACCTGACTGGTGGGAGCGGGCTTGTGGGAGCGGGCTTGCCCGCGAATCAATTGATCGCAGATGTTCGCGGGCAGGGCCCGCTCCCACAGACTTGTCATCTAAATCGCAGATCGCACCGCGCCCGCCTGCTCAAGCAGCCGGACATACTCCGTGCAGCGTCGGTGTTTCGCGACATGATCCAGAAACGTAGTGCCATCGACATGGCGCACATTGAGGTCATGACCAGCTTCGACAAAATATTCCAGAAAGCGCTCAAACGCGTCCGGCAGCATGCCGCGATACGCTTTCTGCAAAATGTGATAATCCGCTGGAACGCCTTCGGGCGGCAGGAACTGCAGGAAACTGCAGATGCGCTCGTCAGTCCAGAACTCGTCTCTCACTGCTGGCTGGGTTCGTGCCGCGCCGGTTTTCTTTTCTTCCATAATGAATCGTGATCCTTCTTTAAATCGTCAGGCCTTGAGTTTCTGCAGCAACAAGGCGTTCAATTGCTCGGGGTTGGCCTTGCCCTTGGAGGCCTTCATGGCCTGGCCGATGAAGAAGGCGAACACTTTGTCCTTGCCGGCGCGGAACTGTGCCACCTGTTCGGGATTGGCGGCAATCACTTCGTCCACGAGCTTCTCTATCGCGCCAGTGTCTGTCACCTGCTTGAGCCCCTGGCTCTCGATGATTTCATCCACCGTGTGGGTATTGCCGAGCAGCGCCTCAAAGACGGTCTTGGCAATCTTGCTGGAAATAGTCTGGTCCTTGATGCGGCCGATGAGGGCGCCCAGTCGCTGCGTACTGACAGGGGACTGATCGATTTCCAGATCGCTCTTGTTCAGCAGGGCCTGCAGGTCGCCGCTCACCCAGTTTGCAGACAGTTTCGCATCGCCGCAAATTTTCACTACTTCTTCAAAGTAATCGGCCATCTCGCGGCTGCTGGACAGCACGCCCGCGTCGTAATCGCTCAGGCCATACTGGCTGACGAAGCGTGCTCGTTTGGCAATCGACAACTCCGGCAGTTCCGCACGCACAGACTCGATGTAGGCCTCGTCGATCACGATCGGCAGAAGGTCGGGCTCGGGAAAGTAGCGATAGTCGTTGGCAACTTCCTTGCTGCGCATGGAGCGCGTTTCGTCGCGGTCAGCGTCATACAGACGGGTTTCCTGAATGATGCGCCCGCCGTCCTCGATGATGTCGATCTGGCGCTGCGCTTCGTGCAGGATCGCCTTCTCGACGAAGCGGAACGAGTTGATGTTCTTGATCTCGGTGCGCGTGCCAAACTCCGTGGCGCCCAGTTTGCGGACGGACACGTTGGCGTCGCAGCGCATGGAACCCTGCGCCATGTTGCCGTCGGAGATGCCCAGATAGCGAATAATGGAATGCAGCTTCTTCAAATAGGCAACAGCTTCCTTTGCGCTGCGCAGCTCCGGTTCGGACACGATCTCAAGCAGTGCAGTACCCGCGCGGTTCAGGTCGATGCCGGAAAGGCCTTCGAAATCTTCATGCAAAGACTTGCCTGCATCTTCTTCGATGTGAGCACGCGTGATGCCGATGACTCTTTCGCTGCCATCTTCCAGCGTGATCTGCAGACTGCCCTTGCCCACGGTCGGGAACTGCAGCTGACTGACCTGATAGCCCTTGGGCAGGTCAGGGTAGAAATAGTTCTTGCGGTCGAACACTGAGCGGCGACCGATCTCCGCGTCCACGGCCAGGCCGAACTTCACCGCCATGCGCAGTGCCTGCTCGTTCAGCACCGGCAGCGTGCCTGGCATTGCCAGATCGTAGACCCCGGCCTGCGTGTTGGGTGCCGCGCCGAAGGTGGTGCTGCTGCCAGAGAAGAGCTTGCTCTTGGTGGCCAATTGTACATGTACTTCCAGTCCGATCACTGTTTCCCAGACCATGACTTATACCTCCGGCCGTTGCAGGTGCCAGTCCGTATGCTGTTGGAACTGGTGGGCGATATTCAGGACGCGTGCTTCGGCGAAGTCATTGCCGACCAACTGGATGCCGATGGGCAGAGGCTTGCCATTGGGCGCCTTGGCACTGCCCGCAGGAATCGAGATGCCGGGCAGGCCGGCCAGATTCACACCGATGGTATAGATGTCTTCGAGATACATGGTCACCGGGTCGTCATTCTTCTCGCCTACCTTGAAGGCCGTATGTGGCGTCGTCGGGCCGATGATCACATCAACCTCCTGGAACGCCTTGTCGAAATCCTGCTTGATCAGGCGGCGGATCTGCTGCGCCTTGATGTAGTAAGCGTCGTAATATCCTGCTGACAGTGCGTAGGTGCCCACCATGATGCGCCGCTTCACCTCGTTGCCGAAGCCTTCGCTGCGAGAGCGTTTGTACATGTCTTCCAGATTGGTCGGGTTCGCGCAGCGGTAACCGTAGCGTACTCCGTCGAAACGCGACAGGTTGGCAGAGGCTTCTGCCGGCGCAATCACGTAATAGGCCGATACCGACAGGTGATTGTTCGGCAGATCGACTTCCTTCACAGTGGCGCCAAGGCTCTCGAATACTTTCAAGGCAGATTGCAGCGCCGCTTCCACTTCGGCCCCCAGGCCTTTGGCCAGATGCTGTTTCGGCACGCCGATGCGCAGGCCCTTCAGCGGGTCATTCAGCGTTGTCATGTAATCGGGCGCCGCGCTGTCCACGCAGGTGGAGTCGCGACTGTCCGGGCCTGCCATGACGTTCATCATCAGGGCGGCATCTTCTGCGCTCTTGCAGATGGGGCCGGCCTGGTCGAGGCTGGAGGCGAAGGCGATCATGCCCCAGCGTGATATGCGCCCGTAGCTGGGTTTGAAACCTGTGATGCCGCAAAAAGCCGCCGGCTGGCGAATGGAGCCGCCCGTGTCCGTGCCGGTGGCCATCGCACACAGGTCGGCGGCTACAGCCGCGGCGGAGCCGCCCGACGAGCCACCGGGCACTCGCTCAGTGTCCCATGGGTTACGGACCGGGCCGAAGTAACTCGTTTCGTTGGAGGAACCCATCGCGAACTCATCCATATTGGTCTTGCCAAGCGTCACAGTGCCTGCGGCGTTGAAACGCTCGACCACGGTGGCATTGTAGGGGGCGACGAAGTTGGCCAGCATTTTCGACCCACAGGTGGTCAGCACATCCTGAATGCAGAAGATGTCCTTGTGAGCCAGGGGAATCCCTGTCAACGGGCCGTGCTCGCCCCGCGCGCGCCGTGCATCGGCAGCCGCTGCCTGCGCCAGCGCCAGATCTTCAGTCACTGTAATGTAGGCGTTGTAGAGGGCGTTGTGCGCACGAATGCGCGCCAGATAATCACGGGTAAGTTCCGTGCTGGAAAATTCACCTTTCGCCAGTGAGCGGGAAAGTTCAGCGACTGTTCTGCGAGACATGCTGGAGTGTGTCCTTGGTCCGTGGGGCGCCAATGCGCGCCGTGAATTGTCTATGGATGGAAAAGAGTCCGGTGCGCGGCGTTCAGTTCACTCGATGACTTTGGGGACGAGATACAGACCGTCCTGGGTAGCGGGGGCAATCTTCTGCAGATACTCGCGCTGATCAACTTCGGTGACTTCATCCTTGCGCAGCCGCTGAATGGCATCGAAGGGGTGCGCCAGCGGGGCGACATCCTGTGTGTTGATGCTTTGCATCTGATCGATCAGCGCAAGGATGGACGAGATTCTGCCGGCAACTTCCTGGGCCTCCGTCGCATCAATATGCAAACGTGCCAGGTGGGCAATTTTTTCCACGTCCGATCTTTCCAAAGCCATTCCCGATCTCCCAATGCGACCTGTCGTCCTACAAGCATTTTACGCGGTTTCCGCCGCCGTTTTGCGGGGGATTCCCCGTTTTGGGGCAATTATCGATTTGACTCTTGCCCAATATCCCGGCCATTGTTAGAGTGCGTATCTATCGCCGCAGAGGCCGTGATTATACGGGAAAGAGACCCGTTCAAGGCAACAGTTTCAGGAATTGTCGGCAATATACCGGGTACCGACAATTTCCTCCGACATTCAACTCCTTGTACGAATCCTTGCGCGCCACCTGAATGCTTTCTTCCAGTCTGTGAACAGAAGTTCGCGCTCGTGAACTGGAGGTCCCCTGTTTTGAGGTTAATTAAAAGTCGATGTTCAAAAGATTCCGTGGAATGTTCTCCAATGATCTCGCGATTGATCTGGGAACCGCCAATACCCTGATTTACATTCGCGGCCAGGGCATTGTCCTGAATGAGCCGTCCGTCGTCGCGATACGCACACACAATGGTAAAAAGACGGTCACCGCCGTCGGGGCAGATGCCAAGCGCATGCTGGGCCGCACACCGGGAAACATCACCGCCATCCGTCCGCTCAAGGATGGGGTGATCGCCGATTTCCAGGTCACCGAAAAAATGCTGCAGCACTTCATAGCAAAAGTGCATGAGAACAGTTTCTTTCCGCCCAGCCCGCGCGTTCTGGTATGTGTTCCCTGCAAATCCACTCAGGTTGAACGCCGCGCCATTCGTGAGTCCGTCGTCAGTGCCGGTGCCCGCGAAGTAAGGCTGATCGAAGAACCCATGGCAGCCGCCATCGGCGCTGGACTGCCGGTTGAGAAGGCCAGTGGCTCCATGGTGGTTGATATCGGTGGCGGCACTACCGAAATCGCCATCATCTCCCTGAACGGCATCGTGTACGCGGAATCTGTTCGCATTGGTGGAGATCGCTTCGACGAGGCGATCATTACCCACGTGCGTCGCAACTACGGCAGCCTGATCGGCGATGCCACAGCAGAGCGCATCAAGAAGGAGATAGGCTGTGCCTATCCCTCGTCCGGTGTGCTGCGCGAGATCGATGTGCGTGGACGCAATCTGGCCGAAGGCGTGCCACGCAGTTTTACCTTGAACAGCGATGAAATTCTGGAAGCGCTCCAAGAACCTTTGTCAGCCATCGTGCAGGCCGTCAAGAGCGCTCTGGAACAGTCGCCGCCCGAGCTGGCTTCAGACATTGCCGAGAGCGGCATGGTGCTGACCGGCGGTGGCGCGTTGTTGAAAGATCTCGACAAGTTGCTGTCTGAAGAGACAGGCCTGCCAGTCATTGTGGCCGAAGACCCGCTCACTTGTGTGGCACGGGGCGGCGGCAGAGCGATGGAGCTGATGGACGCCAATGACATGGATTCATTGACCATTGAGTAAACGGTTCGAGGTTCCACCATCAAGACCCTATTTATCAAAGGCGTGTCGCTGGAGTACCGCATCGCTGCGTTTGTGGTGCTCTCGGCGGCTGTCATGTTTGCAGACAACCGCTTTGATTATCTCGACCGCGTCCGTTACACCCTTGGTTTCCTGACTGCCCCCATTTTCTGGGTTGCCGATACTCCCGCCCGCGTGTCCTATTGGATAGACGATGTCTTCGTCTCCCACGGCGATCTCATAGACGAAAATCAGAGCCTGCGCGAAGAGTTGCTGTTTGCGCGGAGAGAGTTGCAACTGCTTGCGGGTCTGGCCAGTGAGAACCAGCGCCTGCGGGCAGCATCTGCCAGTGTCGAAGGCAGCATTCTTTCCGCCGAGATCATCAATATTTCCAACGACGCGGGATCGCGGCGCGTCCTCATAAACCGGGGGGGGCAGCATGGCGTTGTTGCTGGCCAGGCTCTGCTGGACGCCCATGGTCTGATGGGACAGGTAGTCGAAGTGCTTCCCTTTACCAGCTGGGTCATGTTGATTACGGACTCCCGGCATGGCACTCCCGTGCAGGTCAACCGCAATGGCGAGCGCGCCATTGCCCGCGGCAGCCGCGGCGAAATCCCGGAACTCGAACTGGAATACGTGCCGGATACCAGTGACATTCTGGCAGGCGATCTGCTTGTCAGCTCAGGTCTGGGCCAGCGTTTTCCAAAGGACTACCCTGTCGCTGTGGTAACCAGTGTCGTGCACGACCCGGGGCAGGCGTTTGCCATCATCAAGGCCCGCCCGCTGGCCCAGATGGATCGCACACGGCATGTGATGTTGCTGGAGTTGCCCGCCAACGAGGCGGAGGTGGCCCCAGTGGATGGGAGCGTACCGGCGTGGGTTGAAGTAACTCAAGGTGAGAAGCCTGCAGAACCGGGTCCGGCAGCTGCCTCGACAGATGCGGAAGTCCAGGTGGATGTCGCGGTGCCTCAGGCTCTCCCGGCGGACACGACTGCGGCAGAACCTGCTGCAAGCCCCGAGACAGCCCCTGAGGACATGCCTCTGCCGTCCGAACTCGCAGACATCGTGCCAGAACCTTCGGCGGGCCAGGATTGAGTCATGGATCAGCGTAACAATGCCACCTGGGTGGTCTACCTTACTTTCGTCGTCGCCTTTCTGCTGGCAGTTGTGCCTTTCCCGGAATGGGCAATGAATTACCGTCCGCAGTGGGTAGCCATGGTCCTGATCTACTGGGCGATGGCGTTGCCCTATCGTGTCGGCATCGGCTTCGCCTGGGTGGCTGGCCTGCTGGTCGATATCCTGGATGGCTCGCTGCTCGGTCTCAATGCGGTGGCTCTGGCAATCATTGCGTACATCACCCTGAGTCTGCATCAGCGTCTGCGCATGTTTTCCTCGCTGCAGCAGAGTGCCGTCGTCCTGGCCATGACGGGACTGTACCTTATGATGACGCACTGGATGAAAATTGCAGCCGACCAGGCAGTCACTTCCGATCTGCTCTTCCTGCTCGGCGCTCTTTCCAGTGCCTTTCTGTGGCCCTGGGTATTCGTGCTTCTGCGGCAGATGCGCCGCGGGTTCAGCGTTCGCTAATTCCCTTTTTCCACTGCAGGAGCGCCATGGCCGCCGTCATCAGTCCCGCTTGTCCCGGCATCGTTCTTGCCTCCGCCTCGCCCCGTCGCATGGAGCTGCTCCGTCAGATTGGCGTGGTCTTCTCTGTCGCTGAGCATCAGGTGCTGGAAGAGCCCCGCGCCGGCGAAGCGCCCCAGGCCTTTGTGCAACGCATGGCACTTGAGAAAGCGCGGTCGGCGCAGAGTCTGCAGCCCGGTCAGGCTCTGCCAGTGCTGGGGGCAGATACCATTGTCGTTGCGGCTGGCCAGATCATGGGCAAACCGCGTGACCGTGACGATGCGCAGCGCATGTGGCGTTTGCTTTCCGGTGCCGAGCATCAGGTGCATTCTGCGGTGGCTCTTTGTCTGGGATCGCGGGCTGAAGTGCGGATGTCAACGACTGCCGTGCATTTTCGGACACTGAGTTCAGCCGAATGTGCCAGCTACTGGGCCAGCGGCGAACCTTTGGGCAAGGCCGGTGCCTATGCGATTCAGGGGCTTGGAGCTCTGTTCGTAGAGCGCATCGCTGGCAGCTACACCGGGGTTGTGGGGTTGCCGCTGTTTGAGACGGCCGAGCTGCTGGCGCTCTTCAATGTGCGCACAGCGCTGTGCGAGCTGCCCGGGAGCCTGTCATGAGCGAGGAGATTCTGATCAATGTCACCCCCATGGAGACGCGTGTCGCCCTGATCGAGAACGGCCTTCTGCAGGAAATATTCGTGGAGCGTCCCCACAGCAAGGGCCATGTGGGTGACATCTATCTGGGTAAAGTGGTGCGCGTCATGCCTGGAATGGAAGCAGCCTTCGTGGATATCGGGCTCGAACGCGCTGCATTCATCCACAGCGCCGACATCTCGCCAATCAGCCCTGAAGGCTTCGAAGTGCGGGACCCCAATCCGGCCCCCATTCAGAATCTGGTGCGTGACGGGCAGATGATCGTGGTGCAGGTCGTCAAGGACCCGATTGGCACCAAAGGCGCCCGGCTGAGTACGCACCTCACATTGCCATCGCGCAATCTGGTGTACCTGCCACGCAGCACGCACTTCGGCATCTCCCAGCGACTTGAAAATGAAGAAGAGCGCGCGCGCCTGCAGGCGGTTGTTCAGCAGGGCATCCTTCAGGAGGAAATGGCTGGGCGCGGAGGCTTCATCATTCGCACAGCTGCCGAAGGTGCGGGTTTGGAAGATGTTCTCGAAGACATCCGGTTTCTGAAAAAGTTGTGGGCGGCTGTGGAGCGACGCATCGGCGACAGTCGCGAGGTCCACATTCTCTATCGCGACGTACCCCTGTACATGCGGGCCATGCGCGATCTGATCACCCCCCAGATCGAGAAGATCCGGGTGGATACGCCCGCGGCCTGCAGCGAGATAGCGCGCTTCGTCGACGACTTCATTCCGGAGTTCCGCAGCAAGCTGGAGCTGTATGCCGGAGAAAGGCCGATCTTTGACCTCTATGGTATTGACGAGGAGATCAACAAGGCACTGGGTCGTCAGGTGAAGCTGAAATCCGGGGGTGATCTGATCATCGATCAGACCGAGGCGATGGCAACCATCGACGTCAACACAGGCGCGTATCTCGGCAGCAAGAACCATGCGGAGACCATACTCAAGACCAATCTTGAAGCGGCCACTGCAATCGCTCGACAGCTGCGTGTTCGCAATCTTGGTGGAATCATTATTCTGGATTTCATCGACATGATAGACCCGGAACACCAGCGGCAGGTGCTGCGTACCTTGCAGAAAGCCCTGGAAAAAGATCATGCACGCACGACAATTACCGGCATGTCCGAGCTCGGTCTCGTGGAAATGACCCGCAAGCGCACCCGCGAAAGTCTCGGTCAGCTGCTGTGCAGCGAGTGCGCTGTCTGCAAGGGAAGGGGGCGGGTCAAGACCGCCGAAACCATATGCTATGAAATTTTTCGCGAGATCATGCGGGTTGCACGTGTCTACGAAAACGATGTGATCCTGGTCATGGCCTCACAGGGCGTGGTGGACAGGCTGCTGGATGAAGAGTCAAGCACCCTCGCTGACCTGGAAGAATTAATAGGCAAGACGGTCAGGTTTGAAGTGGAACCCATGTATACTCAGGAACAGTTTGACGTTGTGCTGTTCTAGGGTGCCCCACGCTGCCCGCGCAATGTCGCTGGCTCCGAGCCGATGTCGCCATGATCGCCACCATATTCAAGAAGACAGTTTCCCTCAGCATTGCACTGGCACTCACGCTGCTGATGCTCGTTGCTGTCTACGTCAGTGTCGGGCGTCAGCTGATGCCCTACGTTGTCGACTACCGTGAAGATATCGAATCGCAACTGACCGCCAGCATTGGGCAGCAGGTTCAGATCGGGGCGATTGAAGGTGGTTGGCGGCGCTTCAATCCAGTGCTCACTCTGCAGCAGGTTCTGATTTTCCCGACACTGGCATCGGCCACCGAGCAACTCGTGTTGCTCGACAATCTCTCCCTGGAAATCGATACCCTGGCCAGTCTGCTGCAGCGCAAACTGATTCTGCGTGCCGTGGAGATTGCCAATCCTGAGTTTACTCTGCGTGAAGACGCCAGTGGGCGCTGGCAGATTTCCGGGTTCGAAGCCTCCCCCGGGACGCAGCTGACATTGGATCAGGTGCTGGAGCTTTCATCCCGCGTCAGCAATCTCAGCCTCAGCAATCTTGTCGTCTCACTGGTGCGCAATGATGGTCGCACTGTCCTTTTCGAACGCAGCCGGCTGCAACTGCAGAATCGCGGAGCCCAGCACTACATGCACGCCGAGCTGCTTCAGGCGGGCGTCATCGGGCCCGTCAGCATTGCGGCCGAGCTGACTGGCAACACAAGTGACACGCTGTCCGGCCAGCTGTATGTGCGGTTTCCCGAAAATGATTATTCCGGAATCGTGTCAGGTCTGGCAGTCGGCGGCGCGCAGCTGCAGTCACTGGCTGGCACTTCTGAGATGTGGGCGAAGCTGGAGGGTGGGCAGCTGCATTCCGCGCAGGGCAATGTGGCGCTGTCGAAGCTGGGGCTCGGTCTGGTCGATGGTGGGCCCGTTGTCGAACTGAGCGATGCCGGCACCCGCTTTTTCGTGCAGCGCCAGCAAGAGACCTCCGTGTGGGAGGTGTGGGTGCAGGATCTGCGCATGC
>Ga0255091_1000728_pt1 | contig 11624 bp, 12 predicted proteins | sample Colum_Yuk_RepB_8_2_FD_188439 | JGI IMG/M metagenome (GOLD analysis project Ga0255091, IMG submission 188439) | Freshwater microbial communities from Columbia River, Oregon, United States - Colum_Yuk_RepB_8d | ecosystem: Environmental > Aquatic > Freshwater > River | place: USA: Oregon... | reverse complement strand
TCGCTGGCGTGATATGAATTTTTTCTGTTTCATGGTGCCACCTGGGGTGCAAGACCGCGATAAATCAAAACCGGAGGTTCGGCAGGCTCTTTAGGGGCCGACGGTGCACGCGCTGATTTGGGGTTACCGGCAGCACGCGGGGCCGAAGGTACTGCACCCTGCAATGCGCTTGAAGTCAGAAATTGTTTTTGCTGAGGTGCCGCACTACGGCTAGGGGCCGGCACTACCGAGATAGCTGGCAATCCGGAGCCTGTAGCCGTCACTTTGGCAGCAATAGCCGCGGCTTTCTCTACCGTAACCTGTGCGGTCGGCACAATCGCTAGGCGCAATGTGCCCAGACTGCTCGCCAGCATCAGGCGGGTTACATCAGCCTCAGCGATAGCTAATACAGCTGTTCTGGCACGGGCACGATCGGCGCTGCGCGCCTTCTCGTCTGGCGTCACCGTACCACCGGCTTGGCTAATAATTTCGCTACCAAAACCCAGTACACGCACAGACTGCATGACGATTTGTGCTGAATCCTTGCCGCCACTCTCGCCACGCAAAAACAACAGCAGATCAACCAGATCACCGGGCTGAACAAAACCGCCGCCACCAATGACTTCATCAATGGGAATAGCCACAGCACGCTCGCCAGGTCGCAGCAGGCGTGCAATCTCGCTACCAGGGCGCAGGTGCGTTTGATTAAGCAGGCTGCCTGCCTCCAGTGCGACTTGTACCGGCTGACCTAGGACTTCATCTAATGTTCTGTAAGTAGCGGGGGGGGCCACCTTCAGGTAGTCCAGCGTCACATCTTCTGCACTGATCTCATGGAACGCAGCGACGGCCTGGCGCAAGACCACAACCGGCACTTTACCTGGCACACCTTGAGCAGCAGCCTCTTTGACTTTTTGCGCTTGCAAAGTCGCCGACTCGGCAAGGGTTTGAGCCTCAACGGTTGTTTTATAGCCCAGATAGCCGGCAATGCCTGCACCCAAAAAAATCATGACCCGACTGTTCATAGTTTTTCTCGTTTCATGGCGGCGCTCCTTGGCCCTGCTTGACTAGATCCTAACAAGGTTTTTCAATGCAATGGCGCATCAGACAAAATTCTCAAACAATATTTACAAAGGAAATACAAACGAAATGCTGACCTTGAGCGCGACTCGATTTATAAGATGATGGTAGATTCATGACTCGATCGGAAACTTAGAGAAAATTCATCATGAAAAAAATCGCAAAGGCACTGGCTTCCCAGCAGCGACAAAAAGGTGCAACTGTTATTGAGTACGCTTTGATTGCCGCCCTCATATCCGTGGCAGCCATTGTGGCTTTTTCGGCTGTAGGGACCAAAGTCAACACCACGATGTCAAATGTATCAACATCATTGGGCTAATTGTGACGCAATACCGCTGAGCTACAACAGTGCCTTACAAAAGCAGTGTAAATAGCGAACAGGCAAGCGACAAAAACCTCTAGTAGTTAAAAGCAAAATTGCTACACTTATGCCACCCGGAACCACCGGACACTTTAAAACCAGGAGTACACCATGAAAAATATCCAAACGCTGCTGGCCAAGCGTCGTGACGAAAAAGGTGCTACGGTTATTGAGTACGCCCTAATTGCTGCATTGATTTCCGTTGCCGCTATCGTTGCCTTCTCGGCTGTGGGCAGCAAAGTGAATACCACCATGACCAAAGTATCGTCCTCGTTGGGCTAAGTACTGGCTACAGTAAACGGGCCTTCGGGCCCGTTTTTGTATCTGCTGTTTCCAGCTTCGCACTGCGAAGACAACTGCCGTCAGGAGTGGCCATCATGATGAATCGCATGGCGACTCGGCAACACGGCGCAACTATTATCGAGTATGTGCTCATTGCAGCGTTTGTCTCGATAGTGGCCATGGTGACAATTAGCCACATTGGACAGATAGTAAGCGACAAAGTTAGCGGCGTTTCCACCGCGTTTCTCGAGTCTCCCTGACAGCCTGCGCTGCCTCTGCATTAACCGCCGGTAATCAGCTCAAGACACTCCGTACCGCATCACGATTATTACAGATCAGCACCACATCACAGCCTGCCGCCAAGGCCAGATCTCTGCGCTCGGCCATGCTGCCGACACCCGCAGCGCCTTCCATGCACAAGTCATCCGAAAAAATCAGCCCCTGAAAACCCAGCTGCTCACGTAGGACCGTTTTCAGCCAGAACGAAGAGAAACCTGCGGGCAAAGGATCAACCTGAGGATAGACCACGTGCGCCGGCATAATGCCGTCCAACTCTTTCGCTAAGGCACGAAAGGGCTGCAAATCGTAGGCATTGATGTCATCCCACGAACGATCGTCTACCGGCAAGGCAAAGTGAGAGTCTGCCGCCACCGAGCCATGCCCGGGAAAATGCTTGCCGATTGTCATCATGCCCGCCGCTTTCATGCCTTGCATAAAGGCGCGCACGAGCGCAGTGGCGGCCTCTGGCTCAGTATGAAATGCGCGATCACCAATGACTCCGCTCACGCCTACATCGAGATCCAGCACGGGAGCAAAACTAAAGTCGACGCCGACTGCTCTGACTTCTTTAGCCATGAGCTCTCCACAGCTGCGCGCGGCGGCTAATGCGGCCATAGGATCTACATCATATTGATGCCCAAACGAGCGCATGGCAGGCAGGCGCGTAAATCCTTCACGAAACCGCTGCACTCGCCCGCCCTCTTGATCAACCGCAATCCAAAGCTCTGGACGCACGGCGCGCATGGCTGTTGTCAGCGCCTGAACCTGCTCGGGAGTATCAACATTTCGACTAAACAAAATAACGCTGCCTACTTGAGGATGTGCCAGCAGCTCTTTGTCTTCGGCCGTTAAGGTTAAGCCACCCACGTCTACCATCAACGGTCCGCGCACCATGCAAAATCTCCTAGCAAAAACATCAAATGAAGAGTGAGAAGTAAGCCGCTCATGAACATAATTGTCAAAGCCTGAATCGCGCCCTGAACGCTAAGGCAGTGTTATTATCGAGCAAGATTGCACCCCAGATGCGGTGCCAAGGAATACAAAGATCGCCATGCTTAGATCGTCGTTTTTCACCCGTGGACTTCTGCTAACAACCGTATTTTCTCTGGCTCTGCCCTTAGCGGCGGCAGAACTTGTCCCAACGGAGCAACAAAGTAAAGTCGCCAGAACAGTGGCAAGGCAACTCTCCGTCTTGCATTACACGCGCCCCCCGCTCGACGATGCCTTATCTCTAGTGATTTGGAATCGCTATCTGAGCGACCTGGATGGTCAGCGCTTGTTTTTTCTTGCCTCAGATATCGAGGGCTTTACGCGCTGGCAACTCCAGATGGACGATCACCTGAAAACAGGTGTGCTCACTCCCGGGTTCACGATCTACAATCGTTTTCAAAATCGCCTGCGCGAGCGCCTTCAATTTGTTCTGAGCGAGCTGGATAATAATAAGAAACTCTTAGACTTCTCGGGCAATGAAACCTTAGTCATTGATCGCAAAAATGCGGCTTGGGTGAAATCAACGGCAGAGCTGGATCAGCTCTGGCGATTGCGCATTAAGTCAGCCGCGCTCAGCTTGAAATTGGCGGGTAAAAGCAATGAAGACATTTTGAGCACCCTCAAACGGCGCTATAAATCGCAATTAAGCGCCGTCGCTCAAACCAAAAAAGAAGATGCATTCCAAACCTATATGAATGCATTTACTGAGACCTATGATCCGCATACCGAGTACTTCTCACCCAGAAGCTCGGAAAACTTCAATATCAACATGAGCTTGCAGCTCGAAGGCATTGGCGCCGTCCTTCAAACCGATGACGAGTACACCAAGGTGGTTCGTTTAGTGCCCGGGGGGCCGGCCGATAAATCGCGACAGCTCAAGCCTAACGATCGCTTAATCGCTGTAGCTGAAGGCGACAAAGAGTTTGTTGATGTGGTGGGCTGGCGCATAGATGAAGTCGTGCAACTGATTCGCGGTGCCAAGGGCACGACCGTACGATTACAGGTGCTGCCCGCTGGCTCGACGGACACCGCCAATAGCAAAGAAATCAGCTTGGTGCGAAATACGGTTGCGCTGGAAGACCAGGCAGCCACGAAAAAAATTATTGATATCAAACGCGATGGCGTGGTTCGTCGAATCGGTGTCATTAAACTGCCGACGTTTTATGCCGACTTCCAAGGCATGCAAGCGGGCGATCCGAACTACCGTAGCACCACGCGTGATGTGCATCGCCTGTTAACCGAACTTAAGCAGGAACGCATCCAAGGCATTATTCTGGATTTACGCAATAATGGCGGCGGCTCACTGTCTGAAGTAAATGACCTCATTGGTGAGTTCATTAGCACAGGACCCACCGTACAAGTCCGTGATGCCCGTGGCAAAGTTGAAGTCTTGGGCGATGGCAATCCCGAAGTGGCTTACTCAGGCCCGCTCGTCGTGATGACCAACCGATTATCAGCATCAGCGTCCGAAATTTTTGCCGGTGCCATTCAGGATTACGGTCGCGGCTTGGTCGTGGGCGGCACGACCTTCGGTAAAGGCACCGTGCAATCGCTGCGGGAACTGGGCTCAGGGCAACTCAAAATTACCGAGGCCAAGTTTTACCGTATCTCTGGGGCCAGCACACAAAATAAAGGCGTCGTGCCTGATATTGTCTTCCCTGAATTATCCATGGCCAGCGAAATTGGTGAGTCTGTGCTGCCTCGCGCCCTTCCATGGGACACCATTCCTCCAGCGCGCTACCAACGCCAAGGCCAGGGCAACTGGCGCATGACCAGCCTACGCAGTACCTCTGCGCAACGACAAGCTCGCAATCCAGACTTCCGCTATCTGCTCGATGAGCAGAAGCTAATTGCGGAGCTCAATGGCATTAAGACCCAGTCATTGAACGAAAAAACACGGCGCCTAGAAAAGCAACAACTCGACTCACGACGTTTAGCTATTGAAAATCGTCGTCGCACGGCTAAAGGCTTAAGTGCCTTTAAGTCGTGGGAGGACTTTGAGGCGCAACAGGAAAAGTTAAATCCTAACTCAGACCCCAACTTTGAGCGCTCGGAAGAAGCGGCTTTAACGATGGAAGCCGCCGAGATTTTGCTAGATACCCTGCCGCCTGTTCGCAATCTGCCGACGCTGCCCACACTGAAGACCGCTGGCTCCATAAACTCAGCGGCCAAAGCACGACCCGCTAACGTTAGCGAACGTTAAATATGCTACCCCAGCCGACGTCAGAACGTGAGCTTCTCGATCACCTGCTGACTCGGCTGGTGGGCAGAGCCAGCAGCGCAGGCAACGCCATAACCCTGCTGCGAGATAGCCCCGAGCATGAGCAGACTACCCTTAGACTCATTAATAACGCCCAATACCAAATTGCCCTAGAGAACTACCTCATTGCCGATGATGACTGGGGTCAGCAGTTGCTGTTGGCGCTGTGTGGTGCTGCAAAGCGTGGCGTCAAAGTAGCCGTTTTGTGCGACTGGCTGGGCAGTTGGAGCTTAAGTCGTCGCTGGCGACAAGAGCTGATTGATGCTGGGGGTGAATGCCGCCGATTTAATGTACCTGGCCTTGGTGAACCACTGGCCTGGATCATTCGGAATCATCGCAAACTGCTGGTGGTAGACAGTCAATTCAGCCTAATCACTGGCTGGTGCCATAGCGCGCGCTGGCGAGGCCAAGTGACAGGCATTGCCAATACAACCACACAACCCTGGCGAGACACCGGGGTTCTAATTAACGGTGTTATCTCTGCAGAAGCCGAAATGGCATTTGCTCAGACGTGGCAAATGGCTGGAGGCGCTGCGTGGAGTGTGGTTTCAAACGTAAACCTCGCCCAACCTCGCGTCACCGACTCACGGGTTAGACTGATTGTAGGCCAGCCACAAAGCAGCCCCCTATTTCGCTTGGATCAGCTGATGATCAGTCAGGCGAAACAGCAACTGTGGCTGACTGATGCCTACCCGATCGGCACACCGGCCTACTTAGATGGCCTCCGGCGAGCCGCTCAAGCCGGCGTTGATGTGCGCTTACTGGTGCCGGGCAGCACAGACCTGCCTTGGCTTGGCCTACTGGCCCGCAGTGGTTATCGCGCGCTATTGGAAGCCGGTGTTCGCGTTTACGAATGGAATGGTGCCATGCTCCATGCCAAGACAGCCGTCATTGATGGGCACTGGTCCCGCGTGGGCTCGAGTAATCTTAATCCGGCATCTTGGCTGGGAAACTATGAGCTAGATGTGGCAATTGAATGCCCGGACTTTGGCGCACAAATGATGGCGCAATTCTTAACTGACCTCGAGTCGGCCACAGAGATTGTGCTGCGCCCTGACCAAACGGTTCGCCTAGCCCAGCCTCGGCGCAAGCAGCGTCGGCAGATGCAGCATCAACAATCCGCAGTCTCAACCATTCGCGTCTCCCGCGCCATGGCAATGGCTGTACGTGAATCTCGCCGACTAGGCCCTGCGGATGCAACCGCACTCATGCTGTTGGCGCTATTCGGACTTGGAATTGCCATCATTGGATTTTGGCGTCCGACTTGGATCGCTTGGCCTTTAGCTGCCATTAGCGCGTGGGTCAGCATCAACTTACTGCGAATTGCGAGAAGACGTTACCTACACCATCGCCGTGGGGGCGAGCAAAAATCCTCAAAAAATGACGAAGTTGCTTGACCCAAACCATAGCTTCGGTATCCTGCTCGCCGGTTCGGAGGCGTGGCAGAGTGGTTGAATGCACCGGTCTTGAAAACCGGCGTGCCGAAAGGCATCGTGAGTTCGAATCTCACCGCCTCCGCCAACAAATTACAATAAATTCAAAAACTTCCGCAGCAAATCAAACCTTGCTTACATACTTAGATCACTAAGCTCCACCGCGCTAAATAACGCAACGTGCTATGTAAAACCTGATTTTTACTTCGTCTGAAACAAAAATCTAAGCTCCGCGTTGAGTTTCAGTACCTTTGCGTCTTTCATCGTTAGCACGAAAGATTACTGGCGAAAAAGCTGGCATCCGCCACTATTGAAATGTGGCTTGAGACAGCCAAGCTCAGTTGAACAGATTCCTATCTATCCTCAACCGGAGATCATTATGGTCATATTCGCCAGTACGATAACCATAGGCATGTTGCTTCACGGCGCCTGGGCCTTGCTCACACGCCCCTATGCAGAACCCCATCCCGCCAACTCCTAAATAGAGGTTTTCACACTCTCCATCGATCGAATTCATCCGCGAGCGAACTCATAGGAGGTGGCCGTATTCTAAAATTGCCGTTTTGCACTCTCCCTATCACGCGCCAAATCTGCTTAACTCCAGTGTAACTTTTAAAACGCATTGGAGTTAAGCACATGGCAACAGTCACACTACACGGCAACCCCGTCACGCTCGATGGCACCTTGCCCCAAACTGGGCAAGCAGCACCCGCTTTTACCCTGGTGAATGGCAAACTGGAAGATGTCACCCTCGCCAGCTTTGCTGGTCAGCGCAAAGTGCTGAATATTTTCCCTAGCGTAGACACACCGACCTGCGCTGTGTCAGTGCGCAAATTCAACGCCGAACTAAATTCACTGAGTAATACCGTTGTGCTGTGTATTTCAGCAGACCTACCTTTCGCGCAGGCACGTTTCTGCGGTTCCGAAGGTTTGGACAAGGTCGTTAATCTTTCTAGCTTCCGTCACCCTGAGTTCTTGAAGGACTATGGCATCGCCATCGCAACAGGCCCACTACGTGGTTTAGCCGCACGTGCGGTGGTGGTCTTAGACGCTAACAATCACGTGCTGCACAGCGAGTTAGTCGCCGAAATCGGTGACGAACCCAACTACGCGGCGGCCATTGCTACGCTCAACTAATCTCACTCAGCATGAATACGGTAACCTCTGAGCTATGAATTCATTGCACACGTTACCGTTTGTCCTTCGGGCCGGGTCCGCTGCTCGAACGCAAATCCAAAATCTTGGCTTTAACGCCAATAGTTTGGCTGCGTTGGGTGCGCCTGCGGGTGGCCCCAAGTTCATCATCCAAAGTCATTTGGATCGGTTTTTGTTTGGCGAATGGCTACCGCAACGAGAATCGGCCCTCCCGGCTTTTGGCTCCTCGATTGGCGCATTCCGGCTATTAGCGGGCGCTCATCCCGACCCGGCTGCGGCAGCCGAACGACTTTATGACGCGTATTGCCAGCAACACTATGCAAGCAAGCCCACCGCTCCCGAAATTACGCGCGAAGTCTGCCATATTCTTCATGCCGTTCTGCAAAAAGAGCACATCCCTACAATTTTGCAGCACCCGTGGTTGCAACTGAATTTATTGACGACTCGCTGCCTGGGCTTAGCCGCCGCTAAACAACCGGCGTGGCAAGCGCTGGGGTTCGCACTGGCTTTTGGCAGCAATTTACGCTCGCGGCAGCATCTTGCCCGACGCTTTGAGCGCTGCGTTTTTCAGAACCAAACCGAAGCGCCTAGCGTGCTCGCGAAAGATAGCTTTCGGACGCATTACCATGCGCTTACACCAGAAAATCTCGCTACCGTAACGCTGGCCAGTGGCAGCATCCCCATAGTGATGGAGACCGTGAGGGATATTCCAAACTCGCCAGAAGGTGCTCATATCGATGGCGGCATGTTGGATTACCACATGGATCTTCCGCTGCAAAATATCCAGCCCACGGCTGGCATTTTGTTTATACCGCATTACGAACAACGCATTGTGAGTGGCTGGTTTGATAAGCACCTGAAACGAAGACAGCCCGCGCACCATGAGAGCATGCTGGTGTTGTCTCCCTCACCGGAGGTAGTGGCTAAATTGCCTGGCGGTAAGATTCCCTGCCGAAAGGACTTTACGATTTATCATGGCCGCGATAGGCAGCGTTTAGCTGCGTGGCAGGCCGCGCTCACTGTCAGTGAAGACATCAGTGGCAGCTTTCAACACCTGCTCAAGCAAGGCACGATCGGGGATCATTTGCAGGCGCTTTAATCCCGCAGAAATCGACTGCGCAGGCAGGCGAGCGTCGTACAAATCGCCATCACTGTGCATAAGATTTTGGCATCCTGACCTTGCAATACACTCACCGTGCTCGCAGCAATCGCACCAGAGATTGAACCGATAGTGCCGTATAACGCGGATGCGGTACCGGCATGTGCTTTATAGGGCTCCATGGCCAGAATGGTGGCATTAGGCAAAATAAAGCCCAAACACCCCGTGTAGAGGAACATCGGCGGCAGCAGCAACCAGAGGCCTCCAACACCGGTCCAACCCACCGCGAGCAACATAACGCCCGCGCCTACCTGCACAAGCAGGCTGGCCTTTAGTAACGGCAAAGGCTTAAAACGACGCACGAGGCGACCATTAAATTGCGAGGCCAGAATCAGCCAAAAGGCATTGCCGCCGAATATCCATCCAAATTGTGAGGGGGAGACTTGGAAGTGCTCAATAAAGACAAAAGGTGAGACCGCAATAAACGCGTACAACCCCGCCATGCTGACACTACTGGTAATAGCAAAGCCCCGAAAACGATGCTGCATCAGTAAATCGCCATAGGCGCGGACGGTGGTGGAAAATACCAAAGGGCGGCGATAGGCATCGTCTAAGGTTTCTGGCAAATAGTTGTGCAGTGCCCAGAGACACAAGCTGCCATAGACCACCAACGCGAGAAAAATCGACTGCCAGCCCCAATATTGCAGCAACTGGCCACCCAAGATGGGGGCTACCATGGGTGCAACACCCATGACCAACATCATGGCAGCATACATTCGTGCCGCTTCCGCGCTATCGAAACTATCTCGCACAATAGCCCGCGCAATGACCACACCCGCACAGGCACCAAAGGCTTGTAAGAACCGAAGGGCAATCAGTGCTTCGACCGACGTGGCTAAGGCGCAGCCCAGTGAAGCCAAAATAAAAAGACTTAAGCTGGCATACAGGGGCGGCTTACGTCCGAAGCGATCCGCTAATGGCCCGTAGAACAACTGACCCACGGCAAACGCCGCAAAAAATGCCGCCAAGGTCAGCTGCATCTGACTAGCATTTGTTGCTAGCGCAATTTGCATTGCCGGTAATGCCGGCAAGTACATGTCGATAGACATGGGGGCAAACGCGGTCAGGCTACCGAGCAGAAACACCAATAAGGGCGTGCGTTGAGCAGCAGGCATTAATCCGAGCTCTCGAGGGCATTATCCAACAGGCCTTCGCCTAATCGCTTCGTGGGCTTCACGCCGAGCTCACGCAACATTTCCGCTTGGCGAACCAAGCTACCGCGGCCACTGCTGAGCTTTTTATGCGTGTCATCAAAAGCCTTTTGCGCTTGGTTCAGGCGCGTACCGACCAGCTCTAAACCTTCAACAAAGCCAACAAACTTGTCGTAGAGCTCGGCCCCGCGCTGGGCAATATCCTTTGCGTTTCGCGTCTGCTGTTCCTGTCGCCACAAATGCGCCACCGTGCGCACCACAAACAACAGCGTGCTTGGACTAACGAGTAATACATTGCGCTTCCAAGCATCTTGCCAAAGTTCGGCATCGTGGCTGGTCGCCAACATAAAGGCAGGCTCTACCGGAATAAACATCAGTACAAAGTCTAAAGATTTTAGGCCGTAGAGCTCTTGGTAGTTTTTATCTGATAAGCCTTTGATGTGCGTGCGCACCGAATCCAAATGGCGCTTCACCGATGCTTCGCGCACCGTTTCATCATCACTATTGGCATAGTCTAAGTACGCATTGAGGGACATTTTTGCGTCGATAATAAGGTGCTTACCTTCGGGCAAATGAATCACCACATCAGGCTGAGCCCGAGTGCCATCCTCACGGGTATGACTTTCCTGAACCTCATATTCCTGACCCTTACGCAAGCCTGAAGCTTCAAGAACACGCTCAAGCACCAGCTCGCCCCAATTACCTTGCGACTTATTCTGGCTGGTCAAGGCACGGGTTAAATCACTGGCACGCTGATTGAGCTGTTGGTTCAAGCCCATGAGCTGCTTTACCTGCTCAGCTAACGCAGAGCGATCCTTGCTCTCGCTGACATAGGCCGTTTCCACCTTGCCCTGAAACTCCTGTAAGCGAGATTTCAATGGCTCAAGTAACTGCCCCAGAGCCGACTGGTTTTGCTCGCTAAAACGCTTGGATTTTTCTTCGAGTATTTCTTGTGCGAGCACCTGGAACTGTTGTGTGAGCTGGCCACGCGCATCTTGCAGTAGCGCGAGCTTTTCGCTGGACTGCTCGCGCTCACTCTGCAACTCACGGGTCAACGCGGCCAAGCGTTCACGCGCCTCGCCTAAAGCAGCACGCAAGGATTGCAGCTCCTCATCCTTAATCATCTGGCCGTGGCTTAACCCAGCAATGCGCTCTTCTAATCGTGCAACGTCGGCTTGGCTTTCAGCCCGAATTCGCGTTTCAGCGGTCACTACATCGGTCTCTTGTCGACGCAGTCGCGCGGCCAGCAAGACATAGGTTACTAACGCGGCAAACACAGCCGCCAATACCGGAATTAACGCACTCATCACTTCCATTTGCTCATACCCTCATTACACTGCGCGCAAGATAACACGCGACCCGAAGTTGGCAGCTCGTACAGCCGCACTTTCGGTTATCCTCAACGCTTATTGATTCCAATTTCGTCAGCCCTGCTATGCGCCTAAGCCTCTACATTACTGCTGCGCCCGAACAAGAAACCGCCTTCCGCGCCTGGCAG
>Ga0255091_1000726_pt1 | contig 11632 bp, 9 predicted proteins | sample Colum_Yuk_RepB_8_2_FD_188439 | JGI IMG/M metagenome (GOLD analysis project Ga0255091, IMG submission 188439) | Freshwater microbial communities from Columbia River, Oregon, United States - Colum_Yuk_RepB_8d | ecosystem: Environmental > Aquatic > Freshwater > River | place: USA: Oregon | collected... | reverse complement strand
CAGCAACATCAACCCCTACCACTGGGACTACCTCGCGGCCAAGATGCCGCAGGCACTGAACAGCGACCCCAGTGACGACCTGCCGCTGTTCGAAGACCCCGCCAAGTGGCTGCCCGGCCATCCGGGTGCGGCGGCCTTCAAGAGCTACCAGCCGCTCAACCTCACCATCGACCCCACCGACCCGGCTGCCGACACCGCTGCCCTGGCCGTGAAGGACGCCGCCGAGTGGGGCAAGATCAACTACTCGGAAGGCACCGGGAACGCCGACGTCAATTACTACTGGATCCCCGGCACCAAGATCATCGGCCACGTCGCCTTCTCGGGAGCCTCCATCGGCGACCCGACCACCAGCTATCTGCTCGGCAACCAGACCGGCCCGGTCAATACCTTCGCCACCGACAGCCACGGCATCGGTACTTCAAGTGTCGCTGCCGGCAACATCCACGGCAGCTGCCCCAACTGCCTGATCGTCTACGTGCACGGCACCTCCGAGCAGGCCAACGAGTGGGTGGCCAAGCAGGATTGGATCGACGCGCAGACCAACTCCTGGGGTCTGGCGCTGGTCTACCGCGACCGCGCCTATGCCGGCAGCGACACCGAGTTGCAGCGCGAGGCCGTGGAGCGCGGCCAGCAGATCTTCTTCTCCGCCGGCAACGGCCAGGAAAACGCCTTCGTGGTGCCCAACACCACCCTGCAAAGCAGCCAGGAAGGCCCGGACTGGATCGTGACCGTGGGCGCTACCGACTCCGTGGACAACTCCAGCCCCTCGGGCCACGGCAAGCCGGCGGATATTTCCAGCCTCGGCGACAGCTACCCCTCGGCCTATGGCAACGACGGCACCGCCAATGGCGCGGGTACTTTCAGCGGTACCTCGAACGCCACACCCGTGATCGCCGGCCTCTACGCCGAAGCCCTGCACCGCCTGCGTAAAACCTGGGCAAGCAGCGGGCCGATGCAGAAAGGCGGCGTGATCGCCACCGGCCCCGCCGGCTGCAAGGCCGCCAACGCCGATTGCGCGCTGGCCGACGGCCAGCTCACCGTGCACGAGCTGCGCAACGCGCTGTACCGCAGCGCCACCTACAGCGGCACGGGCTGGAACGTGGGCGGCCTGGGCGGCATCACCACCATCCCCTTCACCGAAAGCGTGCCGGAGCTGGAATACCTCGCCGAGGGCCACGGCAACTTCCGTGTGCGCATGGACGGTGAGGCGACCTATGAGGCCGAGCTGGCGCGCATCCTGGGTTTTGTGGATGGCAGCTGGTTTGCCGAGCAGGACGCCGACCAGCTGGAGTGGATGCGGGCACTGTCGTATTGCACGCAGTCGCTCTGGGGCAGCTGGGACTACGGCTACTGGAACCCGGCCACCAATTCGGTGCCGCCGGACTTCACCGACCCGACCTGGCCGGTGCGCGCCTGGCTGATGGTGGGCTGCCCGGGCACGCTCACCCCGCTGATCTTCGCCGAGCGGCTGTATGCGGGCTATTACATCCCGCGGCCCTGAAGCGCTCGCACTACAAAAGACCCCGCGCTGCGGGGTCTTTTCGTTTCAGACCGCGCTGGCCTGCACCCACAAGGCGGCGAGGCGCTCCAGCGCCGTGCGATCCACCGTATCGAAGCGCTCCAGTACGGGCGAATCCAGATCGAGCACGCCCAGCAGCCGGCCCTCGTGCACCAGTGGCACCACGATCTCGCTGTTGCTCGCGGCGTCGCAGGCAATGTGGCCGGGAAAGGCGTGGACGTCGCGCACTACCTGCGTCTCGCGCGTGGCGGCGGCGGTGCCGCAGACGCCCTTGCCGAGGGCGATGCGCACGCAGGCGGGCTTGCCCATGAAGGGGCCGAGTACCAGCTCGGTGCCATCAAACAGGTAGAAGCCGGCCCAGTTCAGCTCGGGCAGGGTGTGCCAGATCAGGCTGGCGAGATTGGCGGCGTTGGCAATGGCGTTGCGCTCGCCCGCGAGCAGGGCTTCGGCTTGCTGATGCAGCAACGCGTAGGTCTCGACCTTGTTGCTGGCGACAGCGGTGTTGAGTTCAAACATGAGGGCGCTCCGGTACGGGGCGGGATTTTAGGCGCTGCGGCCGCCGGGCTAAACGTTTTCCGGCGCTGCGGTGTCAATGAGGGTCACGCTACGATTGCAGCGTCCCCCTTGGAGCCTTGCCACATGAACCGTTTCGCCCTGAGTGCCCTGGCACTCGCCGCCCTTGCCGCCTGCGGCAAGAAAGAAGCGCCACCGGCTGCCGACGCCGCCGCCGCCCCGGTGGTGGCTGCAGCCCCCGCGCCGAAAGTGCTGACTTCCGGCATCGACGCCAGCCGGTTCGATCCCGCCGCCCGCCCGCAGGACGATCTGTTCCGGGCCGTCAATGGCAAGTGGCTGGACACGTTCGAGATCCCGGCCGACAAATCCAACTATGGCTCGTTCACCAAGCTGGATGACGATGCCGAGGCACAGCTCAAGCTGCTGATCGAGGAGATGGCGGCGAAGAAGGAGGTGGTGGCGGGCAGCGAGGAGCAGAAGATCCGTGACTTCTACAACGCCTTCATGGACGAGGCCAAGCTGGAGGAGCTGGGCATCAAGCCCATGGAAGCCACGTTTGCCAAGATCGATGCGCTGACCGACAAGGCAGCCCTCTCGGCGCTGATGGCCGAGCTGGTGCGGGAGGGCTACGAGACGCCGCTGGTGCCCTATGTGCACCAGGACAACCGCAAGGCCACCGAGTACATCGGCGATCTCTACCAGTCCGGCCTGGGACTGCCGGACCGCGACTACTACCTGCTCAACGACGCCAAGTTCAAGAGCATCCGCGAGGTCTATGTCGCCCACATCGAGAAGATGCTGACGCTGGCCGGCATCAAGGAGGCCGGCAAGGCCGCAAAGGACATCGCGGCACTCGAAACCCGGCTCGCCAAGGCGCACTGGGACAAGGTGGAAAACCGCGACCCGGTGAAGGTCTACAACAAGCTCGATGCGGCTGGCCTGAAGAAACTCACCAGCGAGATCGACTGGGGTGTGTATTTGAAGGGCCTCGGTTTCGACACCCTGCCCGCGATCATCGTCAGCCAGCCCAGCTACATCACGGGCCTGGGCAAGGAGATCAAGGCGACCAGCCTCGACACCTGGAAGATCTATTTGAAGTGGCAGGCGCTGAGCAGTGCGGCGCCGTATCTGAACAAGGCCATCGTCGACGAGAACTTTGCCTTCAACGGCAAGACGCTCAACGGCATCCAGGAAATCCGACCGCGCTGGAAGCGTGGCGTCGAAGCCGCCGAAGGCGCGCTGGGCGAGGCGCTGGGCAAGCTTTATGTCGGCAAATACTTCCCGCCCGAGAACAAGGCGCGCATGGAGGCGCTCGTTGCCAACCTGCTCAAGGCCTACGAGGGCAGCATCAACTCGCTGACCTGGATGAGCGACGAGAGCAAGAAGAAGGCGCTGGAGAAGCTCGGCAAGTTCACGGTGAAGATCGGCTACCCCAACCAGTGGCGCGACTATTCGGCGCTGGAAGTGAAGGCGGGCGACCTCGCCGGCAACCTCGCCCGCGCCACGGCCTTTGAGTATCAGCGCAACCTCGCCAAGCTCGGCAAGCCCATTGACCGCAACGAGTGGGGCATGACGCCGCAGACGGTGAATGCCTACTACAACCCGGAGATGAACGAGATCGTCTTCCCCGCTGCCATCCTGCAGCCGCCGTTCTTCAACGTGGATGCCGACGATGCGGTGAACTACGGCGGCATCGGCGCGGTGATTGGCCACGAGATCAGCCACGGCTTCGACGACCAGGGCAGCCAGTTCGACGGCGACGGCAACCTGAGCATGTGGTGGACGAAGGAAGACCGCGCCAAGTTCGACGCCCTGGGTGCGAAGCTCGCCGCGCAGTACGACACCTACGAGCCGGTGAAGGGCTATCACGTCAACGGCAAGTTCACGCTCGGCGAGAACATCGGCGACCTCGGTGGCCTCACCGTGGCGCACAAGGCCTATGTGCTCTCGCTCGGCGGCAAAGAGGCGCCGGTGCTCGACGGCCTCACGGGCGACCAGCGCTTCTTCTACGGCTGGAGCCAGGTGTGGGCGCGCAAGTATCGCGAGGAGAACCTGCTCACGCGGCTCAAGACCGACCCCCACTCGCCCAGCGAGCAGCGCGCCAACGGCACGCCGGTGAACATCCCGGCCTTCTACAGCGCCTTTGGCGTGAAGGAGGGCGACAAGATGTTCAAGCCCGAAGCGGATCGCATCACCATCTGGTAGTCGCCACCCCAGCCCGGACAGGTCGCCAAGCCTCTCCGGGCTTTCTTTTTTGTCATTCCTGCGCCGGTGGCAATCACCGGGGGTTGCGTCCATCGCTCTGCTTCTCGTTTCACGTCTCCAAGGGATGAAATGAACAAAACACTCTTCGCCGCCGCCACCGCTGGCCTGTTTCTCGCCGCCTGCAACAAGCCCACGCCGCCGCCCGCCGGAGCCGCGCCCCAGGCGGTGGAAGCCGCGCCGGCTCCGGCGCCGAAGCCGCTCGTCAGCGGCATCGAAAAAGCCAACTTCGACACCGCCATCCAGCCGCAGGACGATTTCTTCCGCGCCGTGAATGGTGGCTGGCTCACCAGGACCGAAATCCCGGCTGACAAGGCGAGCTATGGGTCCTTCGACAAGCTCTACGACGAGGCGCAGGAGAATCTCAAGGCCATCATCGAGACGACTGCCGCCAGCACCAACAATGCACCCGGCAGCGAGGCGCAGAAGGTGGGCGATCTCTACGCGAGCTTCATGGACGAGGCGAAGGCCGACGAACTGGGCTTCAAGCCCATCGAAGCCGAGCTCTCCCGTATCGACGCGCTGAAGAGCAAGGACGAGATCCCGGCGCTGATGGCGCACTACGATCTGATTGGCGTGACCACGCCGTTCGCAAGCTACATCCATCAGGACAACAAGGATTCGACCCAGTACGTCATCGACTTTGCCCAGGGCGGCATCGGCCTACCCGACCGCGACTACTACCTGAGCAAGGACAAGAAGTTCGCCGAACTGCGTGCGGCCTATGCCGCCTATGCGGCGAAGAATCTCGAACTGATCGGCGTGAAGGATGCAGTCGCCGCCGGCAAGGCGCTGCTGGCGCTGGAAACCAAGCTGGCGCAGCACCACTGGACCAATGTCGAGACCCGCGAGGCGGAGAAGGTCTACAACAAGGTGGAGGTCGCCAAGCTCAAGGCCTTGAGCCCCGGCTTTGACTGGGACGCGTACCTGAACGCGCTGGGCGTGCGCGTCGGCAGCGTGATCATCAGCGAGCCGAGCTACTTCACGGGGTTTGCAAAGGTCTACAACGACACCTCGCTGGAAACCTGGAAGCTCTACTTCAAGCAGTTCGTGGTCGCCGACTTCAGCAAATTTCTGAGCAAATCCTTCGTCGACACGCGCTTCGACTTCTACGGCAAGGCGCTCAACGGCATCCCCGAAAACCGCCCGCGCTGGAAGCGTGGCGTGCAGCTGGTCGAAGGCAGTGTGGGCGAGGCACTCGGCAAGCTCTACGTCGCCAAGCACTTCCCGCCCGAGAACAAGGCGCGCATGGAAAAGCTGGTGGGCAATCTGCACAAGGCCTATGCGCAGAGCATCGACTCGCTGGACTGGATGAGTGCCGACACCAAGAAGACCGCGCAGGCCAAGCTCGCGACCTTCGTGAGCAAGATCGGCTATCCGGAGGTCTGGCGCGACTATTCCTCGCTCGTCATCGCCAAGGATGACCTCGTCGGCAATGTCATCCGCGCCCGCACCTTTGCCGCGCAGTACGAGTTGAACAAACTGGGCAGGCCGGTGGATCGCCAGGAATGGGGCATGTTCCCGCAAACGGTGAACGCCCAGTACAACCCGGAGATGAACGACATCACCTTTCCCGCCGCCATCCTGCAGCCGCCGTTCTTCAATGCCGCGGCCGACGATGCGGTGAATTACGGCGCGATCGGCGCGGTGATCGGCCACGAGATCGGTCACGGCTTCGACGATCAGGGCAGCAAGTACGACGGCCAGGGCAACCTCAAGGACTGGTGGACGAAGGCGGACCGCGCCAAGTTCGAGCTGAAGACCAAGGCGCTGATCAAGCAGTTCGACGCCTACGAGCCGGTGAAGGGTTTCCACGTGAACGGCGCGCTGACGGTGGGCGAGAACATCGCGGATCTCGGTGGTCTCTCCATCGGTGCCAAGGCCTACCGGCTCTCGCTCGAAGGCAAGGCGGCGCCGGTGATCGACGGCCTCACCGGCGAGCAGCGCCTGTTCATGGGCTATGCCCAGGTCTGGGCCGAGAAGAACCGCGACGCGGCCCTCATCAACCAGCTCAAAAGCGATCCGCATTCGCCCGGCGAGTTCCGTACCAACGGCATCGTCAACAATGTGCCGGGCTTCTACACCGCCTTCGGCGTGAAAGAGGGAGACCGGATGTTCAAGCCCGAAAGCGAGCGGATCAGCATCTGGTAGGGGTTTCTCGCGTCATACAAAGGCCAGCGCTGGCTGGCCTTTTTCCGGTGCGCTTCCCTGCCCGGAGGTCGCTGCGCTAATCTGCATACCGTCCAGTCTGCAGAGTAGCCCATGTCCCTGATCTCCTTCGCCCAAGCCCTCGTCCCCACCGCGCGGACGGCCGACGCGCTGAGCTTCACCGTCACCGACGACTGGCTGCAGGGCCGCTCGTCCTTCGGCGGCCTGCAGGTGGCGTTTGCGCTGCTGGCCATACGCGAACTCACCGGCGTGAGTGCCCCGCTGCGGGTGCTGCAAACAACCTTCATCGCACCCATCGGTGCGGGCCCGGTCACCGTCACAGCCCGCACCCTGCGCGCCGGCAAATCGGTGACGCACGTCGAGTCGCGCCTGCTGCAGGGGGAGGAAACCCTGGGCCTGGTCATAGGCATCTTCGGTGCGGCACGGGAGTCGGCCATCGACATCCCCATCGCCGTGCGCGAGGCACCGCACGGCCCGGAGGGCCTCAAGGATCTGCCGTTCTTCAAGGGCATCGCGCCCAATTTCACCCAGCACTTCGTCTGGCGCTGGGCGACCGGCGGCTTTCCGTTTTCGGGCAGCAGCGAGCCTTTCACGCGTATCTGGCTCAAGCACCGCGAACCGACCGGCAGCAGCCCCTTCGAGGCCGAATACGCTCTCGTCGGCCTTGCCGACGCCGTGCCCTCACCGGCCATCTCGATGATGAAGGCGGTGAAGGCTGGCAGCTCGCTGACCTGGACGCTGGAACTGCTGCGCCCCGCGCCGCCACAGGGCGATGAGGCTTTCTGGCGCATCGACTCCGACATCCACCAGGCCAAGGATGGCTACGTCGCACAGACCGCCGTGGTGGTCGGCCCCGACAACCAGCCGGTGGCACTGTCGCGGCAGGCTGTGGTGGTATTCGCCTAGGGCGTCGTCGCTAGCGGAAGCCGCCGCTGCTGCAAATCTCGAAGGCCTTGAGGATCAGGCCATCGCCCAGTGGGGAAATGGTGCCGTTGAAGACGATTTCCACGGCATCGAACGGCATCAGGGCATTGACGCTGGTGTAGAGCACCGCGGGATCGCTGCCCGTGGAGTTGTTCACGCCAGAGCGGGACTCCGCCGGCGCGCCGTCCAGGTAGGTGTTGATGGTGACCGCGCAGTTGCTGCAGACGTTGCTGTATGGCGTGTAGAACACCCCTGCGTTGCTGCCTGCCGGGTAGACCACGCCCGGCTGGGCGGTGGCACGGATCGTCGCCGTGGCATTGGTCGCACCGGGCATGGCGGTGGCACTGGCCGCGCTCGCCAGATTGCGGTCCGCCGCCGCGCCCGCCTCGGTGATGGTGCAACCCACGCAGCTGGACGTGAGCTGGGCACTGCCGCCCGAGACGCTCTCGCAGAAAGCACCCGCTGCGAGTCCATCGCCGCCCCCGCCGCAGCCGGCCATCGCCAACGCAAACCCGAGCGGCATCAGCCGCATGGCAAAACTGTTCATCCTCGTCCCCGGTCGTTATGTCTTGATGCCCCGGGGCAACAACGGGTGGGCCCCTATCCGGTTGACGGTCATCGCACCCGCGAAGCGGGCCGGGTCCCTGCCGGTGGCTCAATCCAGCAGCGGACTCGCATCGCCGGGCTTCCAGCCCTGTTTCTCGAAACTCACCCGCCCATTCAGAAACACCACGCCCTCGGCCTTGAGCAGGCGAATCTGTTGCAGATGCCCGGGGCTGCCCTTGGGGATGGCGACCTTGCCTTGGGCATTGATGACGCGGAACCAGGGGACGGCGACCGAGTCCTTGCCAGCACGGCTCGCATCGGTTGCTGCCACCGGGCCGGGGGTGGATCGAGAGGATGCGGCCTCGCCAGGGGTGGCCGAGGGAATGTCCGACAGCACCCGTGCCACCAGCCGCGCCCGCCCCGGCCAGCCCGCGATGAAGGCAATCTGCGAATAGCTCGCCACCTGGCCGCGCGGGATGCGCCGGATGGTGTCGAGGATGTCGCGCCGGGCCTTCATGAAGGCATCCGCCGTCGTCCGGGGTGGTCTGGGGCCACGGGGCATTTTCATCGCAGGTCTCCGGCAATGACTTCCGCCAGCTTGAACAAGGTGAGCGGTGCCGAGCCCTCGGCCTTGTTGTTGGCGATCACATATACGGTGCCACCGGCATTCAGCGCCCGCCGGGCGAGTTTGGCCACCGCAGCCCGCGTCGCGGGGTCTTCGTCCACCAGCCGGTCGAAGGGCGAGTATTTCTCCCGCGCCTCCTCGTAGGCGAACCCGGCCTGCAGCATCCAGCGGATCACCAGCGGCTCGGGCCGGTGGCCGATGCGCCGCACCTGCTCGATCACGCTCAAACCCGTGGGATGCACATTGACGCAATGCACCGCGCCGCCGGCCTCAAGTGCCGCGAAGTAGGCCGGCGTGAGCAGCTCGCTATCGCGGATCTCGACCGCGACCGGAATCGGGCTTTGCAGCACGCGCAGGAACGCGCCGAGGCGCACTGCAAAATCGCTGGGCGAGCAGCGGGCTCGGCGCGGCAACTCGGGTGAGAACTGCATCACCCACACACCGGCCTTGGTTCCGCAGCCGTCGAGAAAGGGTTTGAGGATGGCCTCGCGGGCGTAGTCGGCGTCGAGAAAAAGCGGGTTGGCCGCGCCCTCCATCTGCGGATCGGTGAGGCCACGCCAGGCCTTCACCGTGAAACGGAAGTGCTCGTCCACCTGCGCGGCATAGCGCGCGTAGTCGCCGACGTGCAGGGGCTGGTAAAAGGCGCGGTCGATGCTCACCGAGCGCAGCAGGGGATGCCGGGCATAGGCACGCAGCCCCTCGCGGGAGACCTTGGCCTCCGGTGCAGCACGGTCATAGACGAAGCCCGCCCAGCCAGGGAAATACCACGACGAGGTACCCAGATAGAGCTTCTTGGACGTGCGCGCCGCCAGGGTGGCCAGATCAGCACTCAGGGGCGCCGGCCCGATCTCGCCACCCGTCTGGCGCTTGGCTTTTACCGGCTGGGGCGCAGGTGCTGGCTCGTCGCCGAAGAGATCGGCCATCGGATGCTATTGCGGGATGCGTACGCGGCCTTCGCTCACCCGCACGGCATGACCGCCCACGCGTACGGCGGTAACCGTACCGTCCGCCACGGTGGCGGATGCCAGCAACAGGCTGGGGCGACCCATTTCCACACCCTGGTAGAGCCTCCAGGCAAACTCGCCCTGTTCGCCGCGGGCAGCGGCATCCAGCGCCAGTGCCCCGGCAAAAGCGACGGCGGCAGAGCCGGTGGCGGGGTCTTCGGTCACGCCCAGATCGGGCGCAAACATGCGGGTGCGCCACTCGCCCTCGTAGCCGAGTGCGGCGACGTAAATCGCATGGCCCCAGCTCGGGCTGAGCAAGCGACGGGCCGCGGCGGCGTCGAAGTCGATGCCCTGCAGCACTTCCGGCTGACGCACCGTGACGACGACGAACGGATTGCCGCAACTGGCCAGCCGGACGCTGGTGATCGCCTCGGCATCGATACCCAGCACGGCGGGCAGTGCGCCCACATCGAAATCGGCGGCGCGTATTTCCGGTGCCTTGGCAGCGGTCAGCTCACCAAACCAGGGACGGCCGGTTTCCTGCTCCAGCTGCACCGGCACGAGGCCGACGTTTTCTTCCAGCACCAGGCATTTCGCACCCGCCGGCAGCCAGCCCTGTTCGGCGAGCAGGCAGGCGGTGCCGACCGTGGGATGTCCTGCAAAAGGCAGCTCGGTGGCGGGCGTGAAGATGCGGACGCGCACGTCGGCATCGCTGCGCGTGGCCTTGAGCACAAACACCGTCTCGCTGAGATTGAACTCGCGCGCGAGCTGCTGCATCTGCACCGTGTTCAGTGCATCCGCCGCCAGCACCACCGCCAGTGGATTGCCGGCAAAGGCGGTGTCGGTAAAAACATCCAGCGTGTGAAAGGCCAGCGCGTTGCTCACGGGCCTCAGTGCACCTGCCGCGAAACACCCAGCAGACGCTCGGCATCCTTGTTGCCGCGCATGCCTTCGCCGTAGTCGGGACGCAGCACCTGCTCCACGACCGGGCCCGGCGGTTTCTTGACCGACAGCGCGTATTTCAAAACCTTCACGTATTTCACCAGGCCCTTGCGCTGCGCCGGTTTGCGCTTGGCCGGGCCTGCAGGCTTGACCTTGACCGGCTTGGGCTTTTTGACACGCAGGTCCCAGACGGTTTTCTTCTTTGGCGCCGGGAAGACCGGCCTGGCGGCGGGCTTCTTCTTTTTGGCCGCTGGCTTGTTGGCAGGCGCAGGCTTGCTGGCGGCCTTGCGCGTGACCGGGGCCTTCTTGGCCACGGCTGATTTCTTGGCGACCGCTTTGGCGAGCGGTTTCGTCAGAGCGGGTTTGAGGCTTTTCGAGGCGGCGGCCTTTTTGGTGACCGCTTTCGCCGGTGCTTTCTTCACCGGCTTTGCAATCGGCTTGGCCGGCTTTTTGGCGACGGGTTTGGCCGCTTTGGCCACCTTTTTAGCGGGTGCTGCGGGCGCTTTCCTGGCCTGCGGCTTCACGCCGGCTTTGGTCGGTGCGCGCCCCTTGCTCACCGGCGCAGACTTCACTGGCGCCTTGGGTTTAGTCGCGACAACCGGCTTCTTGGCCTTGCTCGCGACGGTCTTCGGCTTGGCGGCCTGGGCCTTGACGACCGGCTTGGCTTTCACGGGCGCGGCCTTCTTCTTCGCAGCCTGGGTCGTCGCTTTGGCAACCGCTTTTGGGGCCGCCGCCTTGGGCGTGCTCATGCCATAGGTCTTGGCGATGGCCTTGCCGATGGTCTTGGGCGTGCTCGTGGTCTTGGTCTTGGCAGCGGCCTGGGTCGCGCCCGCTTTCTTTGCAGTGGCTTTTGCAGCCATTGATGTCGCTCCTGGCGTTACGCCCTGTGTTGTTTGGCCGCCACTATAAACCCCCGCTCCCGCGGCCTACTGAAATTGGCCACCGGTGATACGCCCGTTGCCATCGAGCTGCGCGAAATAGCGCGATTTGTTCAAGCGCATTTCCTTGGTGGCGATGCTGCCGGGCAGCACCAGCGTCACGTCCGGGTATTGCGCCCGAAACTGCTCCGGCGTGGGGGCGGTGGAGATGAACTGCTCGAAGCGGGGCAGGTCGGTGACAAAGCCTGCGGTGGGGGCGGTGGTCACGGCGGTCTGTTGGGTGGGGGCCGCACAGGCGGCGAGACTGAGC
>Ga0255091_1000722_pt1 | contig 11713 bp, 10 predicted proteins | sample Colum_Yuk_RepB_8_2_FD_188439 | JGI IMG/M metagenome (GOLD analysis project Ga0255091, IMG submission 188439) | Freshwater microbial communities from Columbia River, Oregon, United States - Colum_Yuk_RepB_8d | ecosystem: Environmental > Aquatic > Freshwater > River | place: USA: Oregon... | reverse complement strand
ATCCGAAAGTCGACCGAAGCCAAAGCTGCAACAAGGGCGGTATTCCTGACCCATGGTTCTCGAAAGAAAGAACAATCGTTTCGACCAAAACGAGTCAAGCGCCCATCCCCGCCACCGATTCGTACACTTTTTGACGATATAAATGAAGACTATAATTCCGAATAAACTTTTACAATCTTTGTTAAAACATTCTAGAAGTGAACTCTTTTGCTTCTATGTTTGAGCATTGATGAGGGCTAAAGTTGCCTTTTCAATTAATCCGAAAGACTACCCGCCTGAATCTGACTTTTAAGTTTGTTGATTCTAGCAAGAAGAATTTCAGGCCAGATCAGAAAAACCGCAGAAGCTAGCAATATCAAAACAGCAACGGCAGTAACCATGCCATATAACAACCAAGCATTCTGCATAGATTGATAATCTACATTAAAGCCTTGTAAACCCGATATCGAAAGAAACCCAACAAGCGCAGGTAATGCGGTTGCAAGATGTGCAATGATAGCAACCCAAAGGGAATTAAATCGAAGCACAAGAAGTGCGAAAAAGAATCCCGAAACAAGATCAGGAAGAAATCGAACAGGCTGAAAAGATTGAGATGCAAACAGCAAGGCCGTCATTCCGCATGCCTCGACCATTCCGGTAGAAGCTTTAATATTCCCTAATAAAAAGCCTCTGAATACAACCTCGTTCACAATCAAAGGAAGAATCAAAAAACTAAATATTGCAATCGGCCCCAAGCTAACAGAACCCTGCGTACCTAGATTCCCTTTCTGCAATTGATCAAACAGATTTTTAAACACCTCTGCTTTTCCATCCAACAAACTTAATTGCGCCATCACAGGGATCAATGCAAAACCAACTACCATAGCTATCAAAATCCCCGCCCAATCAGCAGTTCTCCAAGCAATCAAGTTGCCCGGATTCTTCATCCAGAATAACAACAAAAGCCCGATGGGGATAATTCCAGCGACTGCAGGATCAACTTTCAATCTGCCCCAATATTCTTTAGGCAGATGCATGAAAAGAAGCACCAAAAAATATGCGATTACAGCAGTGCCAACACCACTGAGGGTTTTTCGTGCTGGCAAAAACGATTTGAAAATCGAAGGCCAATGAAACTGCTCGGCTTCCCTGAATAATACTTCTTCCCGATTGAATTGCCTGACTGCCCATTGCAGCGCAAGATAAGCATAACTCGCTGTTGCAGCCAGTACCAAAACAAGATAAACCATATGCTTCAGATCATAATTGGAACCGTCCATCAATTCTTGAAGCAAAATCGAAATTCCCGTGATAGGGATAAAACAAGTGGGAAGATCAAGCTTGGTTCCCGGGGCAAGGGTTATCAAAACCAAAGGCAATGTCATCATCACCAGAGGCATCAAATAATACTGCCCCTCTCTGCTACTGCGTGCATATGCTCCGATTGCAAGAGTAAGTGCGCTAAAAAATGCACCCAAAGGCAGCAACAAAAGAACCGCCCAAAATAATAGCAACGGATTAAACACCCCGATGTTCATGTAAGTCATTGCTAGATGAGTTGCGGTCAGGCCCATCGTAATAATGTTGAGTAATGCGGTAGCGGTACTGAAAGTCCAAATTGCCAGAAATTTTCCAAAAACAATTTCCTGCCTTGAAGCCGCACTGATAAGAAGCGTTTCCATGGTTCCGCGCTCTTTTTCACCCGCACAAAGATCAATCGCAGGATAAAGGGCGCCTACAAGAGCCCACATGACCAACATCAATGGAAGAATTCTTTTGATTGCGCCGGTGATTTCTTTTTGAATGGAATTGCGAGGAAGCCCTGCGCCTGTTTTACTCGAATCAGGCTCAACCACTTCAATCACTTGGTGAAAAGTAGGAGTCAAACCATGTGCAAGAAAACGGGCAGAACGCAATTTAGCCCCCCATCTGGAAATCAAACCACGCAACTGGCCTTCCATCAATTTAATCGAGTCATCCTTTTCGTTTAAGAAAAGAACAATCGGCACAGTCTCTCCCCGCTCAACTCTTTGCGCAAAATTTTCAGGGAATACCAACACTGCATCCGCGCCATCACTAATAAACTTTTGCGCAGCCTGCTCCAACATTTGAGGATCTAGAAGAACAGAAGCATCCAAGCTTTTCTGATCCCAGTTTGCCAAAAGTGCTAGAGCATCATCTTTGAGATACTCCGGGCCTATTCCTAATTTTTCATTTTCAATCACAAACAAGGGCGGAGCTTGATCTTGCCCGCTTAGGATAAACGCCATTAATCCAGCACTAACTACAGGCGAAGAATTAAAAGTAGGAAGTGCTGCAAGCTGAGAGGCAAAAGTAATGAGCAGCTTAGAATTAAATTGGGAAGCAGTGTTACTCAAAACAGAGGGGGCATTGATGACCGTGATATTTTTAGGGCGCAACTGCTGACCAACTGCAAGGTTAACAATCAATTCGCCCGCAAGGGGATAAAGCACTAGGGGCAATATGATGATCATGAATAAAGTTCTGCGATCGCGCACCTGATCCAGCAGGTCGTGACAACAAATGGTCATGATATTTTTAAAATTAGACATTCATCAACAATCAATTAAACGGGCAAAAAGAATCAGGTTAGATCAGATGGAGAAAGAAAATCGCGCGCAACAACTGTCTGATCAGGCCAGGATAATTCAAGCTGCCTTTTGTAATGATAATCCCCTCCGATATTGTAGGCATGCATCCCCTCCCAGTCTTCTTTTCTTTCTCGATGAGTGTGCCCACTGAACAAATAGGCTATAGAACCCTTATATTTCATCAATTCTTCTTCCAAAAGCTGATTGCCTCCCAATGCTTCCCAAAGCAGAGAATCAATTGTAGGAACCGAATCAGGCATGGGGAAACTTATCGCCCTGCATGCGGGATGATGGGTAACCACAATAATCTGATGCCCAAGATCAGAAGCTTGTTGCAAATGTTCTGCTAACTCTGCAACGATTTTTTTGGTGAACGATTTATCATCATGTTGCCAGCGAATGAAATTAAAATCGTTATGCTGCCCACGCAAAAATCGCTTGCTATTAAATCGGTGAACTTCTTCCGGAAATAAAGCGCTCATTGCAGCCTCACTCCAGGAATAATCATACCAATTAATATTACCTACTAGAGAAAGCTTCCACTCTGGAAAATGCAAAGGGGCTTGGTCAAGATAATGAAACCCATATTTCTGCGCCAACTTTGGAAGATGCTGCGTGTATACCTCCCAAGAATTACCCCGTTCATCATCGTTTGAAACCCATATATCATGATTGCCAGGTACCAAAACCTTGATGCAATTTAAAGAAGCGAATTTATCGAGACAAACATCAAAGTTTTCTGCATGCCCTATATCACCCGCAAGAACAAGAACATCGGGAGTATTTTCTTTTATGGCTTCATACAACGCATTATTTGCAGCCATTCCCTTGGCAATTCCCCAATGAAGGTCTGCGGTAAACAGCAGTTTAAGTTTTCTGGGTGAAGACATAAATGGTGTGCAACCTCTAGAACTTACGCTGGTTAAGAAACTTTCAAATGAAATCTTAAACCATCAACCGGCTTGACGGGAGTGCCTTTCCATCCAGCGTAGGCATTTTCCCCAAGAGGCATTCGACCCGGGATAAAACGAAGCCAAAGGCCGAGCCGTGCTGCGTGAGTTTCCAGCAAGTGGATTTACCCCATCCAAGGCGTAAGTTGCAACCAAGGCCCTAGAAAAAGAATCCCAAGAGGGCGCAGGGATTCCGCTTGAATCTGCAATCTCTAGCTTTTTATCCGCAAGACTTAACCCCAAAAGATGACGCAAAAAACCATTTCTTGCATGTGAACCAGTTATGATATATCTACCGCCCTTATACTCTGCAGGTACTTTTTCCATCTGGTTTTTTATTAACTCAATCACGAAATGATGAGCCGAGCAAAGCAAATCCTCACCTTCATGATCTTTATGCCCAGATTGTATTTCTTCAAGAAACAAAGAACCATCAGCCCGGCTTTTCGATTTACCAAAAGGCATTGATCGCGTAGCTAAGGAAGACCATTTATCTAAAAGCGATTGCTGCATTTTTCCCTGCACCGCTCTCTTAGATATAAAATCAACGCCAAGGAGTGCTGTGCTTTCCGTATTAAAAATCAATTCAAAAAGCGAAGCACATGGCCCGCCGTGAAAAGTGAGCGGGGGCAAACTAGGTGCGAAGGCTGAAATTTTTATCACACCACCAAGATGAATCATCAATACGGGTTCATTACCCTGCGCAAACATCGATGCACCAGGATAGGAAAATAGCGGATCAAAACTTGAAGACCTGCCCGCATCGCCATCCGAATTAATACAAACCACACTCAACCCAGTAGTCTGGGAAATATCCTGCCCCGGGCCCCATCCACGAAATGCCAAAAACCTTCGTGAACCTTCCATCGCACCCAATGAAGAATCACAACCTACTGCAAATATTGAATCTTCTTTCAAATTCGCTTCTTTGATTGTCGACAAAGCAAGCGTGGAAAACTGATCCGCAATAATCTTGCAGGCGTTGTCAAAATATCTAGATTCACGTGAAGGCTTATCGCCAGCCTTGGCAAGCCAACGACAAACCTCAAGCGGAAAAGCTTGATACATACCCATGCGAAAAACAGGGCGAATCAAACCCATTTGATCTGGTATATCAATTAAAACCGAATGCACGCCGTGCTCTCCAGCCCCAGCGTGCAATCCAAGTATAGTTCGAATCATGAATCACCTTTAAGAATAAATCAGGCTGCGAGTTCGACTTCTCGCTCGACATACCCGCCTGCACAAGCCTGCACGAAACATTCAAAAAGTTGGGTATCAAGCGCAGTCGCATTATCTGACTGAGGATGCCATTGAACCCCAATACAAAACCACGATGGATCCATGTATTCAATCGCTTCGATAACTCCATCGGGAGCAACCGCACAAACACGCAACCCGTCTCCAAGTTTCTTAACAGCCTGATGGTGATTACTATTTACTCGCATTTCTTCACCACCATAAATTTCCATCAGATAGGTGTCAGCCTTGATCAAGGCAAGATGACGATGAAAATCATCCGAAGTATCAAAATGAGGCAAAGCTTTGGGCAACTCTTCAGGAAGGTGCAAAAACAAATTGCCACCGAGTGCCACATTGATTTGCTGCATGCCCAAACCAATACCCAAAAGGGGTTTCTTCATTTCAATTAATTTGCGAACCAAAAGCCTGTCAGAATCTTCGCGCCTTTCAGGAATCATCCGAACAGATGGATGCATCGGCTGACTATTTCTGCGGGGATCCATATCTGCCCCGCCTGTCATCACCATGCCGTCAACCATGGCAAGGAATGCATCCAGATCAGCATCTTTAGTGAATGCAGGCATTACGATCGGAAGCGCACCAGCTTCAAGAATTCGGTCGCAATAACCACTGGCTAAACGAAGCTGACCCTGCTTATTTTTTTGTGGGTAATGAAGATCCATATTAATACCAATGATAGGCCGATTAGATTGAGACATTACAGTATCCTTCCTTGGAATAAACCAAAACTATCCTTAAAAATTCACCTACAAGAAACTTGGTTCTTGGTTGGTCTAGAGGGGGGTATATAGCGAGATGAAGAATTAAATCTCAATACCGATTTGTATAAAATTAGGCGCAATAACCCCTAAGTTAACAGAAATATTATTCCTGTATCTCAGCGGACTTGCCTTAACTGCCTCATTTAAGGTTATTTTTAATTTTGAAGGAAATGAACCAATTTAGCCAACTATCGACCTTCCCCGTCTTTGATCAATTGCCTGAAGCGAGGATCATGGCGGATGGATTCGAGATCGGTATCTTCTTTCATGTAGCGAAAATCTGAATAACCAAGCTCCACAGCAAGGCGTAGGGTTTTAAGCGACATTTCAATTCTTTTCAAAAGCGAGTAACTACAGGCAAGATTATAATGCGCTAAGGCATCTGCAGGGCGAAGCCTGACCAATCTTTTATCAATCGCCAAGCCTTCTGCAAATTTACCTTTCAAGGTAAGCAGGTTGCCAAGCACCCTAAGCACATCCACATAATCGGGGTTCACTTTTAAAATTGATTGATAAAATTCAAGTTCAAAGTCTGCCTGATTTTGCACTAGCAAGGCAGCTTTCTGCGATTTTCCTGAATCAGGAAGGTTCGATTCCTCGCTGGGATTATTTTCAGATTGATCCATTTTAGACTCCCATCAAGCAATAAACTAAATTCATCAAGGACTCACAGTTTCTTAATCAAATTGATTATAACGCATAGATCCCATTCTGCAAAGCCTTACACAATTAAAAAAGCAGGGGAACATTGTTGATGCTCACCCTGCTTAAATTAGTTCAACAACACATCATTAATTAATCATCATCATCGTCATCATCATCGTCGTCGTCGTCGTCGTCATCGTCGTCATCATCATCATCATCGTCGTCATCATCATCGTCGTCTTCATCATCAAAATCTTCATCAAAATCTTCATCAAGATCTTCATCATCAAAATCTTCATCAAGATCTTCGTCATCAAAATCTTCATCGTCGATTTCATCGTCATCGTCATCGTCATCGTCATCATCATCATCATCATCATCATCATCATCATCATCATCATCAAAATCATCGTCATCATCATCCCGCAAGGTTGGCAAAACAAAGGCGTCCTCATGAACTTGATCCACAATACCAGTGATGCCAAGTTTCAAGGCCACCAGATCTTTTAACGAAAGCAATTGACTAGTCATCACACAACCCTCTTCAAACTTAAGGAGACAAAAATAAAAGAACTCATGGTTAACAAAAAACCTTATGCAGGTTAAACTACCTGAATACCGAAGTTCATGAGAATAAAGCCGATCCGCCCTGCCTTATTTCACAAGCCTATTTAAACACTTACTCTCTTGGGCTTGACATCATCTTTTAATCAAAAGCAACTAATCTCAATCTGATGATGTTAGGAATTATTAGGAAAGTTTAAAACCTTGTCAAGCCAAGGAAAGATTGTTTTTTAATTTAATTTAAATTCATTAGTTACGGGGTGTTTTCAAATCTGATTTTATATTTATTCTACACCTAAATTGAAAGCTAATTCGATGCCAAATACTTCTTTTTTTGCTCAATAAAAGGCAAATGATGTGTAACATGGCCAATGGCTTTTTCGAGCAGAATATGCAGGGAAACAGAGCCTTTTTCGCTATGAATTCCAACTCTACCCCAGGCGGAATCAGGCAAGCCAGTCAAAATTCTTGCCATCTGCGAACGAACCAAATCAATCAAAGCTAATTCCTCGCTAATATTTCGTTGATGATACGATAATGATTTTAAAAAAAGATTTTCATCCGCACCCAATAGCTGGGGATTTTCCAAAGCAATGACTCTTTTCATACGATCAGCGAATACTGGCTCAAAATCTGCAATATGGCATACCACTTCAAGAGTCGACCATTTTCCCTCAATGGGCCGGGCCAACAAATGTTCGAGGGGCATGTGGGCAACCGCTTGCCTCAATAAATAACCGCCATGTATATATTGAGAAATAAGATTCTTGAATTCTAGGGTCATCTTAGCCTGCCATCTTAGTAAAAGAATCTCTTAAACCGCTCAGTTGCTGCCTTCGCTGGGCTTCTGGTGCGAAAGGATCGAAAGGAATGGGCCCACGGGCTATTTGCTCGAGCAACCCATGCACCCTTCTGCGTAATTCTGAATCGCGCCTTTCAAGTGCATCTAACAAAAAGGGAACCGCACTAATGCCATAGCGCTGCAATTCTTCCCCTGCTCGATCAGACCCCGAAGCAAACTGCACCAATAACTCTAAAACTTTCTCGCGTTCTATCAATTTTTGCACACCTTGCGTTTGATCAACTGGCTTCTCTTGCACCAAAGGGGTTGATGGGGGCCTTAGACCCATCGTGTCACGCGAAGGAACTACCGTAGTAGGCAACCCTATTGAATCATTATTAAAGCTATTACCTAGATATTCCTGAATTGCTATCGGATCGCGAATCAAATCCTGAGGGGCACCATGCGTGCGCACCGTTCCACCTTTAATCAAATAACTTCTGTCAGTAATCGATAAAATCTCACGCACCCTATGATCCGTAACTAAAATACCAATACCCTGCTTTTTCAAATCAAGCACAATATGCTGAATATCTTCGATGGTTTGGGGATCAATACCCGTAAAAGGTTCATCCAAAAGGATCAAAAGCGGATCACAGGCCAAACAACGGGCTATTTCCAGCCTTCTTTTCTCTCCGCCTGACAATCGCGCAGCATTATTTTTCCTCAAATGCGTAAGCCCAAATTTATCCAGAACTTTTTCGGTGCGATCAAGGCACTCCGCACGAGTCAACTTACGGCCAAGAACACGATGCTTTGGCATGATTTCCAAAATCGCCATGACATTTTGTTCAACCGTCAGCTTTCTAAAAACACTGGTTTCCTGAGCCAAATAGCCCATACCCAATCGGGCACGACCAAACATTGGCAGATGAGTTACATCTTTCCCTGCAAATATCACTTTCCCACCATTGGGCGTAACCTGGCCTGTGGTCATGCGGAAACTGGTGGTTTTGCCGGCGCCGTTAGGCCCTAATAAACCCACGACCTCCCCAACATCCACTTGAAAGGTAACCCCGTCAACCACTTTGCGGCTGCCATAATACTTGATCAGTCCGCGCACCTCGAGGATTGCCATCCTTGCTCCTTGTCAGACCTTCAAAACTATTTAACTATTAGGATTTACAACGCTTTCTAGAAATCGTGCAAGACCAGTCTAGTCATAATAACCAAAGAAAGGTAAAACAGGGGGAATAGGCCCTCGGGGAGATTGATTCAACTTTATCTGATCTTATTTCTGCCTCTAGTTTTATTGGAGCTTTTGTGAAAACCCTAATTGACGAAGAAACAATTAAAAAACGAGTCACAGAAATTGCGAAACTTATCTCAGCAGAATTTAATGGCCAGCCCCTTACAGTAGTAGGAGTTCTTACAGGCGCCCTCATTTTCGTATCCGATCTGGTTCGCCATCTAAATCTTCCCGTACGCATTTGCTTTGTCCGCGCCAGTAGTTATCGAGGCGAAACCACCGTGCCAGGCGATCTTAACATCGATTCCTCCATGCTTCCCGACATCCAAGGCCGCAATATCCTTCTCGTAGACGACATCTTAGATTCGGGCCATACGCTCAGCAAACTCAGCAGCTATTTAAAAGAAAAGGGCTGTAAAACCATTCGAACTGCAGTCCTGCTGCGTAAAATAGGTCGTCAAGAACACCCAATCGAGCCGGATTACTGTGGTTTCGAAATACCTGATAAATTTGTGGTGGGTTATGGGTTAGACTATAACGATGAATATCGTAACCTCCCCTTCATCGGGGATTTGTCCTAACTTTCCTGCTTTTATTTGCAGATTGGATTACCTTTGCCTGCCTTTACATTCTTCATCGATAGCACCGAATACAGTGGCCATTCCAGACAACTGCTGGCTTGCGTAACTGAACTTAGATCCATGAATTACACGGTTGCGGTTGGTGTTCTAGGCCGAGAAGCCCCTTGGTCTTCTTTACTCGCAGATTCAGGCGCAATGGTTTCGCATTTTGATAGCAAAGGCCTTTGGGATATCAAAGCTTTATTCCAATTAAGAAAATGGCTTCAGCAAATACCCAGCGATTTCCTGCATGTGATAAGCCTCAAAGCTTTAGACGCCCTTGGGCTTGCCTCGCCTTCCTTCCTTGCAAAATCATTTTTATCGGGCTTTCCGAAAACTGGGTTTCGACCCAATGCTCTGCGTAAAATTTTACTCGCGAAGGTACGCAAAATATTCTGCCTCACCCTAGCATCGAAAAACAGACTGCAAACTCTAGGTATTCCAGCATCTAAGTTGGCGCATCTTCCACCTGGTATCTCACCTCAAAATGCGCCCAAATCTCTTGACCCTTTATCTGAAACTCCTTATTTATTTTCTTCAGGCCCCTTTCATCACGACTTCAACCATCGTGATGCCCTTTGGAGCATGGATATTCTTCATTATGTCAAACCCGAAATAAAATTGTGCCTCAATGGCACCGGGGCTAATTTGCAAAGTCTTCATTCCTTTCGCACAGCCCTAATGACAAAAGATAAAATCGACTTTCGTGGGCAGGTCGATTACCAAGAACCCTGGCTTGCAAACGCCTCTATTATTCTTGTAACCAACCTTTCACCCGGAGGTTATTACTCCACCCTAGAGGCCATGCTTTCAGGCAGGCCCTTGATCGCATCAAAAACGGTAGGCATGGCAGAATTGGTTGAAGATGGAAAAACCGCGGTTCTGTATGCGCCAGGCGAATGCGCAGCGCTTGCCAAAAGAATCAGGCTACTGCTAGACGATCCTGCAAGGGCCTCTGAAATCGCGCATAATGCCAGAGAATCAGCCGAAAGCAGATTTTCCGCAAAGCATCATGCTGCAAAACTGTTACAGTATTACGATGATTACAAATAAGATTTTAAAGGGGATTTATCTTGCGTGATGTACTAACCCTAATACTTGCAGGCGGCAAAGGCACCCGTCTTGAACCACTCACCAGAGATCGTGCAAAACCTGCAGTTCCCTTTGGTGGACTTTACCGCATCATCGATTTCCCGCTGTCGAACTGCCTCAACAGCAACCTTCGTAAAATCCTAGTACTCACCCAATACAAAGCGCGAAGCCTCGACAGGCATTTAAACCTAGGCTGGAATTTCCTCAGCCCACAACTTGATGAGTATGTCGAAGTACTTCCCCCCCAGCAGCGAATTGATGAACACTGGTACAAAGGCACCGCGGATGCCATCTACCAAAACATTTATGTCATCGAAAAAGCTAACCCAAAATATATAGTCATTCTTGCAGCAGATCATATCTACAAAATGGACTACAGCGAAATGATTCGCCTCCATATCGAAAGAGGATCCGATCTTACCATTGGCTGCATTCCTGTTCCGGTGAATGAAGCCAACCAATTTGGAATTTTGGATGTCGATGCAAAAGACCGCATTACCACCTTTGTCGAAAAACCTGAGCATCCACCCGAAATCGTCGGTAATCCCGGCTTCTCTCTCGCCTCGATGGGTATCTATGTTTTTACCGCAGCTTCATTGTTTGAGCTTCTCTTTGAAGATGCAGTCCGTAAAAACAGTTCCCACGACTTTGGCAAAAACATCATCCCCAACATTATCTCCAGGCTTAATGTCCATGCATTCCACTTCCAAGACAAAAATAAAAAGTCGGTTCCCTATTGGCGCGATGTTGGTACTCTCGATGCTTATTACCAAGCAAACATGGATCTGGTTGGTATCGATCCCGTGCTTAATCTTTACGATACCGAATGGCCCATCCGGACATTTCAGCCTCAGTTTCCGCCACCAAAATTCGTCTTTAACGACGAAGGAACCAGAGGCCAAAGCCGCAGAGGCGAAGCTCACGATAGCATCGTCTGCCAAGGTAGCATCATCAGTGGAGGCAGTGTATCACGCAGCATTCTTTCATCGGGCGTGCGTGTAAATAGTTACGCCACGGTTGATGATTGCATCCTCTTCGAAGGTGTCAATGTAGGCAGGCATTCAAGAATCCGCAGGGCCATCATCGATAAAAATGTACAACTGCCCCCAGATACCGTGATTGGCTACGATATCGAGGAAGATCGCAAGCGTGGGTTCACCGTTTCAGAAAACGGCATCGTCGTAATCTCTAAAGCAG
>Ga0255091_1000721_pt1 | contig 11714 bp, 5 predicted proteins | sample Colum_Yuk_RepB_8_2_FD_188439 | JGI IMG/M metagenome (GOLD analysis project Ga0255091, IMG submission 188439) | Freshwater microbial communities from Columbia River, Oregon, United States - Colum_Yuk_RepB_8d | ecosystem: Environmental > Aquatic > Freshwater > River | place: USA: Oregon | collected... | reverse complement strand
GATCCTGCTGGTGGATGGGGAACACCTGACTTCAACATTCCGGGAACGTTTGTTGAGGATACTTTAATGATTGTTGATGATGGATCAACTGGAACCAATGCTCAAGGAAACCCTGTTTCTGCCGAGGGATGTAATCCATTAATTAATGATTTAACGGGTAAAATTGCAGTTATTTACCGTAACACATGCGAGTTTGGATTAAAAGCGTTTAATGCTCAAAATGCAGGTGCTGTAGGGGTAATTGTCATAAACAGAAATCCTAATGAGTGGATTAACATGGGAGCTGGAGCAGATGGAGCGAATGTTACGATTCCAGTTGTTATGTTAGATATTAATGATGGGCAAACTATAGTTGCTGAGATGCAAAATGGTCCGGTTGTTATGTTTTTAGGAAACAAAACTGGTTTATTCGCGAATGACATCGCATTGTCTTCTGGTGCAGCATTAGCTCCTAAAGGAGGAATGGTTCATTCGTTATTAGCTCAAAATGGAACAGAATTTAATTTCGATTTAGGAGCACGTGTTTACAACCCGGGTAATCAAGCACAGGCAAATGTATCGTTAAACGCTAAAGTAACCGGCCCTTCAGGCGCTATTGTTTATGATAATACTGTGTCAGGTTTATCAATCAACTCTGCTGATAGTTCTGATGTTTATCCTGGTGGGGCCTCAACATTTCCAAATTTTTCATTAAGTTCTTATCCTGCTGGAACATATACAGTAACATATACTGCTGACCTTGGTGGAACAGATGAATACAGCGATGATAACGTTCTTACTTTTACTTTTTCAATTAATGATTCTGTATTCTCATATACAAATGTAGACCCTGCTACGGGCTCAATGAAAGCAAATAATTTCTACCGTCCAGGGACAAACAACCAAACATATTCAGTTTGTACTGTTATTAATGATCCAAATGCCAGCAGAACAGCAGCAACTGGGGTATATTTTGCAGCTACTAAAGCAACAGGATCGACTCCTTTAGATGGTGAAGAAATTGCATTGTATTTATACAAATGGGAAGATGCATTTACAGATTTGAATGATGCAAACCTTGCATTTAACACATTAACTGAAGTTGCTTCTGGTTTCTATTATTACCCTGGTGATTTGCAAGGAGATATCGTTTACGGAGCATTTAATACTCCTGTTGTATTGACGGATAACGAAAGATATTTAGCGTGTGCTCAAACTGTAAATCTAGAATTATATTTAGGTTACGGTGATCAAAATTACACTTGGAATACAGACTTATACCTTCAACCAATGTTCCCGAATGAAAGCGATGGAACTTATTATGCTATAGGTTTTGGTAGCGATCTTCCTAGTGCTCTTGGTGTGGCTTTAGTTGATGCTAATAGTATTGGATTGGCAGAAGTGAACACCGTTGAAGGAAGCGCTTATCCTAACCCAGCAAATGATAAAGTAACTGTATCAATCGAAGGTGAAGGTGCTGCTACATTGAACGTTACAGATGTATCAGGTAAAACAGTTATGACTAGCTCAATTAACTTAACTGCCGGTAAATCAGATGTAAACATTTCTGCTTTAGAGGCTGGAATGTATATATTTAACGTTGCTCTTGAGAATGGTAAAGTTGCTCAATTTAACGTAGTTAAAAAATAATTTAACTTCTAATATTTTTGAAGGGTCGGCTATGTCGGCCCTTTTTTATTGCTGTAAATCAGAACAATTTTCCAAAAACATTGTTATTCAGCTTTAAATTCGTTACTTTGCATCAAGACAATTCCATGAAATCTTACACAGCAGGCCCCAAATTAAGCCAAATAGAAATTCCGGCTGATTTGAGAAATAAGTTCTCAATGAATGATTTGCCACAGATTTCGGACGAAGTGCGTCAATACATTGTTGATGTAATATCTGAAATTGGAAATAGCCACTTTGGAGCAAGCCTTGGTGTTGTAGAATTAACGGTTGCGATACATTACGTATTTAATACCCCAGACGACCAACTTGTTTGGGATGTTGGACATCAAGCATATGGCCACAAAATTCTAACCGGTCGGCGCGATGTTTTTCATACAAATCGACTAAAAGGAGGTATTTCTGGATTTCCGAAACGATCAGAAAGCGAATACGATACATTTGGCGTAGGTCACTCCTCAACGTCTATTTCTGCAGCATTGGGAATGGCGGTGGCGAACAGATACAAAAAAGATCCTAAAAAACACCATATTGCCGTAATTGGTGATGGCGCCCTGACTGCCGGTTTGGCTTTTGAAGGCCTTAATCATGCTGGATTCGAAAAAGACGCAAATCTTTTGGTTATTTTGAATGACAACTGCATGTCCATTGACCCGAATGTTGGTGCTTTAAAAGAATATCTTACTGATATTACCACCTCTCATACTTACAATAAAGTGAAGGATGAGGTGTGGAAACTTTTAGGGAAAGTTTCCAAGTTTGGACCAGATGCTCAGAAAATAGCTTCCAAAGTAACACATGCCTTAAAAGGGACAATACTAAACCAAAGTAATTTATTTGAATCGTTAAATTTCAGATATTTCGGTCCTGTTGACGGACACGACGTTGTTGGATTGGCTAAAGTGTTAGAAGACTTGAAAGATATTCCCGGTCCTAAAATCCTTCACTGTTTAACCAAAAAAGGAGGGGGTTATAAATATTCAGAGGAAGGTGACCCAACTAAATGGCACGCTCCGGGGGTATTTAACAAAGAAACAGGAGAAATAGTTAAAGTTGTCCCTAAATCACCTCAACCGCCTAAATATCAAGATGTTTTTGGATATACGATTGTAGAGTTGGCTGAACAGAATGACAAAATAATGGGTATTACTCCGGCTATGCCATCTGGATGTTCCTTAAACATCATGATGAAAGCCATGCCCGATCGTGCATTTGATGTGGGAATTGCTGAACAACATGCGGTTACTTTCAGTGCTGGATTGGCCACTCAAGGTCTTGTTCCGTTTTGTAATATTTATTCATCCTTCATGCAACGTGCTTTTGATCAAGTTCTGCATGATGTTGCTTTGCAAAACTTGAATGTTGTTTTTTGCTTAGATCGCGGCGGATTGGTTGGAGCTGATGGCGCAACACATCACGGAGCTTATGATTTGGCTTACATGCGTTGCATTCCCAATATGATTGTTTCTGCTCCTATGAATGAGGAAGAATTAAGGAACTTGATGTATACAGCACAACTTCCGAATAAAGGACCTTTTTCAATTCGTTATCCCAGAGGTAACGGAGTTATGACCGAATGGAAAACTCCTTTGCGCGAAATTAAAATCGGAACAGGAAGAAAAGTAACAAGTGGTAACGATATTGCAATACTTACGGTTGGTCATCCTGGAAATTTTGCCCAAGAAGCCATTCAAGAATTGAATGAACTTGGAGTTTCTGTAGCACATTATGATATGCGCTTTGTAAAACCAATTGATGAAGTGATGCTTCACGAAGTGTTTTCTAAATTCAAAAAAGTAATTACTGTTGAAGATGGTTGTATTATGGGGGGATTTGGTTCGGCTGTAATAGAATTTATGGTGGATCAAAAATATTTTGCAGAAGTCATACGCTTGGGAATTCCCGATGAATACATACATCACGGCACACAAGAAGAGCTTTGGGCTGATTGTGGTTTTGATAATAAAGCCATTGTTAGATCGGTTAAAAAGATGTTATCCATAAAGAACATTGAAAAAAAATCGGCCACAAAAGTTGGGTGATTTCAGAATTATTGTAATTTGGACAATAATTTAATTTCATGAAAACTTCTTCTCGCGCTTTTGGTACTTTAATTACCATATTCTTTTTTTGGGGCTTTGTTGCGGCTAGTAACGATATATTAATACCTGTTTTTAAAAAAGCACTAAACTTATCACAACTTAAATCGCAGATGATATCATTTGCCTTTTATGTTGCATACACGGTTGGATCACTTATATATTTTGGTGTTTCTGCATTTTTAAAACAAGATATTTTAAATAAAATCGGTTATCGAAATGGTCTATCATTGGGACTGGTTATTTCTGCCTTAGGGACTTTATCCTTTGAATTACTCATTTCAGGTTTATTTATTGTTGGATTAGGTTTTTCTCTACAACAAATTGCGGCAAATCCACTGGCTATTCAAATGGGAGATCCGGAAAAAGGAAATATTCGTTTGAGTTTAGCTGGAGGGATTAATAATGTGGGAACAACGATAGGACCTGTTATTGTTGCCTTTGCCATTTTTGGTAGCCCTCAGGCCGGAGAACAAACGTTAAATTTAGAAGCGGTTCAAATGCCTTACCTTGTTCTAGGTGCAGCGTTTTTATTAGCGGCAATTTTGTTTAAATTTTCAAATGTTCCAGATAAACTCTTGCAAGATGATCAACCCGAATATAGTTTTAGCGCGATGTTGGAGGTAATGAAAAAACCGCAAGTAATTTTAGGCATGATCGCCATCTTTGTTTATGTCGGAGTCGAGGTTTCTACAGCGAGTAATTTACCCGAATTTATGAAACAAAAATTAGGTTTTCAAGAACAGCTAATTGCTCCTTATGTTTCACTTTTTTGGGCGAGTTTAATGATAGGCAGATGGACGTCTGCCGCGGGAGCATTTACATCAAATCAACAATTAAAAACTATATTGGGTATAGTATTACCGTTTGTGGCATTCGGAATTTTTCTTTTTGTTAATTCTTTTTCAAAAACAGATTTATCCATTTTCTATCCATACATAGCACTAATTGTAATACTAATACTTGCAGATTATTTGAGCGGTGGAAAACCGCAAAAACAAGTAATTTATTATTCAGCCTTAGCTATTGTTTCTCTAATTATTGGGATGTTTTCTAGCGGTATGGTAAGTGTTTTTGCATTTATAGCTGTTGGATTATTTTGCAGTACGCTTTGGCCTTGTATTTTCACCCTTTCTATTTCAGGACTTGGTAAAAGTACGAACACGGCATCAAGTCTTTTAATCATGATGATTATGGGGGGTGGTTTTATATCAACGGCCCAAGGAGCATTGGCGGACAATGGATTAGGAATTCAACATTCCTACTGGGTGGGTGTAGCGTGTTTTCTTTATTTAATTTTCTTTGCTGTAAGAACACATTCTATATTGAAAAAACAAGGAGTTGAAATAAATGAATCCTCAGGAGGGGGACATTAATTGCTCTAAAAAACGATCTTTTTGAAATATTTTCATTGCCTTTTATTAACCGTAATCACAACTTTTTCTTACGCTCAGAATAGTTGGCGTTTTGCAGTATTTGGCGACACCCATGTTGGGTCTTCAGATACAGTTGGGGAAATGATACCTTTTATTTTGCAGGACAGTGTTGACTTTGTAGTTGTCGTCGGCGATCTAGTAGAAGGAGGACTTGCCACCCCCGGGTCTGAATTATTACAAGAATTAGAAAGTTGGAAAACCATTTTTACGCCCATTTATAATGCTGGAATTCCGGTTTATGGTTTGCGTGGGAATCATGAAAATGATGCAAATAACGACATTAACATGTGGAATACTGCTTTTTCTGGCTCCTATGCGTTTCCACAAAATGGCCCATCAGGCGAAACGAATCTCACGTATTCGTTTGAACACAAAAATGCCAAATTAATTATGTTAGATGTTTACAAAAACATTCATCAAGTCAATCAGTCTTGGTTAGATCAAGAATTAGTCTCTAATACGAATCCGCATCTTTTTGTTTTTGGACACGAAGCAGCGTTTAAAGTGTTTCACGGAGATTGTTTAGATGATAGTTTGGTGGCGCGTGACATTTTTTGGAACAGTTTAAAAAATGCGGGTGGCCGAGTTTATTTTTGTGGTCATGATCATTTTTTGGATGCGGCACTTGTAGATGACGGCGATGGAATTGTGGATAATGATATTTATCAATACCTCGTTGGAACAGGTGGAGGCTGGCTAATGTCACAATACAGTAATTACAATGGAGATAATAGCACTTACAATCCTAATCGTATTTTTCACGAAATGGCATTTGGGTATTCAATTGTTGAAATAAATGGCGAAACAAATATAGACTGTGACGTGAATATAACTTGGAAAAAGAGAACTATAAACCCGGTCACTTTTCAAATTGAATACCTTCCCTCCCAATATGTAATTCAATACTCTGCTTGCCCCAATGCTACCGTTGATAATATTCAAACCTCAGATTTGAAAACCTCCCCTAATCCTGTTTCTGATTATTTGACATTTACTGAACCCGCAAAAGACAATGTAATAATTTTTAATTCATTAGGACAAAAACTAATCGAATTACCACGCTATGTGCAACAAGTGAATCTTTCTTTTTTGAATTCCGGGCTTTATTTTATTCGTCTCAACGGAATTAATTTTCCATTTATCAAAAATTAACCCCTCAAATTCTCGAGCACTTATTGTACTTTGTAAAATAATTAATTATTTTTACAGAAATTATCTTGCGTATGAAGCAATTAGTATGTTTAGTTTTCCTTTTGATTGGAGCAAACTTATACAGCCAAAGAACGATTAATGGAGTTGTAAAAGATGAAAAAGGAGAAGGATTACCGTTTGTCTCCATCGTAATTAAAGGATCAAACAAGGGAACAAAATCCAATGATCAAGGGGAATATTTATTAGCTGTTCCAGATTCTGCTGGTACAACTTTACGATTTTCATTTATTGGATATGAAACGCAAGAAATTATCGTTGGAACGAAAACAATTATTAATGTTACCCTTGAGTCGTCTGTTTCACTCGAGGAAGTCGTTGTAGTTGGATATGGTTCGGCAACAAAAAAAGAACTTACTGGTGCGACATCAAAAGTGGGAGGCGAAGACGTTGAAAAATTAAATTTATCACGAATGGACCAAGCACTTCAAGGACAGGTTTCTGGGGTGAACATCTCTACGAACTCAGGATCACCGGGGGGAGCATCTAATATACGAATCAGAGGACTTTCCACTTTTGGTGACAATGACCCTTTGATTTTGGTGGACGGAGTAGTTTACGATTCGGAAGGTCTCAACGCGTTAAACCCTTCGGATATAAAATCCATTAACATTCTAAAGGATGCAACAGCTGGTATTTACGGTGTGCGTGCTGCTAATGGAGTTATATTGGTTGAAACAAAAACGGGTAGATTAAATGCAAAACCAAAAATCGAAATAAATAGCTACTATGGTATTCAATCTAGTAGCCGAAAGCTCGACTTACTGAACGCAACAGAATATGCTACAATAAAAAATGAAATGTTCGCTTTTGGCGGTCAAACAATGCCATTTAACAATACTTCATTAGGTGTGGGAACCAATTGGCAAGATTCAGTATTTAAAAATTCCCCGGTTCAAAGTCACAATATGAGTATGAGTGGAGGAACCGGAAACACGAAATATTCACTTGGCTTGGGTTATTTTACGCAAGATGGAATCGTTGGCGGACCTAAATCACATTTCTCGAGATACAATGCCCGTCTGAATTTAAGCACGGATTTAAGTAAAAAATTAAAATTAAACTCTGTATTCTTATATTCTAACGATTACAGAAACACCTTGCCAGAAAATGGAATAGGATCGGTACTTTACAATACAATCAATGCCTTTCCGAATGAGCCCATAACAATGCCTGACGGTAGTTATTCCTATTTAGATGAGGTAAGCGATATCATTAATCCGATTGCTCAAATAAAAAATCAATACAATTGGAATTATGCTGACAAGTTTGTAGGAAAAGAAGAATTAATCTATGATATTACTGAAAAACTAAGTTTCACAAATCGATATAATTACAATTATGCACAAGTAAAAAGCAAATCGTTTTCTCCATTAGTATGGTATGGCCCAGGTAAATATGCCAATACCGCATTAAATTCGAGTCTTGAATCCCCGTTAGTTGAAATTGCTCCGGATGTATTTTTAGAAAGAGGCGCATCCGTTAACGAAGAGCGCGCCGGTTATACTGATCAAACATTTGAAAGTTTTTTAAATTATGATAATAACATTGACTCAAATCACCGCATCAAGGGAACCTTTGGGGTTTCTGTGTTTCAAAGACATGGAGAAGCGTTAGGTGGTACAGCGTTTAATATTCCAAACAATTCAGTAGAATATGCCGATATATCAGCGAATTTAGCCGCAGGAGGATTGTTGAACAATGTGTATTCGTGGGAGTTTACGGAGCGTTTAGTTTCCTCGTTTTTACGAGGAGAATACTCCTACAAAAGCAAATATATGTTTTCGGCTATTTTGCGAAGAGACGGCTCCAGTAAATTTGGCCCAAATAATCGCTATGGCTTTTTCCCAACTTTTTCAGGAGCCTGGTTGCTTTCAGACGAGTCTTTTTACAAAATCAAATGGATTAATTATTGGAAATTCAGAGTTAGTTACGGGGTATCAGGAAATGACCAAATTCCTAATTTCACATACCGGGCACTTTTAAATGGAGAGGGGGTTTATGTTTTTGACGACGTTTTAACACAAGGGGTAGCTATTGGTAGACCCTCAAATCCGGACTTAAAATGGGAAACAACCTCTCAGTTCAATGCCGGAATGGACTTAACTCTTTGGGATAAATTAAATGTAACAACGAATTATTTCATCAAAAACACGAGAGATTTATTGTTCCAACCCGAGGTTACGGCAATTCTTGGTTCATACGGCCCAGGAGGGTACCCGCCGATAATTAATGCGGGGGATGTATCTAACAAAGGAGTTGAATTGGAGTTGTCTTACCAAAGCAATCCGCAAAAGAAAATTAATACAAATATTGGGTTCAATATTTCCAGAATAATAAATAAAGTAACAAGTGTTCCTGAGGGTGTTGATTATATTCCCGGTGCAGCATTTAGCGTAGGAGGAGATGTTGCAACACGTTTTCAAGAAGGATATGCCATCGGATATTTCTTCGGATATGAAACGGCAGGTATTTTTCAAACACAAGATGAGATCGATGCATCTCCGGTGGTTCAAGAGGGAGCGCAACCAGGAGATTTAATTTTTGTTGATCAAAATGGAGACGGAAAAATAAGTTTTGGAGACGATTCAGATAAAACATACCTTGGTTCTCCAATTCCAGATTTTACATGGGGATTGAATTTTAATGTAAAATGTTATGGTTTTGATTTATCTGCCAACATATATTCTGCAATCGGAAATGAAATAATTCGCAATTACGAACGTCAGCAGCCTTATGCCAATCAATTAAGTTATGTGATTGACCGTTGGGTTGGACCCGGCACTTCAAATGAAAACCCTAGATTGACAACAGGCGAAACTAGGAATAATGTATTCTCATCTTATTATGTTGAAGATGGTTCTTTTATTCGCTTGAAAAACATACAATTGGGTTATACCGTTCCTAAATTAATATTGAAAAAAGCCAAAATTGAGTCATTGAGAGTATATGTTGCGGCGAATAATTTATTGACCCTGACAAAATATATGGGTTACGATCCTGACTTGGGTTCAGCAAATGCATTGAGTGCAGGTGTTGATTTTGGAATGTATCCGCAGGCAAGAACAATTATGGGTGGAATTCAAATAACATTTTAACGATGAAAAAAATTCTTATATACTGCTCACTAGCAACAATAGTTTTAGTTAGCAACAGTTGTAAAAAATATTTGAGTGTTGATCCTCCTTATGCGCAGGACGCAGAAAATTATTTTCAAACTCCAGATGATTTTGACCGAGCGCTAACGGGGGCATATGACCTGCTTCAATCATCTTTTCTTTCATTATGGATTGGCGAAATCGCATCTGATAACTCAATTGCTGGTGGAGAGAGCGTGAATGATTCACAAGGTCTGCATCAAATAGACAACATGACACATGGTGGAGTCAATAATGAGCTAAGAAATGTCATGCGCTGGAATTATACAGGAATAACCCGTGTTAATTACATCATGGAAAATAAGGATAATATTGAATTTCCGGGAAAAGATCACATCTTGGCCGAAGCGAGATTTTTAAGGGCTTATTATTACTTCGAATTGGTGAAGTTTTTCGGGGATGTTCCATTAATTGTGGATAAAAGAATTGGTATTGAAGAAGCCAGACAATTACCAAGGGCTCCCAAAAGCGAAGTTTATGCACAAATTGAGGCAGATTTGATTGCAGCAGCTGCAGTATTAAATCCTGTTGCTTCACAAAAAGGAAGAGCAACCAAGGGTGCAGCACAAGCCTTGTTAGGAAAAGTATACCTATATCAAAACAAATTTACGGAAGCAGCCTCTATCTTAGACGAAGTGAGAAATAGTGGGCTTTATTCTTTAATTTCAAACTACAGTCAATTATTTTCAGTTTCCAATGAAAATAATACTGAAACAGTGTTTGATGTTCAATATACTGGCCTTGAAGGTGGAAGTTATGGTTGTTTGATTTGCTTAGAAGGTAATGCGGCCCCTGGTTTTCAAGGAATTAGACAATATGTAGGTCCCGTTTATGGCGATGGCAATAGTTATAATTTACCAACTCCAGAATTGTATAATGCGTTTTCACCTATCGACCCTAGAAGAGGGCATACAATTTTAGATATCGAGGCTTTCATTGCGGCACAACCCGATCCTTCTTCCATTTCTTATGCTGTGGGAGCAGGTGGTCATACAGGATATTACAACAACAAATACATCAAGCGCCAAGGAGAGATTGGATTACCCGATAACGATTTAACAAGTCCGGTAAATTATCGGGTTATTCGCTATTCTGATGTGTTATTAATGGCCGCTGAAGCACACTTTCAATTAGGAAACACGTTATTGGCTCAACAACTTGTGAATCAAATTAGAGTGCGAGCTGGTGTACCGGGTATTTCTGTGCAATCAATTAATGATATTTATAAAGAACGTAGATTTGAACTTTCGGGTGAAGGGCATCGCTTTTTTGATTTAGTTAGAACCGGTCAGGCATCACAATACATTCAAGGATTTGTAAACGGAAAACATGAATTATTCCCAATTCCACAGGTTGAGATTGACTTAGCAGGCGGAAATTGGCAACAAAACCCAGGATATTAATTATGAAAACACTTTTTTATTTTTTCGGATTTCTTTTATTGGTTTCTTGCCATAAGAATCCACAGTTGGGAGATGCTCCCTCACAGGCCGATGCCGAATTTACCTTTGCCCCTTCAGACACGAATGCTAACGTAATTGTTTTTACGGCAAACAATCCAGACATTTTATGCATGTGGGATTTTGGAAACGGAATCAAAAAACAAGGAAACACATTGGTTTCTTCTTATCCGTATGCAGGAACGTATACGGTAAAACTGACTGTTTTTAATAAAGGAGGAAGTAGAAGTTCTACCCAAAATGTTGTAATAAGTCAAGATGATTTGAGTTTATTGAATAACCCTTATTACAATAAATTAACGGGTGGTGCTTCTGGTCCAGGATATAAAATTTGGCATGTTGATTCAGTTTCTTCAGGTCATATGGGTGTTGGCCCAGATCCAGAAAGTGCATTAGGAGCTGTACCAGAATGGTGGTCAGCCGGGGCTAATGAAAAACCAGGTTGCGGTATGTACGACGACCGTTATATTTTTTACCTGAACGGATTCAAATTTGACATGCTTAATCATGGCGATATCTATATTCATAACTCTTTGGCCGCCCAATTTCCTGGATCATTTCAAAATCTTGGTGATTTTACCGCGCCCTACACCGATCAATTACAAGGTTCTTGGCTTTTAACAGAGGGAGACCAGACAAGTATTTCATTATCTACCAATTCATTTATGGGATTCTATACAGGAG
>Ga0255091_1000707_pt1 | contig 11822 bp, 9 predicted proteins | sample Colum_Yuk_RepB_8_2_FD_188439 | JGI IMG/M metagenome (GOLD analysis project Ga0255091, IMG submission 188439) | Freshwater microbial communities from Columbia River, Oregon, United States - Colum_Yuk_RepB_8d | ecosystem: Environmental > Aquatic > Freshwater > River | place: USA: Oregon | collected... | reverse complement strand
GCGTTGTCTGATGAGGAGTTTTTAGCGGAGTTTCAGCAAGCTTTTGGTCGTCGTGCAGGACGCTTTACCCGCGTGGGTCAGCGACATGCCTATCCCTTGCAGCTCATGGTCGCGCATCAACAAACCGTGCCGCGTGCGGTGATTTTGGGCAATGCCGCGCATAGCCTGCATCCCGTGGCGGGCCAAGGCTTTAACCTGTGCTTGCGCGATGTGCTGGTGCTCGTTGAAAGCCTGAGGGAGTCGATGCTTGCAGGGACTGACTTAGGAAACGCCCAGCACTTGCAGGCGTATGAAGCAAAGCGTACGGCGGATCAGCAGCAAATCATCCGCTTCTCAGATAGCCTCGTTCGTGGCTTTTCCAATGCCAACCCGCTGTTGCAGCTGGCGCGTAATATCGGCTTATTAGGGTTTGATTTATTGCCCGGTGCCAAGCCGCTAGTCGCTCGATACGCCATGGGATTAAGTCATGTCTAAACGTGTCGATGTGTTAGTTGTGGGTGGCGGCATGGTGGGCAGTGCCTTTGCGCTGCTGCTGAAACTGGGTAGTCCTGCGCTTAATGTGGTTGTTGTAGATGCAGAGCGCAGTGAAACCCCGGCGCCGGAAGCGAACTTTGGGTTGCGGGTATCCGCGCTGAATCAAAGCAGCGAGGCGGTGATTGCTCAGGCAGGTTGTGCGCAAGGCTATGCTCAGTTGCGTCAGTGCCGCTTCCAGCATATGCAGGTTTGGGATGCTGATGGCACCGGACAGGTGCGCTTTAGTGCGGCGGATATTCAAACGACGCATCTGGGCACGTTGGTCGAAAATACCGCTGTTCAAGCGCTGCTCATGCAAGCGTTGGGCGATAGCTTGCAGGTCGCCCGCGTGCTGTCGATACAGCGTCTGCAGCAAGGTTGGCAGGTGGCTTTAGATGACGGCAGTGTCATAGAGCCCGCGCTCTTGGTCGGTGCCGACGGAGCGCTGTCGCGCGTTCGCGAAGCGGCCGGCATCAGTACAAGCGTGCAAGACTATGGACAGCACGGCTTGGTTTGCACGGTACGTACAGAAAAGCCCCACGACGCCACCGCTTGGCAGCGCTTTCTACCTCAGGGGCCCTTGGCTTTCCTTCCCCTCGCCGACGCACATCAATGCTCTATTGTGTGGACGCTGCCAACTACCCAGGCTGAAGCCATGCTGGCCGCGTCACCCAGCGACTTCGAGCAAGCCTTGGCAAAAGCCTTTGAAAACACCCTGGGCGCGGTCGAGTTGGTCGGCCCGCGTGCGGCATTTCCACTGATAGCTAGGCATGCGGAGCGTTATTGCGAGCCGGGCTTGGTGCTTATCGGTGATGCCGCCCATAGCATTCATCCTTTGGCGGGTCAGGGGGTGAATTTGGGTTTCCTCGATGCGGCATCGTTAGCACAAGAATTACTGGCTGCGCTTCAGGCGGGGCTGCCCATTGGCCATACACGGGCTTTGCGCAAATACAGTCGCCAACGGCGTGGCCATAATGCCTTGCTGCTCAATAGCATGACCGGGTTTGAATGGTTGTTTGCTCAGCAATCACCGGGGTGGCGGATTTTACGCAACCTAGGGATGCGCCATTTTGACAATAACCATTTGCTAAAACAGGCAGTTATGAGCGTGGCGATGAAACCTGCAGGGGTGCATACTTCCCTCCAATAAAAATAACAATGGACGGGTTGGGTCATGGCTAAGCGCCTTAATTTAGCGGATGCGTTTTTTCTTAACGCGGAATCTCGCGATGCCTATATGCATGTGGCCATGCTGCATCGTTACGAAATTCCCCGTGATGGCGGCGAAAATTGGGTTAGTGAGCAGCTTGAGCGGATGCGCCAATTCGCCGTCGATCAGCCTCCCTTTAATTTGCGTTTGAAGCCCGGTTTAGTCGGTAAGGTGGTTCCCGCTTGGGAGGTTGATCACGACATCGACATTGATTACCACCTGCGTCATGCGGCGCTGCCCAAGCCGGGTGGTGAGCGTGAGCTGGGTATTTTGGTGTCACGTCTGCACAGCCAGCCTTTAGATAAGAATCGTCCGCTCTGGGAATGCACCCTTATTGAGGGGCTGAATGACGGTACGTTTGCGCTCTATTTCAAAATCCACCACGCGCTCATGGATGGCATGTCGGGTTCGCGCACCATGAGTCGCTGCTTAAGCTCTAATCCAGACGAGCGTGGCATGCCGGCGTTTTGGGCTATGCCACCCTTGCCGCGCAGCAGCACCGGCATTCCGAAAGCAATCATCGAGTCGGCGCAGGCGTTAGCGCGACCCACCGTGCTTAATGTGCTGAGCCAGGCTTTTATGGCTTGGATGAGGATGTTACGGGCATCGCCGGCCAGTGGATTAATTGGTCCCTATCGCACACCGGCCTGCGCATTAAATGGCAGCATCAGCCCGCAACGCCGATTTGCTACGCAGAGCTTATCTATTGAGCGCATGAAGCGAGTGGCTGAAAAAGCGAGTGGCACGCTCAACGATATCGTTTTGGCGACATGCTCTTCCGCCTTGCGCCGCTACCTGCAGGAAATTAACGACCTGCCGAAAAAGCCCTTGCTGGCTTCTATTCCCGTGTCATTGCGCACGCGTGAAGAAGCGGGAGAAGGCAACGGTATTAGCTTGGCGCTGTCATCACTGGCAAGTCATATCGAGGATCCGAAAGCTCGATTGGAGGCAATCAAGGCCTCCATGCAGGCCAATAAGAACTTATTAGCCACGCTTTCCAAGCCTGCCATGACACTCTATACCAATTTGCTGATGGCACCTTTCTTGATTGGCCAGATGACCGGTTTGGGTGCCCGAGCTCGCCGTCCGATGTACAACACCATGGTGTCGAATGTGCCGGGCCCATCCGAGGTGCTGTATATGAATGGCGCGCGCTTGGTCAGTGCCTACCCGGTTTCACTGATTTTTAATGGGCAGGCGCTCAATATCACGATCTTGTCCTACGATGGCCAAATGCATTTTGGCTTCACGGCTTGTAGAGTCGCCTTGCCGAGCGTACAAAAACTCGCCGTCTATTTAGGGGATGCGCTGGACGAACTCGAGCAGGTCTACGGCGTGACAAGCGAGTTGAAAAGTTGACGCTAGACGCATAGGCCGCATTTGGAGTGTGGAAATTAGGCGCTTCAACGAGTATCCTGCGCCCCATTCATTGGGTGAGTCGGCTCTTTTGGGTCTGGCACTCCGCCGCGACGTATTAATAGGAGTTCGCCATGACAACGGGCGTTACTGAGGTTGCCAGCTATTGGGCCTTTGGTGCCTTCTTGGTCGGCATCGTGGGCATATGCTGCTTCATGCTGTTTGTGCCTTGGTTGCTGGGTGGTCGCGATTGGGGCCGTGCTAAAAACGAGCCTTTCGAATCAGGCATCGTCTCTCGTGGCGGTGCACGTCTGCGCGTGTCGGCTAAGTTTTATTTAGTGGCGATGTTCTTCGTGATCTTCGACGTTGAAGCGTTGTATCTCTACGCCTATGCCATTTCGGTAAAAGAAGTGGGTTGGGTCGGCTTCTTTGAAGTCAGCTTCTTTGTTTTTGTCCTGCTGGCCGGCTTGTTCTACCTCTGGCGCATTGGCGCATTGGATTGGGCGCCGGAAGCTCGTCGACGTCGCGCTGCGCGCCGTGCGGCCGAACCTTCTGATCACTGAGGCTGTGGTTCATGAAATATACCCTGACACGCATTGACCCCAACGCCGCCAACGACAGCTACCCGATTCAGCAGACTCAAACGGGCGTGATGGATCCCGTAGAAGAGCAGGCTAATAAGAGTATTTTTCTCGGCCGTCTTGAAGACATGATTCATGGCGCGGTGAACTGGGGTCGCAAAAATTCGCTGTGGCCTTACAACTTTGGTCTTTCCTGCTGCTATGTGGAAATGGCGACCGCCTTTACTGCGCCGCATGACGTGGCGCGCTTTGGCGCCGAAGTGATCCGCGCCTCGCCGCGTCAGGCCGATGTCATGGTGGTGGCCGGCACCTGCTTTATGAAAATGGCTCCCGTGGTGCAGCGTCTATACGAACAGATGCTGGAGCCGAAATGGGTTATTTCCATGGGTGCTTGTGCGAACTCCGGCGGCATGTACGACATTTACTCTGTGGTTCAAGGTGTAGATAAGTTCCTGCCGGTTGATATTTATATTCCCGGCTGCCCGCCGCGACCGGAAGCCTTCCTGCAGGCGCTCATGCTATTGCAGGAGCAAGTGGGCAAGGAGCGTCGCCCGCTGTCTTGGACAGTCGGTGATCAAGGTGTGTACAAACCGGAATTGGAACCGATGCGCGAACGTAAACACGACGAACGCATTCAGGTCGTCAATCTGCGTACGCCAGACCAGGTCTGATAATTTTCTGTTGAGCGCCTAGCGCTCAATGCAAGCATTCACTTTTTGCTGACGACGAGACTGATGGCTGACGACGTCCTTGCACAACAAACGACCCCCGGCGCTGAGTTCACGGTAGTACGCGAACTTGGCGAGCGTTTTGGCGCGGAAAATCTGATTTTCCAAGCCACGCTCGACAAGGTGCCGACACTCTGGGTTAAGCGCGAACAGATTTTGGATGTGCTGCGTTTTCTGAAGCAGCTGCCCAAGCCTTATTCCATGCTGTACGACCTGTCGGCCGTGGACGAGCGTCTGCGTAAGCACCGTTACGGCCTGCCCGCGGCAGATTACTCGGTGTTTTATCACCTGATTTCGATTGATCGAAATTCGGATGTGCGCATCAAGGTCGCGCTCTCCGAAAGTGACCTGAATCTGCCTACCTCGATTCCTGTTTTTGCGAATGCGAACTGGTATGAGCGTGAAGTGCTGGATCTGTTCGGCATTAATTTTGCCGGCCATCCGCAGCCGTTCCGCTTGCTAATGCCGCGTACGTGGGTGGGTCATCCGCTGCGTAAGGACTATCCGGCGCGCGCCACCGAATTCGATCCCTTCCATCTGACCGCCTTGCGCCAGGATGCCGAGCAAGAAGCCTTGCGCTTTAACCCGGAAGAGTGGGGCATGAAAAAGCAGTCAGATGACTCCGATTTCATGTTCCTTAACCTCGGCCCTAACCATCCGTCCGCACATGGTGCTTTCCGCATCGTTTTGCAGCTCGATGGTGAAGAAATTCTCGATTGCGTACCTGACATCGGCTACCACCATCGTGGTGCCGAAAAGATGGGCGAGCGACAGACATGGCACAGCTTCATCCCCTACACCGACCGTATTGATTACCTCGGTGGCGTGATGAATAACATGCCCTATGTGCTGGCGGTTGAGCAGCTGGCAGGCATTCAGGTGCCAGCGCGTGTGCAGACCATTCGCGTCATGCTCTCTGAGTTCTTCCGCATCACGTCGCACCTGTTGTTCTTGGGTACTTACATTCAGGATTTCGGCGGCATGACGCCGATCTTCTTCATGTTCTCTGACCGTAAGCGCGCCTACGATGTCATCGAGGCTATCACCGGCTTCCGTATGCATCCGGCCTGGTTCCGTATCGGCGGCGTGGCGCATGACCTGCCCAAGGGCTGGGAGCGACTGGTGCGCGAATTCCTCGACTGGATGCCATCGCGTCTGAAGGAATACGAGAAGGCCGCCATGCGTAACAGCGTGCTGAAGGCGCGTGCCATCGGCGTGGCGCAGTACAACAGTGCTGAAGCCATTGAATGGGGTGTGACCGGTGCTGGCTTGCGTGCCACCGGTGTCGACTTCGACTTGCGTAAAGCGCGTCCGTACTCCGGCTACGAAAACTTTGAGTTTGATGTGCCGCTGGCGGTAAACGGCGATGCCTATGATCGTGCTGTGGTGCGTATCGAGGAAATGCGTCAATCGCTGCGCATTATCGAGCAGTGCTTGAAGAACATGCCGAGCGGCCCTTACAAGGCCGACCATCCGCTCAGTGTGCCGCCACCGAAAGAGCGCACGCTGCAGGATATCGAAACGCTGATTCACCACTTCACTAGCGTGTCGTGGGGGCCGGTGATGCCAGCGGGTGAGGCCAGCTTTATGGTCGAAGCCACCAAGGGCATCAACAGCTATTACCTGACGTCCGACAAGAGCACGATGAGCTATCGCACGCGTATTCGTACGCCGTCGTTCGCGCATTTGCAGCAGATTCCCTCGGTGATTCGCGGATCCATGATCCCGGATTTGATTGCTTACCTGGCGTCCATTGATTTTGTGATGGCCGATGTCGACCGATAAGTGTTGACCGATAAATGTTGACCGATATGACTAAAGCAACCCTGACAGTAGGCGCCCCGCTCATCGCGACCAGCAAATTTCAGCTGTCGCACCAGGAGCGACATGACATCGAGCATGCCATGTCGCATTACCCGGACGCGCGCGCGGCCAGCATCGACGCACTCAAAATCGTCCAGGCCAACTATCGCTATGTGCCCGATGGCGCGATCCCGGCCATTGCTGAGGTGCTCGGCATCCCGGCACCGGATGTGGAAGGCGTGGCGACGTTCTACAGCCAAATCTTCCGTGTGCCGGTTGGCCGTCATGTGGTCCGCCTTTGCGACAGCATGACCTGCTACATCAATGGTCATGAGCAAGTACTCGAAAAACTCAGCGCCGAACTGGGCTGCGGTCTGGGTCAGACCAGTGCCGATGACCGCTTTACGCTACTGCCCGTGTGCTGCTTGGGCAATTGCGACAAGGGTTCGACGATGATGATCGATGACGATACATACGGCGGCCTCACGCCCGATCAAATCCCGGCCTTGCTGGAGAAATACAAATGATCCTGTCTTCATTCGGCCCAGCTAACACCATTGCCCGCAGCGCCGAGACACATCCGCTGACGTGGCGTTTGCGTGATGACGGTGCCACGGTAGGTCTGGCTGAGTATCAGTCCAAGGCCGGTTATGCCGGTCTGCGCAAGGCGCTGAAGGATCTCAGTCCTGCCGAAATCGTTGAGCAAGTGAAAGACTCCGGCCTGAAAGGTCGTGGCGGCGCAGGCTTCCCCACCGGCGTGAAGTGGGGCCTGATGCCGCCCAGCGATGGCAAGTCGCCGCGCTATCTGCTCTGCAACGCCGATGAGATGGAGCCGAACACCTGGAAGGACCGCCTGCTCATGGAGCAGCTGCCGCATTTGCTGATCGAAGGTATGGTCATCAGTGCGCGTGCCTTGGCAGCGACCACCGGCTACATCTTCCTGCGTGGCGAATACGTGGATGCGGCGCGCATTCTCAATGCCGCGCTGGATGAAGCTCGCGCTGCAGGCTTTATTGGCAAAAACATCCTCGGCTCCGGTTTTGATTTTGAGCTTTATGTTCACACTGGCGCCGGTCGCTATATCTGTGGCGAAGAAACCGCGCTGATCAATTCGCTCGAAGGCCGTCGTGCCAATCCGCGCGCCAAGCCACCATTCCCGGCTGCGGTCGGTGTCTGGGGCATGCCGACCTGCGTGAACAACGTGGAGACGCTGTCCAATGTCTCGGCCATCGTGGCCAATGGTGTGGACTGGTTCAAATCGCTGGCGCGTCCCGGCAGCGAAGATCACGGCACGAAAATGATGGGCTTCTCCGGCAAGGTGAAGAACCCCGGTGTCTGGGAACTACCGTTCGGTATCAGCGCCCGTGAATTATTTGAAGACTATGCGGGCGGCATGCGCGACGGTTACACGCTGAAGGCGTGGCAGCCTGGCGGTGCCGGCACCGGTTTCCTGCTACCAGAACACCTTGACGCGCAAATGTACGCTGCCGGTATCGGTAAGGTCGGTACGCGTATGGGTACCGGTTTGGCGCTGGCAATTGATGACAGCATCAGCATGGTATCGCTGCTGCGCAACATGGAAGAGTTCTTTGCGCGCGAGTCCTGTGGCTGGTGTACGCCCTGCCGTGACGGCCTGCCCTGGAGCGTGAAGATCCTGCGCGCGCTAGAGCGTGGCGAAGGTCAGGCTGGCGATGTTGAGACGTTATTGCAGCTGGTTGGTCACTTGGGTCCGGGTAAGACGTTCTGTGCGCATGCGCCAGGTGCGGTTGAGCCGTTGGGCAGTGCCATCAAGTATTTCCGCAGCGAGTTCGACGCCGGTGTCGTCTCGCAGCCCGCTCAAGCCTTGACGGCCTGAGCGCTCTCATTTCGCGAATTTGAAGACGGTCTGAAATGGCAACGATCCATGTAGATGGCAAGCAGTACGATGTAGACGGTAGCGACAACCTGTTGCGCGCCTGTCTTTCGCTCGGCCTCGATATTCCCTATTTCTGCTGGCATCCGGCGCTGGGTTCTGTCGGCGCCTGTCGTCAGTGCGCGGTCAAGCAGTACGCCAACGCCGATGACAAGCGCGGTCGTTTGGTGATGTCGTGCATGACGCCGTCCACCGACAACACCTTCATCTCCATTGATGATGCTGAAGCCAAGGAATTCCGAGCTTCGGTGGTCGAGTGGTTGATGACCAACCACCCGCACGATTGTCCGGTGTGTGAGGAAGGCGGCCACTGCCATTTGCAGGACATGACGGTGATGACGGGCCATAACACTCGTCGCTATCGCTTCCAGAAGCGTACGCACCAGAATCAAGATCTCGGTCCGTTTATCGGACACGAAATGAACCGCTGCATCGCCTGCTACCGCTGTGTGCGTTTTTACAACGACTACGCCGGCGGCCAGGATCTCGGCGTTTTCGGTGCGCACGACAACGTCTATTTTGGCCGTGTTGAAGACGGCACGCTGGAAAGCGAATTCTCCGGCAACCTCGCCGAGGTCTGCCCGACCGGTGTGTTCACCGATAAAACCCACAGCGAGCGTTATAACCGTAAGTGGGACATGCAGTTCGCGCCTAGCATCTGCCAAGGCTGCGCGGCCGGTTGCAACATCAGCCCGGGCGAGCGTTATGGCGAGCTGCGCCGTATCGAAAACCGCTTCAACGGTGCTGTGAACCAGTATTTCCTGTGTGACCGTGGTCGTTTCGGCTATGGCTTTGTTAACCGCGAAGATCGCCCACGCCAGCCTTTGCAGCGCACGGCTGCCGGTCTTGAAAAGCGTGGCATGGATGCGGCATTGGATGGCATTGCCGCCGCCGTCAAAGCCGCTAAACGCACCATTGGTATTGGCTCGCCGCGCGCCAGCCTCGAAGCCAATTTCGCGCTGCGCGAGCTGGTCGGCGCCGACAATTTCTTTGCCGGTGTTAATGCTGCGGATCAAGCCCTCGATCAACTCGCGGTGAGCATTTTGCAAAGCCACGCAGAGCGCGTACTGGGCATGCGTGATGTTGAGGCCTGCGATGCCGTTTTTGTGCTCGGTGAAGATGTGACGCAAACCTCTGCGCGTCTCGCGCTGGCACTGCGTCAGTCAGTCAAGAACAAGCCGGTGCAGATGAGTGCGGACAAGCGCATCCAAGATTGGAATGCCCTTGGGGTGCGTGACATTGGCCAGCGCGCCCTGTCGCCGCTGTTTATTGCCAGCGTTAGCGCGACGCGTTTGGATGATGTTGCGCTTGCGACCCATCGTGCCGCGCCCGAAGACATTGCGCGCTTAGGCTTTGCCGTGGCGCACGCCATTGATGCCACGGCGCCTGCGGTCAGTGGCCTCGATGCGGCTACGCAGACTCTGGCACAGGCCATTGCAAATGAATTGATAGCAGCTAAGAAGCCTTTGGTTGTGTCCGGTGTGGGCGCTGGCGATGCCGCCGTGCTGCAGGCGGCGGCCAACATCACTCAGGCGCTTCTCAAGCGTGAGAAAGATGCTGGCATCGTGCTCGCACTCAGTGAAGTGAACTCGGTGGGTGGCACGTTAATCGGCGGCGAATCGCTGGACGAGGCGCTCAGCTTGCTCGCCAGTGGCGCGGCAGACACGGTGGTGGTGCTCGAAAATGATCTTTACCGTCGTGCCGACACGGCCGTGGTGGATGCCGCGCTGAATGCCGCAAGCACCGTGATTGTGGTGGACCATCAGCAGACCGCCACTACCGATAAGGCACACTGGGTGTTATCGGCGGCGACCTTTGCCGAAGGCGATGGCACTGTGATCAGCCAAGAAGGGCGCGCACAGCGCTACTTCCAAGCATTTGATGCCAGCTATTACGACGCAGCCGTACTGGTTAAAGAGTCTTGGCGCTGGCTACATGCCCTGCACAGCACGCTGTTAGACAAAGACGTGCAGTGGACCTTGCTCGATGATGCCGTAGCTGCAACAGCCGCCGGTATCCCTGCATTGTCCAGCATTGTCGCGGCAGCACCGAATGCAAACTTCCGTATTCACGGCCTGAAAATTGCCCGTGAGCCCCGTCGTTACTCGGGCCGCACCTCCATGCGTGCCAATATTTCCGTGCATGAGCCACGCGCCTCGCAAGATCCAGACTCGGCCTTGGCGTTCTCCATGGAAGGCTATGCCGGTCCGAATGAGTCGTCGCCCATCGTGCCGTTTGCTTCGGCACCGGGTTGGAACTCGCCATCTGCATGGAATAAATTCCAAGATGAAGTTGGTGGCAGCCTGAAGGCAGGTGACCAAGGTGTTCGCGTCTTCACGGCAGGTCAGGCCATGGGCTACTTTGGTGATGTGCCCGCAGCCTTTGCTGTACGTACCAATGAGCTACGTGTGTTGCCGATTTACCACCTCTTTGGTAGCGACGAAATGGCCGCAAAAGCGCCTGTCACCGAGTCGCGTAATGCAACCGCGTATGTTGCGTTGAGCAGTGCCACTGCCGCGCAGCTAACCGTGGGTGCAGATGCCATGGTCCTAGTCCGTGCGGGTGCGGGTGCTGCCAAACTGCCTATCCGCATTGATGACAGCCTGCCTGTGGGTACGCTCGGTCTGCCTGTGGGCTTGGCCGATCAGCCGCTGGTGGCGCGTCAGGGTTGGGCCACGATTGCCTTGCAGGGAGGCCTCTGAGCATGAACATGGCTTGGCTAACACCTGATCTCGCCGAGATCCTCATTGCGGTCATGAAAGCGCTGGTCATTTTGCTTGCGGTCGTGCTCGCCGGGGCCTTCCTGAGCTTCGTCGAGCGTCGCTTGCTGGCGCTCTGGCAGGATCGCTACGGTCCCAACCGTGTCGGCCCATTCGGCCTGTTCCAGCTCGCCGCCGACATGTTGAAAATGTTCTTTAAGGAAGACTGGACGCCCCCGTTTGCCGACAAGTTCATTTTCTGGCTAGCCCCCGCGATTGCGTTTTCATCTCTGCTGGCAGTGATGGCCGTCATCCCCATCACCCCAACCTGGGGTGTGTTTGACCTCAATGTCGGTATCTTGTTCTTCCTTGCCATGGCCGGACTAGCGGTCTATGCCGTGTTGTTTGCCGGCTGGTCGAGTAATAACAAGTACGCCTTGCTCGGTGCCATGCGCGCCTCTGCTCAAACACTGTCTTACGAAGTGTTCATGGGCATCGCGCTCATGGGCGTGGTCATTCAGGCCGACTCGTTCAGTCTGCGCGACATCGTGCTGGCACAGCAGGACATGTGGTTTATCGTGCCGCAGTTTTTTGCCTTCTGCACCTTCCTGATCGCCGGCATCGCGGTGACTCACCGTCATCCATTTGACCAGCCGGAAGCCGAGCAGGAACTGGCCGATGGTTATCACATCGAATACTCGGGCCTGAAGTGGGGCATGTTCTTCGTCGGTGAATACGTTGCGGTGGTGGTCATTTCGGCCCTGCTCGCCACACTGTTCCTCGGTGGTTGGCTGCCGCTGCCAATTCCTTATTTGGAAAACATTCCACCGTTCTTCTGGTTCGCCGCCAAGACGGGCTTTTTCATCATGATCTTTGTGCTCGTGCGCGGTGCGCTCATGCGTCCACGCTACGACCGCGTGATGACCTTTGGCTGGATGGTGTGCCTGCCGCTGTGTTTGTTGAATATGTTGGTGACGGCTGCGGTTGTCTTGCTAAACGCCCCGGCCGCCTGAGGAACTG
>Ga0255091_1000704_pt1 | contig 11870 bp, 10 predicted proteins | sample Colum_Yuk_RepB_8_2_FD_188439 | JGI IMG/M metagenome (GOLD analysis project Ga0255091, IMG submission 188439) | Freshwater microbial communities from Columbia River, Oregon, United States - Colum_Yuk_RepB_8d | ecosystem: Environmental > Aquatic > Freshwater > River | place: USA: Oregon... | reverse complement strand
CGTGTGTCCTGCGGGAAGCTCACTGGTGCGCACGAGCAGGTGAATGCGAGCCGCCATGACATTGACCCAGCTGTCATCAGCCGCGCCCGCGACGCCGCTCAGGGTGCGCGCGAAGACATCCGCGGTCCCGTCGTTGTCGAGATCAAACCCGTAGTCGATTCTCAGATCCTCAATGCCCTCAACCAGCGGCGTCACGACTCGTTGCCCCCGAATCACCTCAAGCCGCTTGAGGGTCGGGATGATGTCTCGAGCGCAGTCATTGCATCGACTGACATAGAACATCCGAACCACCACCTCACGGGCGGGTGCGGCCGAGACACATCCGGTCGAGCGCAGCGAAAGCTGTGCGGCGGTACTGCCAAAGGCAAACGCGGGAAGGTCCTCCGCGCAGCGCGATGTTTGAAGATAGACCCCACCTTCAACCAGGGCCGACGTCGCCACCGGAGTGGTCGAGACTCTCCGGATCACCAGCACATCCGTGCCTGACTTTCGATCCGGCAGGCACCAAGGCATGGAATCGCCCTCACGGTAGCCCACAAGCGGCATCGGCACCGAAGGCAGCGCGCCCGTTGCACTCCAACCCAGACTCTGCTCAGAAGTGGCACAGGGATCAGGGGTGGTGGCATTCGTGGCCAGGATCGGCAGCTCGCCGAAAAAACCGGCCAAATGCAACTCCTCAGCCAGAAGATCCTGGGCATAGCGGCCGTTTTCGAACATTCGGCCCACTTTGGCCATTTCGGTTCGCGCCTGACTCGTGGCGCCAAAGAGCGCGGTCACCGCACCCAGCAGCCCCAGGCCGACCGCCATGGCGATCATGATCTCGACCAGGGAGAACCCGCGGACACGCCCCAGGACACGAGATACAGTCCGGGGCGATCCGGACCGACGAGGCCCACCGGTCACACCCGCCCATACCCTGCGACGTTCCCGACGGTTCATCATGGCGCTTCCAGATCGGCCACCTGGACGACGGTCGATAGTGTCCTTCTGAGGTTGTCGGGCCCATAAGCGGACTGACCACAACTCGATACAGGAATGGACGAGGGTCGATCACCCTGCCAAGCCACGGCAATGACGTAAACGGAAGGCTGTGGCGATTCGATACAGCCTCGTGCGCCGATCATGGCGCCGATATTGCGCTCGCCCAGCACCACACCGGCCCCACGCAGTCGGGCCGACCACTCACAGCGGTCCTGAAGGGCCCGATCGCTGGTCAACGAACTGCAATCGATCCCGGAGGTGTCCGGAGCGCCCAGGTCCGGAGCACCCTGCACAACGTAATTCGCGGCATTGCGACGATTGGCACTCAGGCGTTCTGCCATATCCTGCAACAGCACCAGAGCCTGCGCGCGCTGGTTGGCCTCCAGTTCAACCGATGCGGCGCGCGTTTGAAGTCCAGCCATGGCCACCACCCCGAACGCAGCCACCAGCAGGCTTGCGAGGATCTCGATCATGGCCACCCCGCGCTGCGATTGCCGTGTCCAGATCAGGTGGGCGGGATTCACGAGCATCCTCCGTCACGAGCCTGCGGCATGCCACTCAGGTCGATCAGAATGCAACGACGGACTTCGTTCAGTGCTGCATCGACGATCTCGATCTGTACATTCGATCCCACGACCGTTCGACCATTGCGATCGAACTCGATGCGTGCCGGAGCTCTCAGAAAGATTTGCGCGCCCAGCGCGTCGCGTCGCTGCACGACCACTCCCTGATGCAGGCCTTCTTCGGCCGTGACCCGCCAGCCGTCCTGCCAACCCGAACCCTGGCCTGTCAGACTCACCACGCCCGATCGCTTGACCGCTTCCGAACGTGCAAGCAACAGATCGGAGACCAGATCGAAACTCGCAGCACGGATTCGTTGACCACGGATCAGATCGCTCATGGATGGCAGCGCCATGGACACGACCACAATCAGCACCGCCATGACGATCAGGGCTTCGGTCAAGGTGAATCCCCCTGGCCGTGCCCCGATCGAAGACGCACGTCTCATCACCAGCAACCCGCAGGCAAGCGTTGGCCGGACTGATCCACTGACAGAACGCCGCAGCGGTCAGAGGCTTGTGAGCCCAACGGCGTCGCCGACAGGACGAAGGCAGGGGGGGTACCGTTGGTGACGCTCACAGCCAGCGCATAGCGTGTGGCCAGATCGGCCGGCACAGACAGGCCGAGCTCCGAGAGACTCGACGCATAGGTTCGCTGCTCGATCATTGCCTGCCTCTGCCTGGCTGCGACATCAAGCAGGATGGATCGTGCAGAGGCGCGATGGCCCTGACGAATCTGATCGGTATACATCGGCGTGCCAATGGCGACGATGATCGCCACGATGCCCAGAACGATCATCAGCTCGATGAGGGTCAATCCAGTCTGACGCATCGCAATCCTGTGCATGAAGGCTTCGCTCAGGTGAGGCTGCGCGCGTCCGCCCACGGTTCAACAACGATCAACTCAACAACGATGGGCTCGGGCGACGCGCGTCGCTTTGAAGGGTTCGATTTGAATTTTTACAAGTTGCTTGCAGTCTCGTCACAGTCACTGACAAACGGGCGATATCGTCGGACGAAACGCTGCCCCACATTGAATTGCAGTGAGAAAAGTCATGACGACACACAAAAAATTGCAAACTCCACGTTCCTTGCTGACCCTGAATCCGGGCAGGTTTGGCAGGCTTCTGGTGTCCGTCGCGATAGTCGGCGCCACTGCAGTGAACAGCGTTCAGGCCAAGGACGAACGAGGCGAGGAAGTCCGTCGGAATCTGCGAGAAGGGCGTCAGCATGTGCAGCAGGAGATGCTGGTGCAGTTCAAGTACGACGCACTCGCCCCCGCGCAGGCTCAGACGCTTGCCCGGCATCGGTCGACCAAAGTGCAGGATCTGCGGCGCCGCGATGAGCGATCGGACCGCAAAGGCGATCTGGCGCTGATTCGTCTGCCCAAAGGAAAATCAGCGGAGGCGGCCCTGACCGAGCTCGAGCTCGACGAGAATGTGGAGTTTGTCGAGCCGAACTGGGTCTACACCACCCAGCAGGTCGCTGCACCGAATGATCCCAACGTGCCCAACCTCTGGGGCATGATGGGTGACGGAACCATCCACGCCAATCCCAATGGCACGGGCGCCATTGCGCACTGGAGCTCCTGCAACAGCGGTGTGCATGTCGGCGTCATCGATGAAGGGGTGATGATCACCCACACCGACCTGCGCTCCAACATCTGGGTCAATCCGCAGGAAGCTACGGTCAACCGGCGTGACGACGACGCCAACGGATTCATCGACGACACCAACGGCTGGGATTTTGCGGGTCGCAACCGGACGGTCTACGACGGCGTGGTTGATGATCACGGGACCCATGTGGCCGGGACCATTGCCGCCTCCGCCAACAACGGCACCGGGGTCTTTGGTGTGTGCCCCACCGCAAAGATCATCTCGGCCAAGTTTCTTGGAGTGACCGGCGGCACAACGGCGAATGCTGTGGCCGCAGTCAGATACATCACTGACCTGAAGGTCCGCAAGGGACTTCGAATCGTTGCGACCAACAACTCCTGGGGCGGCGGTGGCTACTCGCAGGCGCTCTTTGATGCCATTAAGGCGGCAGGTGATCAGAACATTCTGTTCATTGCCGCGGCGGGCAATTCAACCCTGAACATCGATGTGACCCCTTCCTATCCCGCAGCCTACAAGTTGCCCAATGTCATTGCCGTTGCGGCCATTGACTCCACGGGCACGATCGCGTCGTTCTCGAATTACGGCGCAACGTCGGTGCACATCGCCGCGCCTGGAGTCAACATCCTGTCGACCGTCCCCACCTTGACAGGGGGCTCAGGCTTGGCCTATTACGCAGGCACCTCCATGGCCACCCCCCATGTGACGGGCGCTGCAGCGCTGTTTGCGTCCATGAACCCCACTGCCACAGCGGCCCAGATCAAGGAGGCCCTGCTGTGCAGCGCGGCGGTTGCTCCGCAGCTGGTGGGCTATGTCAATGGAGCCCGCAGACTCGATGTGAGGAGCTTCAAGGCCGGGTTTACTTGCCCGGTCCCGGTCGCACCCTGACGCCCTGAAACCGCCCCGTCGATCAGGAGGCGGGGCGCAGGCTGTCCATCCCGCCCATGAACGGGCGCAAGGCTGCAGGAATATGGATCGAACCATCGGGGCGCTGATGGTTTTCGAGTAGTGCGACCAAGGTCCGGCCGACGGCCAGCCCCGATCCATTGAGCGTGTGCAGCAGTTCGGGCTTGCCCTGGCCGTTGCGAAAGCGGGCCTGCATGCGACGGGCCTGAAAGGCCTCGCAGTTGGAGACCGATGAAATCTCCCGATACGTGTTCTGCGCCGGCAGCCAGACCTCGAGATCGTAGGTACGCGCCGCGCCGAAACCCATGTCGCCGGTGCACAGGGCCATGACACGGTAGGGCAGCTCCAGGCGCTGGAGGATGGTTTCGGCATGCCTGACCATCTGCTCGAGGGCCTCATCCGAGTGCTCCGGATGAGTGATCTGCACCATCTCGACCTTGTCGAACTGGTGCTGACGAATCATGCCCCGCGTATCACGGCCATGTGAACCCGCTTCGGAACGAAAACACGGGGTGTGAGCTGTCAGACGGATCGGCAACTGCTCAAGCGGTACGATCTCGCCGCGAACCAGATTGGTCAGGGAGACCTCCGAGGTCGGAATCAGATAGAGCGCTGTCTGATCCTCGGTTCCGGCCTCCTGGCCTCCCTTGCGGGCGGCAAAGAGATCCTGCTCGAACTTGGGCAACTGCCCGGTTCCCCTCAGGGTTTCGGCATTGACCACATAGGGGGTGTAGCACTCGGTGTAGCCATGCTCATTGGTCTGAACCTCAAGCATGAACTGCGCGAGGGCTCGATGCAGCCGCGCGAGCGGCCCACGCATGACCGAAAACCGGGCGCCCGACAGTTTGGCCGCGGCTTCGAAATCCAACCCAAGCGGCTCGCCCAACTCCACATGATCCCGGATGCGCTCGAGTGCGAGTGGTCGGGGATCGCCGAGCTGGCCCTCCGGATTCCAGCGTCGAACCTCGACATTGTCATCACTCGAAACACCATCAGGGACAGCCGGCTGCGGAAGATTGGGCAGGGTCTCCAGAAAAGCCGTCAGCCGCCCAAGGACCCGATCGGCCGCACCATCACTTGCCTGCAGTTCCTGGGCGATGCTGGCGACCTCGGCCATCTCGGCTGCGGCATCCTCGCCCCGGCCTTTCTTCTGGCCGATGAGCTTGGACAGCGCATTGCGTCGGGCCTGCAAGCTCTCGGCACGGGTCTGGGCCGCCTTGCGTTCGGCCTCGAGGGTCTGGAAGGTCTCGACATCGAGTACGAACCCGCGGCGGGCAAGCCGTGCAGCAACCGAATCGATGTCTTTGCGAAGAAGTTGGATGTCTAGCATGGCTGCATTCTACCGGCGGGCCTGATGATCGAGTTCGCGCAGCCACTGCAGTTTTTCTGCGATGCGGGTCTCCAGCCCTCTCGTTGAGGGTTGATACCACTCAGGCTCGCGCATCCCGTCTGGCATGTACTGCTCTCCTGCGGCATAGGCATGAGGCTCGTCATGAGCATGACGATAGGCGCGACCATGACCAAGCTCCTTCATCAGACGGGTGGGCGCATTGCGCAAATGGACCGGCACGTCTCTCGATTGGTCCTGCTTCACGAAGGCCAGTGCCGCGTTGTAAGCCCGATAGCCGGAATCCGACTTGGCAGCACAGGCGAGATAAAGGCAGGCCTGCGCGAGCGCGAGCTCGCCCTCGGGAGAGCCCAGCCGTTCATAGACCTGTGCTGCATCCAGCGCCAGCCGCACCGCCCGGGGATCAGCAAGACCAATATCCTCGATTGCCATGCGGATCAGGCGCCGGCCGAGGTAATGGGGATCGGCGCCACCATCGAGCATGCGGACCAGCCAATAAAGCGCTGCATTCGGGTGGGAGCCCCGTACCGACTTGTGAAGCGCGGAGATCATGTCGTAGAAGGCATCGCCGCCCTTGTCGAAGCGACGAACCCGATCGCCCAGCACCCGGGCCACCAGCTCGGCGCTCAAACCGATCCCGGCGACGTTCTCCCCCTGTGGATCGAGAAGGCCGGCTGCAACGGCGACCTGCTCGAGCTGATTGAGCATTCGGCGGCCGTCGCCATCGGACGCCTGGATCAGCACCTCCAGGGCCGCAGCTTCGATCGGGGCGCCACCCAAAAACCGCTCGCAGGCTCGCTTGGCCAGTTGTGTCAGGCTGTCCTCGGTCAGGCGCCGCAATACATGCACAGCTGAACGCGACAGCAGAGCGCCGTTCACTTCGAACGAAGGGTTCTCCGTCGTCGCGCCCACGAATGTGAACAGGCCGGACTCGACATGAGGCAGAAAAGCATCCTGCTGAGCCTTGTTGAATCGATGCACCTCGTCGACAAAGACCATGGTCGGGCCCTGGATCCTGGCACGCTCCACCGCCTCGCGAATGTCCTTCACACCGCTGAGCACAGCCGACAGGGCAATGAAACGACATCCAAAGGCTTCGGCGAGCAAGCGGGCCAGAGTGGTCTTGCCCACGCCGGGAGGCCCCCAGAGGATCATCGAGTGGGGCCGCCTGGCATCAAGCGCAGTGCGCAAGGGCTTGCCCTCACCCAACAGATGGTCCTGTCCAATCACCTCGTCGATTCGACCGGGCCGCATCGCCTCGGCCAGCGGCATGCCGGCGGGCAGCATGCGATCTACTCGATCACATCGACGCCCTCAGGCGCCGTGAATCGGAACAGTCCGGCATCGAGTCGCGGGTTGCGCTCGATGTTGCGAAATGCGTAGCGCGTCGTTTGCCCAAAGGCATCACGGACTTCCATGGCTGCAGGAAGACCCGCGCGAAAGCCGATACGGATCAGTTCAAACCCGGAGTCGCGCTTGCGTGGTACAGCCTCAAGCCAGGCAAGCCCTTCGGCCTCGCCGACATCGGTCAAGGCAAACGCGGCGTCCAGAGCCGCCGAGCCAAACAACAGGGCCGCAGGCGTTGCACTGACAGCCTCACTGGCCTTGCGCACCGTGACCTGCCTGAGGTCCTTGTCAAAGAAATGGACCTTCTGCCCGTCCATGACCACCAGTTGCTCGAAAGGTCGGGTGACCTCCCAGCGGAACTTTCCCGGTCGGGCAAAGGCAAAGCTGCCTGTCGATGATCCGCTCGCGCCTCGACCGGATGCGCTGAGCGTTTGCTGAACAAACTCGCCTCGCGCCGAGGTGATGGCTGCGGAAAATGCACGCAGATCTTCAATGGCCCCCGCATGAGCACCGGGGCAGGCGAGCAGCAGAACACTGAACAATGCAACGGCGAGGGAGGGTATCGCCAGCCTTTGAAGCATCAGGATCATGGGTCGGCCGGATCATCGCGACGGGGCACGATGATATCCCGGTTGCCATTGGTCGCCATCGCGGACACGAGCCCTGATTTTTCCATCTGCTCAAGCAGACGTGCCGCACGGTTGTAGCCGATACGCAGATGACGCTGCACGAGAGAAATCGATGCCCTCTTGTGCTGCAGCACGACCGCAACAGCCTGATCGTAGAGTGCATCGGATTCGCCGTCGACGCCTGCTTCCTGCAGCGTGGTTTGCAGTCCGCCAAACCCCACGGCACTGCCCGGATCGACTGCCTCGGCAGAGGAGCCTTCAAGAATGCCCTCGATGTAATCCGGCTCGGCCAGCGCCTTCCAGTGGGCCACCACGCGGGCAACCTCGTCATCACTCACGAAGGCGCCGTGGACCCGCATGGGCAGACCGGTGCCCGGGGGCATGTAGAGCATGTCGCCCTGGCCCAGCAACGCTTCCGCCCCCATCTGGTCGAGAATGGTTCGTGAATCAATTCGAGACGACACCTGAAACGCAATCCGCGTGGGGATATTGGCCTTGATCAATCCGGTGATGACATCCACCGATGGCCTTTGCGTGGCAAGAATCAGGTGAATTCCTGCAGCGCGGGCCTTCTGAGCCAGTCGTGCGATCAATTCCTCGATCTTCTTGCCCACCACCATCATCAGGTCAGCCAACTCGTCGATGACGACCACGATCACGGGCAGCTTACCCAGAGGTTCAGGGGCTTCCGGGGTCAGGCTGAAGGGGTTGCCAATCACCTCGTCGCGTCGGGCCGCGTCGGCGATCCGACTGTTGTATCCGGAGAGATTGCGTACGCCCAGCTTGCTCATCAGCTTGTAGCGACGCTCCATCTCACCCACACACCAGTTGAGGGCGTGGCCGGCCTGACGCATGTCGGTCACCACCGGAGCGAGCAGGTGCGGGATCCCCTCATAGGTGCTCATTTCGAGCATCTTGGGGTCGATCAGAATCAGTCGCACCTCAGCGGGCTCGGCCTTGTAGAGCAGCGACAACAGCATGGCATTGATGCCCACCGATTTGCCCGAACCGGTGGTGCCCGCCACCAGCAGGTGGGGCATCCTGGCCAGATCAGCCACGACCGGCCGTCCGGCGATGTCGTGACCAAGAGCCAGGGTCACCGGAGATGAAGCATCGGCATACACCTGCGACCCGAGAATTTCAGTCAGCCGCACCGATTGCCGACGCGCATTGGGCAACTCGAGGCCCATCAGACTCTTGCCAGGAATGGTCTCCACAACCCGAATCGAGGTGAGCGAAAGCGCGCGAGCAAGATCCTTCGACAGGTTGACGATCACCGAACCCTTGACCCCGGTGGCGGGCTCGATTTCGTAGCGTGTGATGACCGGCCCGGGATAGGCCGCCACAACATTGACTGCCACACCAAAGTCGGCGAGTTTCTTTTCGATCAGCCGGGAAGTGAACTCCAGGGTCTCGGGCGATACGGTGTCTCGCACAGGCGCAGGCTCGTCGAGCAAAGAGAGTGCCGGAAGGCCTGTGGTTGCGGGCAGATCCTTGAAGAGGGTTTGCTGGCGCTCTCGCTGGGCCTGAACCGAAGGCTCGGGAGGCAATGCCTGCGGTTCGATCCGCACCGGCTCGGGATCATCGGCCAGGATGCGGCGTTTGACCTCAACCGTCTCGGTCCGCACGCTTGCCGCCCGCTCACCCTCGCGCCGATCCCGCAGAGTCTCCCAGGCGCCGATCAGTCCGAGCGCCACCGCTTCGAAGCGAGACCCCGTTCGTTCAAAGAGATCGAGCCAGGACTGGCCCACCATCAGGGAGAACCCCACCCCGAGCGCCAGCATCATGATGAGTGTTCCTCCGGCTGCCCCCAGGTGCTCGAGCAACAGATCGGCCAGTGCACGCCCCACCACACCGCCCGGTGCGAGCGGCAGCTCGACATTCATCCAGGCCATCCGCGAAGCTTCGATCGCGACACATCCGGCAAAACACAAGACAAAGCCCATCCAGCGATCCCACCCGAAAGGCGCTGAATCCAGGACCTGATCCCGGTCGGGAAGTGCAACGGGATGAGTCGGGTGCAACTGGCGATAGCCGTTGACCACTCTCAGCAGCAAAAAACCCGCCCACAGCCAAGCGCTCATCCCGAAAAGATAGAGCAGGAGATCTGAAAGATAGGCTCCGAAGCGACCACCGAGATTGCGGATTTCGCGAGCCGAGACTGCATGGGACCACCCCGGGTCTGCGCTGTTGTAGGAGAGCAGGATGAGCGCAAAGAAGATCGCGATGCAGCACTGCAGCAGCCAGCGAGACTCCCGCAGCAGAACCACGAGTCGTTCCGGCAGGACCGACGAGGTCGACAGACCTCGCGCGAACACCCCCCGCGCTGCGAAGGTGCGCGAAGGCAGGACGGCGGACGATGCGCGAGCCACGGAGATTGCGACGCTTTACTGCAGATAGCTCGAGAGCTTTTCGCGCAGCACCAGACGGCCTTCGTCATCGGTTGCGATGTAGCCTTCCTTTTCAAGGCCCTTCATCACCCGCGAAACCATTTCGCGTGAGGCGCCGATCATCTTGGCGATTTCCTGCCGTGGCAAACGTCCGCGAATCACCTTCTGGCCTTTGATGTCCTCGGCGAAATCGAGCAGTACGCGGGCCACCCGACCGTAAACATCAAGCAGCGCGAGCGTTTCGATCTTGCGGTCTGCCTCACGCAGCCGCTTGACCAGACCGCGCATGATCTTCATGGCGATCTCGGGGTTTTCCCCGAGCACGCCCATGAACGCTTCCTTGTTGATCGCCATGAAATCGCTTGACTCCAGCGTAATCACGCTGGCTGACCGGGGCGCGTCGTCGATCAGGCTCATTTCGCCGAAACACTCGCCGGGGCCGAGCACGGCCAGGATCACCTCTTTGCCCTCGGCGTCGGAGCGCTGCACCTTGGCTCGCCCGGACAGCAGGATGTAGAGCGACTGCGACGACTCGCCTTCGGACACGATGGTTCGGCCTCGCCCGAAAGACCTTCTGAGACTGGCTGCAGCCAGCTGATCGAGCTGCCTTTCTCCCAAACCGCTGAACAGCACCACACGCTTCAGAAAAGCCTTGTTTGCCTCGAGTGACATCCCCATCTCCTGCGGGCGTGTTGAATTTCCGTATGATTTTGCACGATCTGATGAGATTTTCAAAGGTCTTTTCTCAGAAATTGCCTCCAACTGATTGTTTTTAAAGAAGCCAACCCATGAATCACCCGCTGCCAACCCGTCATGTCCGTCTGCTGATCCTTGGATCGGGGCCCGCGGGCTATACCGCCGCAATCTATGCAGCGCGCGCCAACCTCAAACCGGTACTGGTCACCGGCATGGCCCAGGGTGGCCAGCTGATGACCACCACCGACGTGGATAACTGGCCTGCAGACGCCCTCGGTGTTCAGGGCCCGGACCTGATGGCCCGGTTTCAGGCTCATGCAGAACGCTTCGATACCGAGTTGGTACTCGATGAAATCCACACCGTGGATCTCGGACAGAGGCCCTTTTTGCTCAAGGGAGACTCAGCCACCTATACCTGCGATGCGCTGATCATCGCCACCGGGGCTTCCGCCAAGTACCTGGGACTGCCAAGCGAGCAGGCCTTCATGGGCAAAGGAGTCTCGGGGTGTGCCACCTGCGATGGATTTTTCTACAAGAATCAGGAGGTCGCCGTGGTCGGGGGCGGCAATACCGCCGTCGAAGAGGCACTCTATCTGTCCAACATTGCCAGCAAGGTCACCATGATTCATCGCCGGGACCGCTTCAAGGCCGAGGCCATCATGATCGACAAACTCATGGCCAAGGTCGAAGCAGGCAAGATCGAGGTCCGCTGGAACAGTGTTCTTGATGAGGTTCTGGGCGATGCCTCGGGCGTCACAGGCATGCGTGTGCGCCATGTGCAGAGCAACACGACCGATGACAAACCCCTGCAAGGCGTTTTCATTGCCATTGGCCATCAACCCAACACCGGCATCTTCGCTGGCCAGCTCGAGATGAACAATGGCTACATCGTGACGCGCAGCGGGCTCAACGGTCTGGCCACGATGACCAGCATTGAGGGCGTGTTTGCTGCAGGTGATGTGCAGGATCACGTCTATCGCCAGGCCATCACCAGTGCGGGCACCGGATGCATGGCTGCATTGGATGCTCAGCGCTGGCTCGAGGCCCAGGAAGAAAACCGCTGAAAGCCGTGGACGACCATGCCGACCGACTGGTCCTCACTGGCGCGCGTCCGTGATGCGCTCAAGGCCGAGCAGGCCGCCCGAGAGGCGGCAGCCGAAAAGGAGCGGCTGGCCCGCGAGCAGGCTGAGCGGGAGCGCAGTCTGTTTCGTACGGTGATCGGCGAGGTCGAACCGCTGAAAAGCGATCCCCGGGTCGCCCCGATGCCCGAGCCCCTTTCGCCTCGAGCACGGCAATTTGAACGGGATGAGTCGCACGCGCTGGCCGCCTCGATGAGCGATGAGATCGACGTCGAGCGCCTGCTCGATACCGATGGCGACCTGTCGTTCAGGCGCCCCGGG
>Ga0255091_1000695_pt1 | contig 12000 bp, 9 predicted proteins | sample Colum_Yuk_RepB_8_2_FD_188439 | JGI IMG/M metagenome (GOLD analysis project Ga0255091, IMG submission 188439) | Freshwater microbial communities from Columbia River, Oregon, United States - Colum_Yuk_RepB_8d | ecosystem: Environmental > Aquatic > Freshwater > River | place: USA: Oregon | collected... | reverse complement strand
GTTGGATTGCACGGGCAGTGGACGCGCCGGGCAGATGGGATCTTGAAGCAAACTGCGCAGCCGCAGCACGAAGTGATTCTATGGAGCGCATGCCCAGCATTGACCCCGACCTGCCGTGAGCCTACGGTGCGCACAACTCGTTCCCTTGTTAGCATGAGCGCGCCAGCTCCAGTCCGGAAGTCCAGCGCCGCCACCCCCCCGGCCAAGGCGGTTTGGAAACAGGCCGTGCTTGGCCTTGCCGCCGTGCTGACCATCGCCGCCGCCGTGCATTTGCTGGTGCAGGGCCAGAAATCTTCGCTGGTGCCCAAGGCTGATGGCCAGCTCTACGAAACCACCGGCCAGGCCTTGGCGGAAGAAACTGCGCGCCTGCTCGCGAACAAGGGCAAAATCGTCATCCTCACCGCGCGTTCCGGCCCCCAGCCCTCCCCTGTCCATGCGGGCTATCTCAACGGCTTCAAGGCCGCGCTCAAGCCTCACCGTGGGCTGACCCTGCTCGCCACCGAGTCCATTGCCCCGACGGAAGCGGGCTGCCCTGCGGACGCCTTCATGGCAACGCTCCAGCGGCATCCCACCGTGGACGCCGTGGTGTCCTTCATCGGCCCCCCGGTCCTGAAGCCCGCAGATTTCAACGCGCTGCCCGCGCGCCGGCCCAAGCTGGTGGTGCTGGGCGGCGATCGGGACCAGACACGCACGCTGATGTCCCGGAAGATTCTCGATGCCAGCTTCATCCCCCGCGTGGCGACCAAATCTCCCGCGCCCACCACACCACAAACGGCGCGCGAACAATTCGATCGGCTCTTCCAACTCGTCACCCCGGCCACCGTGGCCAAGTGGACCGAAGGAGCCAACCCATGAGCCAGCCCTCGAGTTCTCACCGCACGAGCAATCGCCGCCCCTGCGCCTTCACGCTGATCGAGCTGCTGGTGGTGATAGCGATCATTGCCATCCTCGCCTCGCTGCTGCTGCCTTCACTGGCCGGCGCCAAGCAGCGCGCCGCCAAGATCCGGTGCGTGAGCAACCTCAAACAATTCGGCCTGGTCACCCACATCTATGCTGACGATCACGCGGGCCGGCTGGTGCCCGTCTGGTCCGCCACCACCAACATCGGGTTCGTCCCGGTGCTGGTGCACAACCGCTACCTGCCGGCCCCCACGCCGATGCCAGGCTGGGCCCAGACGGCGGTTGCCTCGCCCGCCACCACCGAGTCCTCCATCTTCAAATGTCCCTCGGGCCTGGACGACCGCACTTCCTTCAACTGCATTTCGGGGCAGAACGATTACAACCCGTATGGCGACGATGCGCGCCGGCCGTGGCGCAGCTACGGCGTTGGCGGGGTCAGTTACGACATTTGGTATTCCTTGAACGCCACGTCGGGCGGGGCGACCACGCAATATCCGCTGTGGAATTGGACTTCCATGGCCACGACCCCGCCGAGCCTGACGCTGCTCACCGCACCCAACAACACCATCTACATGCTGGACGGTCCCTGCTTCTGGAATCTGGACGGCCCGGGAGCCGGCACGCGTTTGGGCAACGGCCGCATCAGCGCTCGCCATGACAACCGGAAAGTAACCAACGTGCTGCTCTTCGACGGGCGCGTGGAGTCCCCGCAATACCTCCAAGCGATCAATGGCTACAAGTGGACGCGCTGAGACATTACAGCGGCGTGCGGTGAGCAACGACGGAGGCGCAACGTTTCCCCTGCGCCCACGGATTCCTGCCTCAGACTACTTCTTCCGCGCGAAGACGTGGGTGGCGTGGCCGTAGAAGACTTCCGCGCTTTCCATCAACGTCTCGGAGAGGGTCGGGTGCGGGTGGACGCAGAGGGAAAGATCCTTCGCGGTCGCGCCCATCTCGACGGCGAGCACGCCTTCGGCAACGAGTTCGCCCGCGCCGTGGCCGACGATGCCCACGCCCAGCACGCGTTCGGTGGCGGGGTCAATGATGAGCTTGGTCATGCCGTCCGTGCGGTCAAAGGTGAGCGCGCGCCCGCTAGCTCCCCACGGGAATTTCGCCACGCTGATTTCGATGCCCTTGGCCTTCGCCTCGGCCTCGGTCAAGCCGCACCAGGCGACCTCGGGGTCGGTGAAGACCACGGCGGGGATAATGGCCTTGTCCGCGCCAGTCGCTTCGCCGGTGATGATTTCCACAGCGGTGCGGGCCTCGCGGGAGGCTTTGTGCGCGAGCATGACGCCGCCCGCGATGTCGCCGATGGCGTAGATGGCGGGGTCGCTGGTCTGCTGCTTGTCGTTCACCACGAGGAAGCCCTTTTCGTCGAGCTTGGCCTTGGTGTTTTCGAGGCCGAGGTCTTCGCTGTTCGGCGCGCGGCCCACGGAGACGAGCACGCGGTCATAGAGTTCTTCCTTCTGCTGGCCTTCGTGCTCGGAGATGACTTTGATTTGCTTCCCGGCGGTGGACATCTTCAAGACCTTCGCCTTCACGCGCACCTCGGAGAAATTCTTCTTCGCGTAAGCCATCACAGGCCGCGCGAGGTCGGGGTCAGCGCCCATTAGAATGCTGTCGAGCGCCTCGATGACGGTGATTTTGCTGCCGAGCGCGGCATAGACGGTGCCGAGTTCCATGCCGATGTAGCCACCGCCGATGACGAGCAGCTTCTCGGGAATCTCCTCAATCTCCAGCGCCTCGGTGGAGGTCATGACGCGCGGGTTGCCGAGGTCGAAAGCCTTCGGCAGCGCGGGCTTGGAGCCGACGGCGACGATGGCGTGCTCGTAGCTGATGAACTGCTGACCGGCCTCGGTCTCGACGCGGAGGGTGTTGGAACCCTCGAAGTAGCCGCGTCCGTGGATGACGGTGACGCCGCGCTTCGATGCGAGCTGGGTGATGCCGCCGGAGAGCTTGGCGATGATGGAGTCCTTCCACGCGCGGAGCTTGTCCAACTCGATTTGGGGCGCGGCGAAGGTGATGCCGCGATGGGCGGACTCTTTTGCGCCAGTGATGGTGTGAGCCGCGTAGAGCAGGGCCTTGGAGGGGATGCAGCCGCGGTTGAGGCACACGCCGCCGAGCTTCGGGTCGCGCTCAAGGAGGATAACTTTCTTGCCGAGGTCAGCGGCGTAGAAGGCAGCGGCATATCCGCCGGGGCCAGCACCTACGACGACGATTTCAGTTTTGGTCGGTTCCATGTTTGGGAAAGAGGTAAGGGTTTGAATCGTTGGCTGAGTTACAGGGCAACGTCCTTCTCGGTGAAGCCCTCGATGGCTGCGAGCAGGTCCACGGTGAACCGCGCGGCGCTGCCGCCATCAATGACCCGGTGGTCGTAGCTGATTGCGAGGGGGAGCATCATGCGCTGGACGATTTGCTTCTCGCGCACGACGGCTTTCAACGTGCCTTTGCCGAGGCCGAGGATGGCGACTTCCGGCTTGTTCACGATGGGCGTGAAGTGCGCGCCACCGATGCCGCCCTGGTTCGAGATGGTGAACGTGCCGCCCTTCAGCTCGTCGCCGGAGACCTTGCGGTCGCGGGCTTTCTTCGCGAACTCCTCAATGTCCTTGGACAGCTCCAGCAGGCTCTTTTTGTCCGCGTCGCGGATGACGGGGACGATGAGGCCGGCGTCGGTGTCCACGGCGAGGCCGAGGTGGACGTATTCCTTGAGCACGATTTCCTCGGCGGCCTCGTCGAGCGAGCTGTTGAAGATGGGATGCTTCTTGAGCGTGGCGGCGACGGCCTTCAGCGCGAAGGAAGTCAGCGTGAGCCGCGTGCCCTTGGCCTCGTAGGCGGGGGCGAATTTCTTGCGCAGCTCCAGCAGCGCGGTGATGTCGGCCTCGTCGAACTGCGTGACGTGCGGGATGGCGTTCCAGTTCTCGGTCATGCGGCGCGCAATGACTTTGCGCAGCATGGACATGGGCTTCTTCGAGATTTCGCCCCACTTCGAGAAGTCCACGCGCTCGGCGGCGGGCTTCTCGGCAGCAGCGGCTGCGGGCGTGGCTTTCGGAGCAGCGGCCAGGCTCTGGAGTCGTGCGATGTAAGCGCGCACATCGGCGATTACAATGCGTCCGCCGCGTTCGCTCGGGCGCACCTGCGTGAGGTCAATGCCCAGCTCGCGCGCCATGCGGCGGATGGAGGGCGAAGCGGTCGGCTCCACGCCGGGCTGCGCGGGCGGAAGGTCCGCGACAGGGGCCTCGACAGCGACGGGTTGTGCTACGACGGGCGCTTTCGCAACGGGCGCAGCGGCAGGGGCCGGAGCCGGAGCGGCCCCGGCGTTCCCGCCAATGGCGAGCAGTCGCTGGCCTACACTGACCTTGTCGCCGACCTTGATGAAGACTTGCGAGACCACGCCGGCTTCAGGAGCCGGGATGGTGGCGACAGCTTTTTCGCTTTCGAGTTCGAGGAGGCCTTGGCCGGCGGTGACGGTGTCGCCTGCCTTGACGAGCAGGTTGACGACGGTGCCGGAGTCGGCGCCTTCGCCGAGATTGGGGAGTTTAACGTCCATACGGTGTTGGTGTGCGGAGCGGGTTGTTAAAAGTGTTCAGACTTCGGCATTCAGGGTCGTTGCCAAGTAGCCGTCGTAGTCAGGAGCGGCGTTGCGTTGGAGCACGTGAGTCACCCATGCGTCGCGCTCGAAAGCCTGAAGGCGCAAATCCCACACGCACGCGGAAAGACCGCTCGGCGTGACGTAAGCGAGTTGGTCTGGCTGGGCGGTGGGCGAGACAAAAACGTGGTGATGGAGCTCGTTCTCGTCGGCCCAGAAGTCGAGAAAGACAAAATTGGAGGTGCGTCCTTCATGCACGCCGAGAAAACCGAGGTGGTAATGACGCAGCGTGCCGGGCAGCGAGCGGAGTTGTTGAACAGCCACTCGTTGGGCCCCTGCCACCAACTCGGGCTGAGGCTCGGGGCGACCGCAGGCAATGCCATAGAGCTTCAGCCGCCAATTCTCGGCATTCCACAGCTTGAGGAAGCGAATTGGGCGTGGCGCATACGGTGCGATGTTCCACTGTTCGACCAGCCGAGGCTCGAACCGGACGCGAGTGCCTTCCGGCAAATCCACCGGGTCCAGTGGCCGGAAGACTCCGCCCTCGTAGATGGCTCGGATGGTTTTCATGGCACTCAAAGTGGCAGGCAGATGCTGCGGTATCAAAGCAAGACCGGCGCGAGCTTCTCCGGGTTCACGTTCAGGTCCTTGATGGCCTGCGCAACGACGGTGCGTTCGATGGTGCCCTTCTTCGCGAGCGCGTGCAGGGCGGCGATGGCGGTCAGTTCCGCGTCCACCTCGAAGAAACGGCGGAGCCGTTCCCGGGTGTCGCTGCGGCCGAAGCCGTCGGTGCCGAGCGTGGTGAGGCCGCCGGGGACCCACGGCGCGATTTGGTCGGGCACAATCTTCATGTTGTCGGACACGGCGACGAAGACGCCTTGTTCCTTTTCCAGCAACTCCGTGACGCGCGGCTTCTTCGCCGGCTCGGTGGGGTGGAGCATGTTCCAACGCTCGCACCGGAGCGCGTCGTTACGGAGCAGCTTGTAGTTCGTCGCGCTCCAGACGTCAGCGGAGACGTTGTAGCGTTCGAGGATTTCCTGCGCGCGCGTCGCACTGTTGATGATGGGGCCGCTGCCGATGAGGTGGGCCTTGTGCGATTTGCCAGTCGCGCCGGGGCGGAACTTGTAGAGGCCGTCGAGGATGCCTTGATCGACACCGGCGGGCATCGCGGGCTGCGCGTAGTTGTCGTTGTAGAGGCAGAGGTAGTAGAAGATTTCCTCGCCCTCCTGATACATCCGGCGCAGACCCTCCGCGATGATGACGGCGACTTCGTAGGCGAAGGCGGCGTCGTAAGCCATCAGCGTCGGGATGGTGCTGGCGAGCAGGAGGCTGTGGCCGTCCTGGTGTTGCAGGCCCTCACCGTTGAGCGAAGTGCGGCCGCTGGTCGCGCCGAGTAGGAAGCCCTTCGCCTTGATGTCGCCGGCGAGCCACACTTGGTCGCCGATGCGCTGGAAGCCGAACATCGAGTAGTAGGTGTAGAAGGGAATCATGTTCACGCCGTGCGTGGCGTAAGCCGTGCCCGCCGCGATGAACGAGGCCATCGAGCCGGCCTCGGTGATTCCTTCCTCGAGAATCTGTCCGTCCTTGGTCTCGTGGTAGTAGAGCAGGGATTTCTTGTCCACCGGCTCGTAGAGCTGGCCCTTGTGCGCGTAGATGCCGACCTCGCGGAAGAGCGCGTCCATGCCGAACGTGCGCGCCTCGTCAGGGATGATGGGAACGATGTTGCGGCCGATGGCGGGGTTCTTGAGCAGACCGCGCAGCAAGCCGACGAAGGCCATCGTGGTCGAGGCCACGGCCTTGCCGGAGCCTTTGAGCGAATCGGCGAAGTAATCCAGCTTCGGCACCGTGAGGGCGGGGGCGTTGACGATACGCTTCGGGAGGAAACCGCCGAGTTTCTTGCGACGCTCCAGCAGATACTTCGTCTCCGCGCTGTCGGTGGCCGGCCGGTAGAAAGGCATCTCGGCAATCTCGTCGTCGCCGATGGGAACGTTGAAGCGGGCGCGGAACTCACGCAGCTCCTTCTCGTTCATCTTTTTCTGGTTGTGGGAAATGTTGCGGCCCTCGCCCGCCTCGCCGAGGCCGTAGCCCTTGATGGTCTTCGCGAGAATGACCGTGGGCGATCCCTTGTGCTCCACGGCGGCCTTGTAAGCGGCATAAACCTTCCGCGTGTCGTGGCCGCCGCGCATGAGCTTGCGAAGCTGCTCGTCGGTGAGGTGGTTCACGAGCGGGAGCAATTCGGGATACTTGCCGAAGAAATGCTTCCGGATGTAGCTGCCCGGCTCGACGGTGTATTTCTGAAAGTCGCCGTCCACGGCCTCTTCCATGCGCTTGAGCAGCAGGCCGGTGGTGTCGCGGGCGATGAGGTCATCCCAGTCGCTGCCCCAGATGACCTTGATGACGTTCCAGCCCGCACCGCGGAAGAGGGCTTCGAGTTCCTGGATGATTTTGCCATTGCCGCGCACGGGGCCGTCGAGACGCTGGAGGTTGCAGTTGATGACCCAGATGAGGTTGTCGAGGTTCTCGCGCGAGCCCAGCGTGATGGAGCCCAGCGATTCCGGCTCGTCGCTCTCGCCATCGCCGACGAAGCACCAAACCTTGGACTCCTCGCCCTTGATGAAGCCGCGCGCCTGAAGGTAGCGGTTGAATCGTGCCTGGTAGATGGAGCCAATGGGGCCGAGCCCCATCGAGACGGTCGGGAACTGCCAGAAGTCCGGCATCAAATACGGATGCGGATACGACGAAAGCCCGCCGCCCTCGGCGAGTTCCTGGCGGAAGTTGTCCAACTGCTTCTCGTCCAAACGGCGCTCCAGAAACGCCCGCGCGTAAATGCCCGGCGACGCATGGCCTTGGAAGTAAACCAAGTCACCGTTGAACTCCCCGTGGCGACCCCGGAAGAAATTGTTGAACGCCACGTCATACAGCGTCGCGCTCGATGCGAAGGAGGAGATGTGGCCGCCGACGTTAGTGTGCGAGTTGGCGCGCACGACCATGGCCATGGCGTTCCAGCGGATGAGGTTCTTGATTTTGACCTCCATCTGCCAATCGCCGGGATACGCAGGCTGGTCCTCGATCGGGATGGTGTTGACGTAGGGCGTCTGAACCGTGTGCGGCACTTCGAGGCCGGCTTCGCGGAGGCGGGAAACAATCTTTTCGAGGAAGAGCGCCGCAGACTCGGGCTCCTGGCTGGTCAATGTGGTGGCGAAGAAATCCTCTAGCGCGTCGAACACTCGGCGCGTCTCCGCGCGGGCGAGCAGGCGGGCGTTGTCGTTGGCCGGGCGGTTCCCGGCGGGCGCTGATGATTTGGTGCGTTGCATTTGCAGTCGGGCGTTGGCGGCACACAGTCGGGCGCAAACGATACGCGGGAGGATTAACTCGCCGGAAAACGAAGAGGCGGCCATCCCGGCCGCCCGTGCATCCCAGCCTGTGTCCGGAGGAGAGGGTTGCGGATTTGCTTCTCTCGTCCGGGGACATCTTACGATGACTCGTGCGTCGCACAACCAAATATCTTGGCCCGGCAGGCTTGCAGACAGGCAGAGACAAACCCGCCGCCGGGGGGCCTGCTTACCCGGCAGACTGGCCCCTACCAGAGAAGTCAGTGGACGCGGCCAGCACGCGGGCAGCACCTGCGCGGGCTCGTAGCGGCGTTTGGGACCGGAGCGGCTGGGCGGCACGGTGCTCAGGGGCCGATTCAGCAGTCGCAGATGGCGCAAAACTCATCGAGGATGCGCGACTTGTGGGGCCGACCGGCGCGCTGGTAGCGGCCGTGGATGCGGGCCAGGGCCTCGCGTTTGGCAGACAGACTCATGTTCGGGGCTTGGGTAACCACGAAGGTGAGTCAACTCGGGACCTGCTTTAGGCACAGCTTGCCGGTTGAACCCGCCCGTTTTTCCCCGCACACTCGCACCATGCTCAAGTTCATCCGCCTGCTGTCCCTGTCCTTGTTGTCGGCCTCGGTGGTCGCAGCCAGTGCCGCGTCGAAGCGTCCGAACGTCCTGTTCATTCTTACCGACGATCAGCGCTGGGACGCATTGAGCCTCGCGGGCAACCCGCATTTGCAGACGCCGAACATCGACCGGCTGGGCAAGGAGGGCGTGTATTTCAAGAACACCTTCTGCACCACATCGCTCTGCTCCCCCAGCCGAGCGAGCATCCTCAGCGGCGTTTACGCGCACACTCACGGCGTGCAGAACAACTTCACGGAGTATCCCGCCAACTTCCGCAGCTTTCCGATGCAGCTCCAGAGCGCAGGCTACGACACCGCCTACTTCGGCAAGTGGCACATGGGCGAGAACAACGACCAGCCGCGCCCCGGCTTCAACTGGTTCGCCACGCACAAGGGCCAGGGCAAATACTACGACACCGAATGGAACCAGAACGGCCAGGGCAGCAAGGTCATCCCCGGCTACTACACCCACGTCGTCACGCAGCTTGCCGAGGACTGGCTCAAGCGCGACCACGGCGGCAAACCTTGGCTTCTGATGGTCGGCCACAAGGCCCCGCACAGCTTCTATTTCCCCGAGCCAAAATACTCGAACAGCTTCGACAACGTCTGGATTCCGTATCCCGAGAGCGCGTTCCGCCTGGCGGACAAGCCGCTCTGGCTTCAGGACCGCATCCACACCTGGCATGGCATCTACGGCCCGCTCTTCGAGTGGCGGAAAGTTTTCCCCGACAGCCGTCCCGAGGCGGTGAAGGACTTCGCCGCGATGACACGCGCCTACTGGGGCACCATCCGTTCCGTGGACGACTCCGTGGGCCGCTTCTATGAATTGCTTAAACAGCGTGGCGAGCTGGACAACACCATCATCGTCCACATGGGCGACAACGGCCTGCTCAACGGCGAGCACGGAATGGTGGACAAGCGCACCATGCACGAGGCCAGCATCCGCATCCCGCTGGTGGTGCGCTACCCTGGCCTCGTTCCAGCCACGCAGCCCAAGGTCGTCGCGCAGCAAGTCCTCACCGTGGACATGGCCCCGAGCCTCCTTGAACTCTGCGGTGCCGCGCCGCTCAAGGATCTTCACGGCAAATCCTGGGTGAAGCTGGTGCAAAAGGGCGACTCCGCTTGGCGCAAGTCGTGGTTCTACCACTACAACTACGAGAAGCAGTTCCCCTACACGCCCAACGTCCGCGGCGTCCGCACCGACACTTGGAAATACGTCCACTACCCGCACGGCGACGGCAAACCCGACCGCCACATGGCCGAGCTTTACAACATGGAGTTCGACCCTGACGAGCGGCATAACCTCATCGCCAACCCGAAATACGCGCCGGTGGTGAAGGAACTTCAGGCCGAGCTGGCCAAGCTGATGAAGCAGACCGGGCTGACTCCTGCGACGGACAAGATGCCGATGGACGAAGGCATCAAGAAGGAACTGCCGGACCAGAAGATTCGGTAAGCGGTTGCTTCATCCGAACGACTGTCTGGCACTTGGTCAGAGCCGTGGCCTGTCAGCCCTTCGCGATCTTGGCCAGCACGTTGGTCGTGGAGCGGCCGGGCACCCCGGGGAGAATCACCACCTTGCCACCAGCGCCCTCGACCATCTGGCGCTCAGGCTGGTTGATGGTGTCGATGGTGTAGTCGCCGCCCTTCGCGTAGATGTCTGGCTTGACCTCGGCGAGCAGCCGCAGCGCGTCCATCTCCTCGAACAGGCAAACGCCATCCACCGCAGCAAGCGCGGCGAGCACCGTGGCCCGGTCCTGCTCGGGATTCACCGGCCGGCCCGCCCCTTTGAGCGCCCTGACAGACGCGTCGCTGTTCAAGCCGACCAGCAAGGCGTCTCCCAGGGCTCGCGCGGCCGCGAGGTAGGTGACATGCCCGGCGTGCAGGATGTCGAAGCAGCCGTTGGTCACCACCAGCCGTTTGCCTTGGGTTCGCATCGCTTCACGCCAAGTCGCGACCCGGTCGAAAGGGATGATTTTGTCCCGCAAGTCCATTGCGACGGATGCTGCGGGAGAGGTCGTGGCTTGGCAAGCGGGCGTGGTGGAGAAGAAACTTGCTGGCTGCGTTTCGCTGCCGATAAGCTGCGCGCGCATTCACAAGCAACCGCCGCTGTCATGCCGGACATCACCAAGACCTTCAAAGCCGTTCATCGTGCCATCAAGGCCGCTGCGACCGCAGTGAACCCTGGCGAATACCAAGCAGCGGGAACGCAAGTCCAATGTCCGCACTGCCGGCATCGCGAGTTCAACGAGTCGCCCAATCTTGGCGGCGGGGTGAACCTCGCCTGCCGAAAATGCCACTTGGTCCTGTGGTTCGCGCAAAAGCCAAAGGCCTTGTGAACCGACTGATTGCTGAACACTGACTCCTGATAACTGAGACAAAAATGAACACCGTCAACCAGCTCAAAACCATCAAGAAAAACACCGCCGCCAAAGTCGGCGCGGAACTGTCCCGCACCGGCGGCCTGCTGCGCCTTGCGCCCGCCTGGGTGCCGCGCTCGTTTCTCCAGCCCGGCTTGCGCATCAAGCTCCACCCCGACGACACCTACGCCTACGGCGCGAACCGAGGCGGCATTGACGAACGCTGGTTCGCTTCCACCACGGTGACCGCCAACGAAGGTCGCGCGGCGGACGAGGGCTTGAACTATTGCGTCGTCGGCGGCGAGCGCTTCACGCTCAAACAGGCGGTCGAGGACTGCGGCGCAACGCTCGTCGGCAAGGCGATCTGGAAGAAGTATGGTCGCTGGCCGGTTTACTCGAAGTTCTTCGACAACATGGGGCCGATTCCGCATCACATGCACCAGTCGCAGAAGCAGGCCAAGCTCGTCGGCCAGGAAGGCAAGCCCGAGAGCTATTACTTCCCGCCGCAGCACAACAACGTGGGCAACAACTTCCCCTACACCTTCATGGGCTTCGAGCCGGGCACGACCAAGGCCCAGGTCCGCAAGTGCCTTGAAGATTGGAACAAGGGCGACAACGGCATCCTCGATCTCTCGAAAGCTTACCGCCTCAAGCCCGGCACCGGCTGGCTCATCGATCCGTGCATTCTCCACGCGCCCGGCAGCCTCTGCACCTACGAGCCGCAATGGGGCAGCGATGTCTTCGGCATGTATCAGAGCATGGTCGAGGGCCGCTACGTCCCGTGGAGCCTGCTCGTGAAGGACATGCCCAAGAGCAAACACCAGGATCTCGACTTCATCGTGGACCAGCTCGACTGGGACAAGAACGTGGACCCGAACTTCAAGGACAACCACTACCTCGAACCCGTCCCCGTGGCCGACACGCGCAAGGAAGGTTTCGTCGATCGCTGGATCGTCTATGGCAAGGTCGATGGCGAACAGCTCTTCACCGCGAAGGAACTCACCGTCGAACCCGGCGTGAAATGCACCATCAAAGACACCGGTGCCTACGGCCTCATCTGCGTGCAAGGCACCGGCAAGATCAATGGCCAGCCGCTCGTCAGCCCGAAGCTCATCCGCTTCCATGAACTCACCGAGGACGAATACTTCTGCACCGAAGACGGCGCGAAGAACGGCGTGACCTTCGAGAACACCAGCGAGACCGAGCCCCTC
>Ga0255091_1000694_pt1 | contig 12027 bp, 12 predicted proteins | sample Colum_Yuk_RepB_8_2_FD_188439 | JGI IMG/M metagenome (GOLD analysis project Ga0255091, IMG submission 188439) | Freshwater microbial communities from Columbia River, Oregon, United States - Colum_Yuk_RepB_8d | ecosystem: Environmental > Aquatic > Freshwater > River | place: USA: Oregon... | reverse complement strand
GGGGGGATGTGGTGGGGCTAGGCGCTTAGAGAATCGCCAAACTCAGCTGCCCCACCTGCGCGGTCGACGGCCGCACGTTGATTTGGATGTCGTAGCCCAGGCGGTTGAGGCAATCCATCAGCTTGCGCTCCGAGAGATTGGCAAAGTCGCCGCGCATCAGGCCAGAGACCTTCGCTTGCGGAATGCCCATGCGCCGGCCGGCCTCTTCCTGCGTCAACGCCAGCCGGCGTACGGCACGGGTAATTTCGATCACCAGCCCGGACTTAATCTTCAACTTCTCGGCATCCGGCAGGCCGAGGTCGGCAAACACGTTGCCAGCGCTGGCTTCGATTGCGATGGGTTTAGTTTGGCGTTTGGCCATGGCGTAGTTCCTGTGCTGCGGCCCAAAAGAGTGGCTTGGTCTCTTCTGTCATACGAAAGCATTATTTCTCAATGGGTATAGCCGTTAACAAGCTATGGGCTTGTGTGCCCAAGTCAGCGGATAGATGCCGGGCGGCGAGGCGGGGCAGGAGACCCAAACTATGGAATAGAAGTGCAACGCGTCCGGTCGCCGGCACTAATTCGGCATCTTTGGACACCAGACCTGCGTACTGGTGCGGAGGGTCACCATTGTCCTAAAGTGCATTCACGACTATCGCGTGCCGCGCTGTTTTTCTCACACGTCACAACCGCCGCTATTGCACGCGCAACGCGGCCAGTCCGCGCTTAATCCGAAAAGCCGTTGTTTTCAGCGCGAGCTTTGGCTTCCATGAGCGTTTTTGCTAGGCGCTCGGTCACTGGAACGCTCTTGGCGAGATTTTGAACAGTTGCCAGCGCCTGCACCTCCGATGTGGTGAGTACCGGGTCTACTGCGTTCCAGTCTTGTAACCGCTGCCAGTAGCCCGCCTCCCGCAGCTTTTGCGCATCGATTTGCGTTGTGATCCCTTTGTTCTCTTTGTGAATCGTCACACCATCCCGAGTTTGCGTATGGTACGAATGGGCTGTCATCAAAAGGGGCTGCAGGGACTCGGGGATAGGCAGCCTTTGATTCTTTACATAGTCCCAGCACCTGGACTCTTTAAACCATTGGCCCAGATTTCCCCACTGCGCCCTTGAAGACCTTTCCTCCGCGCTTTTGGCCAAGTTGTAGACCTTCTTCGCTAAATCAAGCAGTTCCCGAATTACCAACTCCGGCACTGCCTGGTCGGCAAATATCGTTACTAAGTTGATGCGCTTCCCATTGTCCTCTGCGAGATGAAATGTCATCGCCAAGGTGTACGCGAGAATATTGAGGCGATAACCGTCATACCACGGTTCCCGAGTGATCGCGGCCTCCAGCGCCCGGTAAATAATTGCCACTCCGACTATCCGCTTGAAAAACACCGCATTGCATTCTTCAGGCGTGCTTGCGTAGGTTGCCTCAATCGTCTCAGCAAATTTTTTAAAATTTTTCTGAGCACCTTGGCTAACGAAATGCGGAAGTTGTTCCCAGCATGACCAGTATTTGGCGAAGTCGGTTTTATCGATCAATTGTTCCTTGGGGAATTTTTGATCGAACTTTCGTAGCTCGGCGGCGCTTAACGCCTTTCGCTCGTTGGCGTAATGCTTCCTCGCACGCTCGTAGAACCAGTAGGTTTGCCTAGTTCCGCCGCCACTCTTAGATGCCCCTACCCGTCGCGCTAATTTGTCCATTTCGCGATGGAAAGGATGGTTCGCAAACAAGTCCGAATCGGAGACCTTGTTCTGCGAATTTGCAAATCGGGCTACGTTGCTCACGAACTCGTCGAAATGCTCAGCGTTGGTTTCGGAAATCACCGAAAGCTTCATCTGAACGCTGACTTTCGACAGGTCAGCCCTATATTTTTTCTTTGCCCAGAACAAGGACGCGGTTGTTTGCCCGCCGTTTACGATTTGAAGCTCTTTTAAAGACACAATCGCCGTTTGCTTGGCGTTCAGTTCAACGTGCGACGCGGTGGCGGTTAGCCCATTGTTGTACGCGAAAAACATCTCCGGCTTGTTCTGGATTGTCGCCCGAATGCCACGATTGACCTTGCCGGAATCAGAAAGAAACCCGCGAACGTTTGTCTCAAGCAAACGGGCCCCAAAGCGGCCATAAAGTTCCGCCAGCATTGATGCTGGCAAAACGCACAGGAAGGACTGGTAAGAAGCCCCTGCCGACTCAGTTCGTAGACAGGGCAACGCCCCGCCGAAGTCAGCTTCGAGATTAATCTCAATGGGGTCGTCACCATTTGACGACAATTCGAATAATCTCTGAATGTCCCAAATTTGAAACTCGCAGGGCAAGCCTGCGAGAGCATCGGAGGGCAGGGCTTTGGCGCGGTCACTCAGTTGGCTATCAGTGACGATTAGGAGCCTTAGCTTTGTGATGCTCGCCCGATTTGCCGTGACCAGCGCTCGGAAATCCGTTACTGCCGAATCGGCGGGCAGGCGATCAGCCAATCCGCCGGCGGCAACTTCTTCCACGAATGCCATAAGCATCCGGGTTAACTTATTTAGGTCTGGAGTTGCAAGAATTGGGATTGAAGTGCTCCCTCCTTGCACTACGCAAAGTATGAAGGTGGCGATGCCGTCCAATTGAGTGAATGCACCTGCGTCAATGGCTGCTTTTCGATTGCCTGTTGCGACGCCCTCCCACGAACAAGGAAGCAAATCGGGGGTAACGTCGGCGCGAGCAAGAAGCTCGCAAATATTCGCCACAAAGGCTCCGCGCATCATGGTCTCGCCAGATTGCGTCGGACTATCGCCCGAGAATGAATTCAAGAGCCGATCGCGAAAATCAGAAAGCGCAGACATACGTCCTCCAAGACATCCCTATTCCTCGTTCGCGCCGAGCGAAGGTCTCCTCAAGCCTCTGTAGCGCGACGGTCTGACGCAGGGCTTCGAATTTCCTTGGAGGGTGAGTCGCTGACCAGCCAGTTGATGATGGTGGTCAGCAATTCGGGCTCGCCTATCCTTGCGGGCCCTTTGAGCGCGCACTCCCAGATAGTGAGACACCGATAACCGGCGGCTAGCACGTCCTGGTGCGTTCGTTGGTCGCGTAACTGGTTTACGCCAATTTTTTCCTCCCAAAAGCGGGTACGGGAACCCGGCATTTTGAAGAGCAAACAGTTGTGGCCGTGCCAGAAACATCCGTGGACAAAAATAGCCGCTTTGTAGCGCGACAGGAATAGGTCGGGGCGACCGGGAATGGTTTTTTTATGGAGACGGAACCGGAAGCCTGCTCGATGTAGCAAGGAGCGGATGAGGAGTTCGGGGCGGGTGTTTTTACTCCGGATGCCGGACATCATCCGGCTGCGGGTTTTTGTATCAACGACGTCCGCCATCGACGCTAACCAGCAAGGGCTGCTGGCCGGTGGGCTCTGCGGTGAGGAACGGCAACATGATGCGGGCAACTTCGCGGATGGCCGGCACCACGACCGAGTTCCCGAACTGCTTGTAAGCGCGCGTATCCGACACCGGGATGACAAAGCTGTTGGGAAAGCCCATTAGGCGCGCGCATTCGCGCGGCGTGAGCCGGCGAGGGCGTTTGCGCTTGCCCTGGTCGATTAAGACCTCGGAACCATCCTTGTAATAGCGCGCCGAGAGTGTCCGGGCTACATCATTGGGCCCGAACAGGCCAAATCCGAAACCGTTACCTTTTGCCTGATGCTTGGCCTTGTACTCCTGCAGGTAGTTCCACAAGCCGGGCGTCAGCGTGTATTTCTCGAGCGGCCGCTTTTTCTTCGCGTCGAAATATCGCCCGCCGTCCCACGGTAACTCAGGTTCATCCCCATCGGTTCGATGAAGAATCGACTCAAGCGCGACAGAATTACGCGGGGCAAGATTGAGGCTGTCCCAGTCAAATCCGCAGGGTTCACGAAATCCGACGATCAGAATCCGCTCCCGGTGCTGGGGCACGAAATGCGCAGCGTCCAGCACTCGCCAGGTGACGTGATAACCCAACTCATCGGTCAGCGTTCGCCTGATCACATCAAAGGTGCGGCCCTTGTCGTGGGACTGAAGGTTTTTCACGTTTTCGAGCAGAAAGGCGCGCGGGCGCTTTTCCTTGAGGATTCGCGCGACATCAAAAAAGAGGGTTCCTTGGGTCTCATCCGCAAACCCGTGGGCTCGGCCTAGCGCGTTTTTCTTGGAGACGCCGGCGATCGAAAACGGCTGGCAGGGAAATCCAGCCAGCAGCAAGTCGTGGTCGGGTACTTCGGATTCATGAATGCTGGTGATGTCGCCATTGAGCTGATGCGACTCACGATAGTTGGTGAGATAGGTCTTCTGCGCGTAGGTGTCCCATTCGCTGGTGAACACGCACTGGCCGCTGAGCTCTTCAAACGGTTTGCGGATCCCGCCAATGCCGGCGAACAAATCGATGAAAGTGAAGGCGCGGTCGTAGCGCAAGGGCAATTGCAGGGGAAGTAGCCACTGCAGGTCGTTGGCGACATAGCGCGGGGGCTCGACCTGCCTTGCCTCCCATCTCCGGATGGTCCGGGTGTCGACCTTCAGATATCGAGCCAGCTCCCGCTGCGTATGGTGCACGCGCGCCGTCACGAGGCTCTCGAACGCGCTCAGGGCGGCAGTGGATTTCATGGACAGGGGCTCTGGGAAGGATTGCGGACATTCTGCCCGCCTAATGTCCCAGCAACAACCGCTGCGGCTAAGGCCCCTTCCCGCGTCGCGAGGTCGGCAGTACGTGCACTCTGGTAGAGCGCTGGCGCTTGCCCGTAAGGGTCTCTGAACTGACTCCACCATTTCCCTTTAGAGGGCGCCGTGCTGGCGTCTTCAATCTTGAGGCCGGGGGCGTATCTCACGGCGCCCCCTGCGATCGCCCTAAGCAGCAAGCTAAAACTGGCACTCTCGCCCAATTAGCGCTTGATTGCCATCGCAGTCGAGCTTCCGGGTGTTGGGGCTAGGCCGGAACGCCGGTGATCCCGCAAGCTGCCCTGTTCGGTAACGCTTGGCTAGGGTCTAGTCAAGAACGGCCAACCACAGGCAAGCTGAAATCAGTGGGTCACGTGTCCCCTGTGCGAGATGGAACAATGGCGCTGTCTGGCACGTTTATTGGCTTATTGCATCCCGCCCTTTCAGTGATACCAGCTCGAGGTTAGCAATGGCAGTAGAGGAGCATCGAGAGCCAAGATGGGAATACCGCGGTCGGACACTTTATTTGGTTGACGCGCAAGGAACAGAGACTGTTCCGAGCGTGGAAGTTATCTACCAACTCCTCGTCGAAAGGCGACTCATGGAGGACGCAACGATCTCGCAGGCGCCCCACGGTCTGCAAGCCTCTCGATACCCACTGATCCCCGCGCTGACCCTGGACTTAGATGAGCATGGTGCAGTCATACTCGGCATGGTTGGTCGTAGCCGGGGAAGAGGCGACGAGTTGTCTGTTGAAGACCTCAAACGTGGCCATGTTGTGCTGTCGAAAACCTGGTTCCCTATTGACGTCGCAGCGACAGTAGAAGTCCTCCAGCTCCTGTCGGATACCAAGGCGGAGCTAGGAGCGCTGTGCTCACTGTCGGCGTTCCTTCGCATTCGAAAAGCGGGCGCAGAAGGCAAGCCAGTTGAAGACGTCATCCGCGATCGCGTTATCTCGCCATTTTCCTTTATCTCGGCGAATGACGACGTACCCAACGTCAGCGCAAAGCTGTATCCCTATCAGCTTGCGGGTTGGCGATGGCTCCGTTTTATCCGGTCCGAGGGACTGGGCGGACTCCTCGCCGACCAGATGGGGCTAGGCAAGACTCTGCAAGTTATTAGCGCCATCTGCGATCACGAGCCCAATGCAACTGGCCCTTGCCTGATCGTGGCGCCGGGCTCCATCTTGGAAAACTGGCGCCGGGAAATTGCACGCTTTGCCCCGCTGTTACACACTCTCAAACATCAAGGGCCACACCGAACAGGCCGTCCAGCAGACTTGCAGGGGTTCGACGTTGTCATCACCTCATACGACAACGCGATTCGAGACAACAGCCTTCTCAATATGATCGAGTGGGACATGGTCGTCCTAGACGAAGCACAACTCATTCGCAATCCAGACGCGCAACGCACAAGAGCAGTAAAGCACCTGCGTCGCCGTGTAGGGTTAGCGGTGACGGGTACCCCGGTCGAGAACCGGCTCCTTGACCTTTGGTCAATAATCGATTTCGTTTTGCCCGACCAACTGAATGATCGACGGTCCTTCGAGGTTCGCTTCAGGGATGACATTGATGGCGCCCGGCTCCTAGAGACGGAGGTATCGCCATTTGTGCTGCGTCGCCGGGTGTCAGAGGTCGCCCAAGATCTTCCACCCCGCATCGACATCCCCCAAGTCGTTGAACTGTCGGACCAAGAAATTGCAGAGTACGACCAAATTCGTCAGCGCATCAAAGATGAATATGGGTCAGCAGCAACGCTCGTGTCGCTGACAGCGCTACGCATGTACTGCGCCCACCCTCTCTTGCTGTCTGCGTCACACGTGGGAGACCCGACACAGTTCTCTAAGTTCCAACGACTTAACGAGATACTCCGCGAAATTTTTTCACACGGCGAAAAGGCGCTCGTTTTTACGTCGTTCACGGCCGTGGCCGATATGATTTGCCGGCACGTAGGTTCGACGCTGCAAACCTTTGCAAGGGTACTCGACGGTCGCCTTTCCATGGACGAACGCCAGCCGCTTATCGATGAATTTTCATCGGTCAGCGGCGCTGGCGCACTGATTCTTAATCCACGCGCCGGGGGTGTCGGTCTCAATATCACCGCATCTAACCATGTCATCCACTACAACCCGGAATGGAATCCTGCCTTAGAGGATCAAGCGTCGGCACGTGCGCACCGACGCGGACAAGAGCTTCCCGTCACGGTACATCGCCTCCTGGTGGCCGATACGGTCGAAGAAGTAATCAGCGCTCGACTAGAGCGGAAGCGCGTCCTAGCTGACACCGCAGTCGTAGGTGTAGTTGGCCATGAGGACGACTATGCGGACATCATCAGCGCATTGAGTCGCTCCCCCTTGCGCCAGAATTGAGGCAACTAATGGATCACCGGATTGCAAAGCTTCTGAGTGCTAACGATACGGGAGAAACAGGTGGGCACCAATCGGGGATTCTCGTCCCACGAGACGATAAAGTGATCTCTTTTTTTCCTTGCCTCGACCTCCACACGCGTAATCCTCGATGTCATATTCGATTTTTAGATGACTTGGGGACGTTCTGGGAATTGGCGTTTATCTACTACAACAATCAATTCTTCGGGGGGACACGGAACGAATACCGCCTCACTAGAACGACCAAATTTATCCGTCAAGCCGGCCTCGTCCAGGGGGATGAACTAGTTTTATCCCGAAAGGATGGGCGGTACATGATCAGCTACAGGCGCAAGCGAGCCGCGCCTTCGCTGACCAATGGAGTACTCAAACTTGGAATCGGCTGGCGAGTAGTCAATATCGAATAGAAAGGAAGGAGCGATATCTATGACGATAGAAGAATTTGAACTGCCGCCGGACCCTGAGCGGGTCATCATAGGATTGCGTGACACTGGCTATGAGTTCGAGACGGCTGTTGCCGATATTGTGGACAACTCAATCGCGGCGAACGCGAGCAAAGTGGACCTATGGCTCGAAGCCGACCATCGCGGCGACATCCGGCTATCAATCGTGGACGATGGCGATGGGATGGACCGGACCGGTCTAATTAACGCTATGCAATACGGCTCCAAGGCTCGCCCGAGTGCAGCCAGCCTTGGCAAGTATGGCTTGGGACTGAAAACCGCTTCCACGGCCTTTTGCAAACGCCTCTCCGTCGTCTCGCGTCCGAATTCAACCACGCCCCCACTAATGGCAACGTGGGATTTGATGCACGTGGCCCAGACCAAAAAATGGTCTCTGCAGCTCAGCGAGGAATGCGATCCGGAGGCCCTGCGGCAACTCGACGACTGCGCACCAGGGCGAGCAGGCACGGTTGTGTTGTGGGACAAAGTCGATCGCCTGATTAAGGACTATCAGAATAGAGTCGGATCGCCTGCCCGAAAGGCATTACGTGCGCGAGAGGAAGCCCTTCGCCGCCATCTAGCGATGGTGTATCAGCGCTTTCTCGATCGAAATGAAACACGTGCTAGGGACGTGACAATACGGCTCAACGGAACGAATGTAGAAGCATGGGACCCATTCCAACGCGGCCTGTCGGAGCTGGTAGCAGAGGAAATAGTTCGTAGCGGGCTCCCGAACGGAACAGAAGCCACATTTACCGTTCGGGCTTACATCCTTCCCCGGCGCGAAGAGTTTCCTGACGACCAGCTGGCGCAGGCGGCCCTGCTGTCCAACGACCGGCAGGGCATCTACGTCTACCGTGAGAATCGCCTTATCCATGATGCGGACTGGTTGGGGCTCTATCAGAAGGAGCCTCACCTTACTCTGCTGCGCGTTGAGTTCTCCTTCGATCACAAGCTAGATGACGCGTTCCATCTGGACATCAAGAAGTCTCAGATTATCCTCAACGACGACCTCGCCGACTGGCTTCATTCGGAGTTCCTTCCTGCGCCTCGCAGGGAAGCCAATAATCGGTCACGTGAAGGACAAAGAAGGCAAATCGCCCGGCAGGGGAGAGCTGCCCATGACGTATCCAACAACAATATTCGCAACGGCGAGGCGGCCGCAGATGGAGTGAAGGTTGACAGTGTTGACGTCGAAACGGGCGAAGCCGAAATCACCAATCGGCACGGCACTTTCAAACTCAAGATCCCACTTTCCACGGCCAGACGGCCGGGAGAAGTCTTCGTGCAGACGCAGGACGGCATCAACAATGGTCTTTTGTTCCAGCCGGCATTGATCGACAAGAACCGTGCCGTACAGTTGAATACAAGCCACCCTTATTATCACAAGGTTTACGTGCCGAACCTAAACCGCAGCGTTACTTTACAAGGACTGGACTCGCTAATGTGGGCTCTGTGCGTGGCGGAGTTGACTACTGTCCAAGACACCACGGCGCGCATGTTCAAAGACATGCGCTATGAGGTATCCCGAATCTTGGAGCAGCTCGTAGAATCGCTGCCCGAACCGGACACGGACCAAAATGGCGATTGATGCAGGAGCTTTGGCCGCCCGTATCTCGGCGGAATGTGGGCTGGAATTCACAGGAAGGAGCCACACCGGCGAGAGAGGGCAGACGTTCCAGCTTCAGCCAGCTCATCATCCTCCTGCTCACACCTTCACATTCAATATAGAGGTGGGATGGCGCAGCGTGGATATGGACTTCCGTCCTGGAAATTTTTCAAGCGACCTGCTCAGCGCCATGGGGAATGCTGACTTGGGTGCTCGCTATGGGTTTGTCTCTGTTCTTCAAAGCAGTCTTGATGAGGGTGCCGAGATAACTCTTATCCTCAATAACGCTGGGCACGCATTCCATGACCCAGCCATCTGGACAGTTCCTTGGCAACGGCTAGCCCTCTCCGTGCGAAAAGGAATGTTACCCCTTAATGATGGCGATCCTGCCGCAGATGCTGAACTTGTCGGAGCGTGGATATCGCGCCTGTCAGCGGCGGTATTTGCCTTGCTGCCTCTGGAATCAGACGAAGTGCTCGATCAGATTAATCTCACCGAAATTGCTGCCGGCCTTCCCGAAGGAGCGAAGCTGGCGGTAGAGGTGAACCGCTACGAGCGTGACCGCAGAAATAGAGCCGCCGCTTTGGCCATACATGGACACTCGTGCAAAGCATGCGATTTGAATATGGGCCGTCACTACGGTGAACCGGCTGCTGGTCTAATTGAGGTGCACCACACTACGCCAGTATCCCAGTTGGGCCCTAACTACATTGTCGACCCTCGAACTGATCTCGTTCCGTTGTGCCCGAACTGCCATGCTGTCGCGCACCGCCGTTTCCCGCCATATTCCGTGAAGGAACTGCGCGATTTACTGCATCAGGGGCGGGCAATTTCAGCTATCAGCTTAGTCTAGGAACTCAGCAGATCAGACTGCTGCTTTAAGTGACCACGATCGGACGCGATGCGTTTAGTTCCCGTGCCCCGCCCTTGAGCGGCGCAGCCGGCAAAGCGCGCGCGGCGCGTGCAAATGCCAAAAGAGAAAAGCATACGACACAGACTTAGCGCGAACTTCGTACTTGCAGTCTAGGCGCGGGTCCGGTGTGATCGGCCTCAGGGTCATCCTCTTAGTCCATACCCCGGCTACCTTGCCCCACGTAGCATGTAAACCAGTGCAGGTAGCCCTGAGGCAACGGCGAGACGCATCTTTGTTTTCTCGCGCGACGCTAAGGTTTTGCGAGTGCGATTGGAAAGCAGCGGGCGACGGGCAGCCACCCTATGTCTTCCCGCGCTACTGAATATCGCTGAAGGCAAGAAATATTTTGAGGCTCACGGGTTATACACAAGCCGCCTTGTGGCTCACAGCTCGCCAATTCATAAACCGCAAATTAGTGAGAGAGGGCTTGATGCTCCCGAACTGCGAACGTCGCGGCGGATGTCTTCGGCGGCGCGCGCCTGAAGGCGGGCAAGCTCGGCGCTAAATTCGTCTTCGTCGAAGGGCAGGCTCTCCAGGGCCGCAGCCACCTCGGCACCATCCGTGGCTTGCACCTGCGACCACCGGTCTTCCAAACGCTGCGTGTAGCCGCGCGTGGCCAGAAACTCGCCGTAGGATTTGAGCGCGGCGGAGTAGTAGCCGTTGGCGCCATAGCTGCGCGGCAAGCCGTCGGCGAGAAACATGCTGCCGTCGCGCTTTTGGTCGCGTAGCGCGGTTTCGTAAAGCGCGGCGATTTCCGACGGCGCGCGAATTTGCCAAAGGTCGGCGCCGCTGGGGTACAGCGGGTTTGGCCGCTGCAGAATGATGGCTAGCAAATCTAGCGCCCGCACATAAGACGAGGCCTTGTTGCTGCCCGGCGCGTTGAGACCATGGATGTAGGTTTCGTACTGACTGCGCATGCGAACCTCCCGTCCCATTGACCGTAGCCGCCGCTGGTGGTCGCCGCAATCAGATTTACGGCGACGGGTGCGGGCGCCACCCTACAGACCGACCCTCGCGGCATGGGTTTTTTCGCGATGCGGATTTCGTGGTGCCGCGAACCACGATTCCTCGCTCTGGTTTCTAACGCCCTTCAAGGCAGAGTACGGCCTGATGGCAGCCTGAAATTGGTGTACGTGAAGCGAGCGCAATGTCACTCCAAAGAGGCGGTGAGCATCGGGCATGGTCCCTCGCGGCTGCTGGTTGACCCCGATGGAACAGTCTTGCCAAGTTTTGCCAATCTACCTAGCCTGCGGGCATGAGCACCATGAACATTTCCCTGCCCGATTCGCTGAAGTCCTTCGTGGATGAACAGGTCAGTCAGCGTGGCTACGGAACCAGCAGCGAGTACGTGCGCGAACTTATCCGCCGCGATCAGGACCGACTTCAGTTGCGCAATCTGCTGCTGGCGGGCGCGTCGTCGGCGCCCACTGTGCCGGTGAACGAGAGCTACTTCGAAGGCTTAAGAGAGAGGGTACGCGGCGCGGCCAAGGTGACAGGCAAGACCCGCCGGCAGCCGTGAGGGCCAAGCCCGTGGTTCCGCGCGAGCTGGCTAAACAGGATGTCGAAGATGTTCTCGCGTATTACATGGCCGAAAACGCCGAGGCTGCGGCTCTGGGTTTCATCGACGCCTTGGCGCAAACCTATGCGCACATCGGCCGCCATCCTGCCACCGGCTCGCCGCGCTACGCGCATGAGCTGAACTTGGCCAGACTGCGGTTTTGGCGGCTTACGCGCCACCCGTATCTCGTCTTCTACGTCGAGCGCTCGGACCACATTGATGTCTGGCGTGTGGTGCAGGGCCAGCGTGACATCCCAATGTGGATGCAGGACCCGGAAGAGATCTGAAGCCTCGCCGCAGGCAAAACGGGACCTTCTAAACCTCCCGTCCCATTCACCGTAGCCGCCGCTGGTGGTCGCCGCAATCAGATTTGCGGCGACGGGTGTATGCGCCAGCCCACAGGCTCACCCCCTGCACCCACCGCCCACTACGCTCAACTTGTAGCCGCTTAAAAAAGGACTTTCCCATGCCGTACTTGCTCCCTCGCGC
>Ga0255091_1000675_pt1 | contig 12246 bp, 8 predicted proteins | sample Colum_Yuk_RepB_8_2_FD_188439 | JGI IMG/M metagenome (GOLD analysis project Ga0255091, IMG submission 188439) | Freshwater microbial communities from Columbia River, Oregon, United States - Colum_Yuk_RepB_8d | ecosystem: Environmental > Aquatic > Freshwater > River | place: USA: Oregon | collected... | reverse complement strand
AATTGAAGGTGAGCGCCTTGGACGCTTGGGCAAAAAAACATGGTCTTTAGATAACGACAACCTGCAGGCCTGGGCCATGACGGTGGTTTTCTTCGGTCTGCTTACCGCTATCTTGGGATGGGCAGCACTGCCGTTCTTACTGTTACAAGCTTTCTATGGTGCGTCCCTGCTGGAAGTGATCAATTACATTGAGCACTATGGTTTGCTGCGTCAAAAAGGTCCGGATGGCCGCTTTGTGCGCTGCATGCCTGAGCATTCCTGGAACAGCAACCACATCATTACCAATCTCGTGCTGTACCAGCTACAGCGCCATAGTGATCACCATGCCCACCCCACACGTAGCTTCCAAGCACTGCGCCACTTCGAGGAAAGCCCGCAGCTGCCGTCTGGCTACGCATCCATGCTGATCCCAGCGTACATTCCGGCACTCTGGTTCCGTCAGATGGACCCGCTGGTGGCCAAGCACTACAAGGGCGATCTGAGCAAAGCGAATATTTTGCCCGCCAAGCGCGAGCAAATACTGAACTCGGCGCTGAACCGCGCGCAGTTGGAGAATCGTGCAGAAATGGCACCAATTCCTGAAGGTGCTCCGTCCAATATGACTACCGATGGCCATGCTCGCTTTCAATGTTCCGATTGCGGCTACATCTACGATGAACGCACGGGCTGCCCTAAGGAAGGCTTCCCTGCGGGTACCTTGTGGAGCAAGATTCCCGATAGCTGGCCCTGCCCTGACTGTGCCGTTCGAGAAAAAGTCGACTTTGTTGCGCTAAATCAGTAACGCAGTAGAGATAAAGTCCCGTGGCTGACATGCACGGGACCTCCCCGCCTAAAGACCCAAAATCCGCAGATCCAGACGCTCATTGAGCATCGCAGGGCACCACACATAGTGCGTGTTAAGCGGCTGACTAAAGCCAAACAAGGCATCGATGATGCCGTCCTCAGCGCCCGACATACGCGTCAGTTGCGCTTCAAACGCATCAAACGAATGGCCGAAGGCGACAAACATTAACCCAGCCTGACTGCCAGCCGACCACGGCATGGAACGTCTGAGCACAAACGCCTCTGGCTCGAAATCCTCCTGCGCAGTTCGTTTCACATGTGCAGATTCTGGTGCTTCGTCTAACTCTTCATCATCGCTGCGCCTGCGACCTATGGCGTGATCTTGAGCTTCGCTGGTCATCGCTTCAAAACGATCGAACTGATGCTGCCATTGCTGAATCGCGGCAAAACTGGAACCCGCTAAATCAGGTGTTGCAGCATCTACACAGGCGGCTGCCAGAGCCAGATCGCCCTCTGGATTCTCTGTGCCATCTTTGTAGCCGGTTAAGTCGCGGCCATCATCAAAGCGAAAAGCTTCTATGCGCTGATGGCGCTGAAAGGCCGGTTTAAGGCGCAGCGTCCAGACTCGTTCTGCGAGCAGCAGCTCCCCGCGATCATCTCCGCGTAACCACAGCCAAAGCGCTATGGGCTGTTGAGGGAGCGGAACCAGCGCATTGGGCATTGAAAACCCCTCCCGTAAGCCCGGCACCGAATGACCGAGTGCGGCCACCAGCGAAGCCCCTAGCCCGACAACACAGCTTTCACCATCTGCGAAGTTCTGAATTGCGAGCAAGGCCTCTGTAGCGGCCCCTGCCTCCGACAGCAGGTAGCTCACATAGATACCGTGGCTGGGGACCTCTTGAAGTATGCCTTTCTGAATGAGTTGCACAGTATCTCCTTGATTTTAAGCATAAAAAAGCCGCCAAACCTAAGGCTAGGCTGGCGGCTTTCTTAGTGCATCAATAGCATTAACCCGCGAGCATTAACCCGCGAGCATTAACCCGCGAGCTTAGCCTTCAATTCGCGGCGGCGACGATGCAGCACAGGCTCTGTGTAGCCGTTAGGCTGTGCACAACCCTCAAAGACCAGTTCAGCTGCAGCTTGGTAGGCCACGCTGTCATCAAAGTTAGGTGCCATGGGGGTGTAGAGTGGGTCAGTGGCATTTTGCGCATCCACAACCGCAGCCATGCGCTGCATGGCTTCAACGACCTGGGCTTTCGTACAAATGCCGTGACGCAGCCAATTAGCCACGTGCTGGCTGGAGATACGCAGTGTTGCACGATCTTCCATGAGGCCAATGTTGTTGATGTCTGGCACCTTAGAGCAACCCACGCCTTGGTCGATCCAGCGCACAACATAACCGAGGATGCCTTGGCAGTTGTTATCGAGCTCGTTTTTGATCTCTTCCGCTGTCCAGCTCGGATTAGCCGCGACGGGATAGGTCAGAATGTCGTCCAGAGAAGCGCGTGGACGCGACTTCAGCTGATTCTGAATGTCCTGCACCAAGACCTGGTGGTAGTGCGTGGCGTGCAGTGTTGCGCCTGTCGGCGACGGCACCCAAGCGGTGTTAGCACCGGCCTTAGGATGAGCAATTTTCTGCTCCAACATACCCTTCATTAGGTCCGGCATTGCCCACATGCCCTTACCAATCTGAGCTTTGCCTTGCAGTCCACAGGCCAGGCCAATATCAACGTTCCAGTTCTCGTAAGCGGCGATCCACTTGGATGTCTTCATGTCGGCCTTGCGAACCATCGCGCCAGCTTCCATCGAGGTGTGCATTTCATCGCCGGTACGATCTAAGAAGCCAGTGTTGATGAAGATCACACGCTCTTTAGCCGCACGGATACACTCTTTCAGGTTCACCGTGGTACGACGCTCTTCGTCCATGATGCCCATTTTCAACGTGTTGCGGGCCAGACCCAGTGCATCTTCCACGCGACCAAAGATCTCGTTAGCAAAAGCCACTTCTTCTGGGCCGTGCATTTTCGGTTTAACGATATAGACCGATCCCGTACGCGAGTTGGACAGCTTATTGACCTTGAGCAGGTCGTGCTTGGCCGCCAGAACCGTCACCAGGCAATCCATGATGCCTTCGGGTACTTCCTGGCCCTTGTACAAAACGGCCGGGTTAGTCATGAGATGACCCACATTCCGCACCAACAGCAGCGCACGGCCGTGGAGCGTGAACTCACCGCCGTTAGGCGCCTTGAACGTGCGGTCGCCATTGAGCGTACGCGTTAAGGTCTTGCCGCTCTTTTCAAAGGACTCAGCCAGCGTGCCCTTCATGAGGCCCAGCCAATTGCCGTAAACCTCGACTTTGTCTTCGGCATCTACGGCCGCGACCGAGTCTTCACAATCTTGAATGGCGGTAATGGCAGACTCTAAGTTCACATCTTTGATGCCAGCCGCATCCGTCTTGCCAATTGGGTGCTCACGATCAAACTGAATTTCGGCATGCAAATTGTTGTTTTTTAACAAAATGCTTGTTGGGCTGGCGATGTCGCCCGTGTAACCCACGAACTTTGCTGGTTGAGCCAACGCAACCGTTGCGCCCGAGCTCAAGGTGACCTGAAGCTGGCCGCCTACGATGGCATAGGCAGTGCTGTCTACGTGCGATCCAGACGCCAATGGCGCCGATTGGTCCAAGAAATTACGGGCGAAGGCTATGACCTTGTTTCCGCGCACCGGGTTGTAGCCCTTGCCCTTTTCTGCGCCGCCTTCTTCCGAAATGGCGTCGGTACCGTAGAGTGCGTCATACAACGAACCCCAACGTGCATTTGCCGCGTTCAGGGCATAACGAGCGTTTTTAACTGGCACAACGAGCTGAGGCCCAGCAATCGTGGCGATTTCGTCATCCACATTGTCAGGGCTAACGGCGAAATCAGCCCCTTCCGGAACCAAGTAGCCAATATCCGTCAAGAAAGTCTTGTAGGCTGCAAAATCGGCATTGCGATTAGCTTGATGCCAGGCATCAATTTTGGCCTGAATCGCATCACGCTTAGCCAACAGAGCTTGGTTCTTCGGCATGAGATCAGCCATGATCTGCTCGAACTGATCCCAGAAATGCTTAGGCTCTACACCTGTGCCTGGGGCCACGTCATTGTTAACCAGATCAAAAAGCGATTTAGCGATAGCCAAATCGCCGTGTTGAATGCGCTGCTCAGTCATGTGCATTTGCCTCGTTGATGCGTAAAGGGGTTGCGTCAACCATTGGCTGACGAAGGGGATGCAAAAAGTGGCGATAGTCTAGCGAAAACTTTAACGCCGGTCATTCCCGATCAATGCGTGTACGTCGCCTAGGCACCCAATTGGCCTTTTCTGCGTCACGCTTTTCCTGCTCGGTAATCTGTCGTGCCACATACAAAATCAATTGACGTAGCCAGCGATGCGCTGGGCTGTGATGTAGCAACGCACCCCAAGCCATCTTTAACTCGAATTCCGGGATAAAAAATGGCGGCTCTTTCACCACCAGTTGAGGATGATCGCTTTGCAAACGCGCAATACGCGTGGGTAAGGTGGCAATTAAATCCGCTTTATGAGCCACCAAGGCCGGCATTTGATAGTGCCGCGTATAAATGGTGATACGACGACGCTGACCGATACGTTCTAACGCGGCATCAATTTGCCCCATACCGCCGCGATCAGGGTTCATGCCAAAGCCAATGCCCATGCCGGTTTTGGAAACCCAAATGTGCTGGGACTCTAAATAACTCTTCAAATTGAAGCGTACAGCCGCCGGGTTGCCACGGTTCAAGAGGCAGGAAAAGCTATCCGACCACAGCGTAACCTGATGAAATGATTGAGGTATTTCATTAAAACGGTTAATCGCAAGGTCTATCTTGCCTTGTTCAATGTCTTGAATGCTCACATCAGATGGCGTGAGAAAGTCGAGCACCACATCCGGCGCCTCGGAACGTAACGCTTTCACGAGCGCCGGCATGAGCGTGGCCTCGGCATAGTCCGAGGTCATGATGCGAAACACACGCTTAGAGGTTAGTGGTCGGAATTCTTGCTTCGGTTCCATAATTTCAGTCACGGCAGATAAGGCCTGCCTGACCAATGGCGCCAGCTCCAATGCACGCTCGGTAGGTGCCATGCCCGTGCTTGAGCGTATCATCAACGGATCATTGAAGAGTTCACGTAAGCGCTTGAGACCATTAGACATTGCCGGTTGAGTGATGCCTAGCTGAGCGGCTGCTCGCGTCACACTTTGCTCTCGCAACAGCACATCTAAATAGACCAATAAGTTGAGATCGATTCTCTCAAGATTCATAGAATGAATACCGACAATCATGGTTATATATTTTGAAAATTATGCCACAGATCGTAGACTGCGCGGGCTTTCTGCCAATACCTGCTTTCGAGCGTGCTGGCACCATTTAACCCTGAACAGGAAATCGTCATGACTACATATAAGTCTGCGTTGGAACACGTTCGCGCCGTTAAGGCCAAGCTCGGTGGTACCTGGGGTGCTATTCACCCAGAAGACGCTGCTCGCATGATCGTGCAGAACCGCTTCCGCACCGGTCTGGACATCGCTGCATACACCGCCTCCATCATGCGTAAAGACATGGCCGAGTACGATGCCGATTCCAGCAAGTACACCCAGTCCCTGGGTTGCTGGCACGGTTTCATCGCTCAGCAAAAGATGATTGCCAACAAGAAGTACTTCGGCACCACCTCGAAGAAGTACATCTACCTGTCGGGCTGGATGGTTGCTGCTCTGCGTTCGGACTTCGGCCCACTGCCCGACCAGTCCATGCACGAAAAGACCTCGGTTCCTGCACTGATCGAAGAAATCTACACCTTCTTACGTCAGGCCGATGCCCGCGAACTGAACGACCTGTTCCGTGCTCTGCAGAAGGCAGAAGACGCGGGTGACAGCGCCAAGGCCGCTGAAATTGAAGCCAAGATCAACGGTTTCGAAACGCACGTTGTGCCTATCATTGCTGACATCGATGCCGGTTTCGGTAACGAAGAAGCTACTTACCTGCTGACCAAAAAGATGATCGAAGCTGGCGCCTGCGCAATCCAGATCGAAAACCAAGTGTCCGACGCTAAGCAGTGCGGTCACCAAGCCGGTAAAGTTACTGTTCCACACGAAGACTTCCTCGCGAAGATCAACGCTGTGCGTTTGGCTTTCTTGGAACTCGGCATTGACGAAGGCGTTATCGTCGCCCGTACTGACTCCGAAGGCGCCGACCTGACTCAGAAGATCCCCGTCTCCAAGCAGAAAGGCGATCTGGCTTCGCAGTACATCAGCTATCTCGACACCAAGGAAATTGACATCTCCGAAGCTGCTGATGATGAAATCCTGATCAAGCGTGATGGCAAGCTGCATCGCCCAACTCGCTTGGCTTCTGGCCTGTACCAGTTCCGTGAAGGCACACAAATTGATCGTGTGGTTCTGGACTGCGTTACTTCGCTGCAAAACGGCGCGGACATGCTGTGGATCGAAACCCCAACGCCAAACGTTGCGGAAATCGCCCACATGGTTAACCGTGTGAAGGAAATCGTTCCGAACGCCAAGCTGGTTTACAACAACAGCCCATCGTTCAACTGGACGCTGAACTTCCGTCAACAGGCATTTGACCGTCTGCAGGCTGAAGGTAAGGACGTATCGGCTTACGATCGCGCCAAGCTGATGAGCGTTGACTACGACAACACCGAGCTGTCGAACATCGCTGATGAAATGATCCGTACTTTCCAGGCTGACGCAGCCCGTGAAGCCGGTGTATTCCATCACCTGATCACACTGCCAACCTACCACACAGCCGCTCTGTCGACTCACGAATTGGCCAAGGGCTACTTCGGCGACCAAGGCATGCTGGCCTACGTCGGTGGCGTACAGCGCAAAGAAATCCGTGAAGGTATTGCTTGCGTTAAGCACCAAGCCATGGCCGGTTCGGACATTGGTGATGACCACAAAGAAATGTTTGCCGGTGACAACGCCCTTAAAGCAGGCGATGCATCGAAAAACACCATGAACCAGTTCGGCGGCTAATCCCACCCAACAGGCTCAAAAAAACCCACGCTTCGGCGTGGGTTTTTTTATGGAATAAATTTGTAATATCGTCATTTCAGTCTTGCTGTGAATGACTAGTCTGTAGGAAACTCAGCACATCGAAAAATAAAAATAACGAGGATACTCCATGGTATCGCAACGCCCTCTTTTTGTTCTCCGTGCCCTCACCTTCTCCATGCTGTCCTTAGCTGCTTCAACGAGCATGGCAGGCGGCTTAGATTTGCCTACCATTACAGCGTCCCACCAAGGCACAGCAAATGCTAATGGTGCAGAAGCTAACGATCCTTCGGTGTTGTATTACAATCCTGCGGGCTTAGCCAACCTCAAAGGGGGTCTTAGATTCTCCCAAGGGGTTTCAGCATTGCTACTAAGTGGCAAAGTTGAAGCAGATCGTAATGAAACTCGACATGGCAATACGGATGCTACAGGCCCTTCGAATGGCGGCTCACCTGTTGGTGATGACTTTGCAACAAATGGAAAGCCAGGTAGTTTTTGGCCGGCAATTCTTGGGGCTGGTGGTGCATTTGTGTCAATGCCAGTAAATGACATGCTTACGGCAGGCGTAGGTATATTTGCACCAGGCGGTGGCAATCTCAATTTCAAATCTGACTGGGCAGGTGCTTATCATATCGATAGCATTGCTATCGAATTAATTAATATTAATCCATCAATTGGTATACGCTTTGATGACAAACATAATCTTGGGTTTGGTGTATCTGTGATTGGCGGACATATTCGTCAAAAAACTCAAATTGATGTTGAAGGGGTCAAGCCTTATTTACTCAAGAGTGCTGTTGATAATGGAGCCGTTGAGGTTGCTGGCCTAGATCTTTTGGGACCAACACTCGGAACAGCATGCAATTTGACGTTAATCAATGCGTTAGCCAATCCCCTCTGCTCATTAGGCTTTAATACAGCTGGGAATATTCTCGTAGATCCTACCAGCACAGGTTCAGCCAGAGTTGAAATGTACGGGTACGGATTTGGATTTAATGCGGGCTACCTTTTCAATATTAATGAAAATACGCGATTTGGCTTGGCATACCGCTCTGAAAGTAAAATTAAATTTCGTGGCGATCTAGAATGGGACTTAGATAATATAAAGTTTAATCCTTTATTAGAAGGCTCCCCACTTGCTGAAGCCACATTTGGTTACTCCACACTGAAGGGGTTTTTAGAGAATACCCTACGACCCGATACCACAGCAAAAGGTAACTTGATTATTCCAGCAAGAACTTCAGCAAATATCTTTCATAAACTGAATGAAAAGCTAGATATTATGGCTGACTTTACTTTTATTGAATCTTCAGCTGTTGACAAAATTCGGGTTTCGTTTTTAGATGTTGATAAAAATGGGCGAACAATTAAGCAGGGTCAAGCGGGAATTGATACTAAATGGAGGGACTCTTTTAAGTTCTCTGTTGGCAGCAATTATCATTTTGATGATAAATTAATGTTCCGTACGGGATTCCAATATGATAAGACACCAGTCCCTTCAGCAGAGTTCCGTCACCCTGGCGCACCTGATAGTGACCGTTATATGTTTGCTCTTGGTGCTAACTATAAATTAAAGAAAAATATCACTCTCGATGCAGCATACAGTGTCACCTTTTTGGAAGACTCAGAGTCCAATTACACTGATAGATGCCGCACTACGAATAGAGATAATGCAGATGGCTCTTATAATGCGTCTGGTGAACCATGTACTGGAAACGGAGGCACTTTTAGAGGTAGTTTCTCTGACACAATGATTCATGTTTTAAGTGCGCAGATAAATCAGAAATTTTAATTTTTTAGCCTAATAAAAAGCCAGCTTAAAGCTGGCTTTTTATTAATTCAAACCGTCAAATTAACGACTACTAATTGATCCGGAGCTAATTGCTTAGAAAACATAGCAGCCCTTTTTGTTTCAAGTGTTTCAAAATCAAAAAGTTTCGTATCGGCAAGCTGTGAAGGTGCCACATTCTGAATCGCCGTAAACATACTATCTAACCGTTGCGGGAATTGCTTATCCCAATCCCTCAGCATTTGATTTACCTGGGCACGCTGTAGATTGGCCTGAGAGCCACACAAATTACAGGGGATTATTGGAAACTCCTTTAGTGCAGCAAATTCAGCAATATCTTTCTCTTTACAGTAGGCTAAGGGGCGAATCAGAATATTTTTACCATCGTCTGATAATAATTTGGGTGGCATGGCTTTTAATCGGCCATTATGAAAAAGATTCAACATTAGCGTCGCCATAATGTCATCGCGATGGTGACCTAGCGCAACTTTGGTGGCACCAATTTCTTGGGCAAATGCATATAAATTGCCACGGCGGAGTCGGCTACAAACGGCACAGTAAGTTTGACCTTCTGGCGTGAGCTCTTTAACAATGCTGTAGGTGTCTTTCTCAAGAATATAGAAAGGCACACCCCGAGCCGTTAGATATGCAGGCAAAACATGTTCAGGGAAGTCCGGCTGCTTTTGGTCTAAATTAACCGCGACAATTTCAAACTTAATTGGCGAGCTTATTTGTAAGCTAAGCAGAATTTCCAGCATGGTGTAACTGTCTTTACCACCCGACAGGCAAACCATGATCTTGTCGCCTTCCTGAATCATGTTGAAATCTTCAATCGCTTGACCTGTTAAGCGACGAAGTCGTTTCTGCAATTTATTCAAACGCTGACGTTTAGCGTCCTCTTTAGTGGGCGCATTGTCTGGAGCTGCTGAATCAGCTGCGACCACGTCTGCGGGATCAATAAATTGCACGGAAGTAACCATAAAAAAGCGCCTCAAAGAGAGGCGCGAATTGTCCTAAAACTGGCGCTCGCTGTAAACCAGCGCGTCAGAAGCGCTGATTTAACTGCAGGCCAACGGAGTTCACATAGGTGTTGCTGAATCTGCCCTTAAAGCGATCTGCATTACCTGTACATTCATCGGTGGGTTGTACGCCCACCGCATTGCCCGGCATGACATAACCCGTTGGGTGACAGTCATCTTGGTAGTTAGCGTTAGCATCTTCAAGCGTGATAAAGGAATAAGCGAGATCGATGCTAGTTTTCTTATCTTTGAGGTAATTCAAACCTAAGGAGTAGACACGACGGTTAGCATCCGGCAAAGAGCCGTGACGAGCTTCTGCATTAGGAATGGGGGTTTGCTCATAACCTACTCCCGCACGACCTAACCAGCGTTCATTAAAACGATAATTCGCGCCTACCCCTAGTTTGAATACATCTCGGAATTTTGTCTTAACAACCACATCCCCTTGCCGAACAGTATTCCCATCGGGATCTGTTCTATCTTCAGCCTTAATACGTAATTCATTGATGCGACTAGCGCGAGTCCAATTAACACTCGTCATTAAAGCTAGTTGGGGGGTTAACTGATGAAAGATGCCACCGATAGCTACTTCTGGCGTTGTAATACGTAAGCTGGAATCTGTATCAGGGCGAACATATTGCTCAATGTAGCTACGAGCATCAACGGCGCCTGTTGTTAACACCGACAAAGGGTCTTTAGGGTTAGGAATGCGGCCTGTGACATCTCTAAAGTCCCAATCAAACTCCCCTTTGATGGTTTGTGTGATTTTAGAGCGATAGGACAAGCTAACGCGGCTCTTATCGTCATTAAAAGCGAAGAGATAGCCTGCATTCCAGCCAAAGCCATAACCATAGCCTTCAATATTTAAGACACCCTCGCCTTGCACGGCTTGAGTTCCCAGCAAGTGGTTATTACTGGTGAGCAAGCCACCAATGGTGCTCGTGGTGAGATTACATAGGCCATTAATCAAACCAATGTTTAGGCCGGTACAAACCGCATTAGGTACCCCTCCTGCAAATTCGAACGCCGTATTTTGCGCCACACCGGCGACCGCATTTTTGACATCCGCAGCAGAACGCAAGCGAACATGCATGATCTGAGTCGATAAGCCGAAGCCAAGGGAGTGCTGGTCATCAAAACGAATGGAAAGTGACGGGTTAATATTGAGCGATTCAATGGCGCCGCGATCAATTGAGAAACGACCCGCCCAATCAGATTTATAGTTCACGTTCGCGCCATAGGGTACAAAAACGCCTAAGCCTACGGTGATTTGATCATCCAATGGCGTTACAGCATAAAACTCACCGCCGCCAATGAACTTAGGATGATAAGTGCCACCATTGCCACCGCCCGTGAGTGTGCCATCGACCAAGCTAGAACCCTGATCTTGAAACTGCCCCCGAACGGACAGTAACTGTAAGCCTTGGCTAACCTGGGTTCCTCTGAGACGTGACATACCGGCAGGATTAAAGTAGATCGTGGATGCGTCAGCTGCCTCTGCCGCATTAGCATTTGCAGACCCCATGGCGCTTGTTGATTGCCAAGGAAATTCTAGCCCGGCTGCAAAAACAGCCACTGGCGCTAAAAGTAGCGAGGATAAAAGTGCTGAACGATAAAACATGAAGACTCCATCTGTTGCAGTGTGTCAGGGTGACGCCTCAACGCGAGGACTTACTGGTCACATTCTAACAACACCCCATTCCAGATGAATGGCTAAATAAACAAGATAATCGGTCAGATAAGTGATTGACTAGGAAAAACCTAGAGATTCGTTGATTTTCCGCAAGGCGGATACTGGATCTGCAGCTTGGGTGATAGGCCTGCCAATGACGAGATAGTTCACCCCAGCTTGCATCGCCCGTTCAGGTGTCATGATTCGGCGTTGATCATCGGCCGTCGCGTCCGCAGGGCGAATACCTGGAGTCACTAAGGCAAAACCTTTGGGCAGAATCGCGCGCAAGGGCTGAGCTTCCTGTGCCGAGCAAACCACGCCATGCAATCCGCAATCTGCTGCAAGTAAGGCGAGTGCTTGAACATGCTCTAAGGGTGTTCGATGAATGCCAATTTCTTTGAGATCGTCGGCTTCCATGCTGGTCAATACGGTCACAGCCGTTAGTAGCGTTTGATATCCACCCTGCCCCAGGCGTTCTTGGGCCGCTGTCATCATCCGACGCCCGCCTTGAGCATGGACATTCACCATCCAAACGCCAAGGTCAGCAGCTGCTGCAACAGCGCCAGCCACCGTATTGGGGATGTCATGGAACTTCAGATCTAAAAACACCTCAAAACCGCGACTTTGCAGCGAACGCACTAAGGTAGGTCCCGCGTGCGTAAAAAGCTCCTTACCAACCTTCAGGCGACAAGAGCCTGCGGGCAGTCGATCAGCAAAATCCTCAGCTTGATGCGCGGAGGTGAAGTCTAGGGCAACAATAACGAGCGATTTAGCCTTAATAGGCTGAGGGGTAACCAACATGAACAATACTCTACGACGATGCTTAGGCTTTAGGTTTGACTAATCGGGCACGCAACGTACCCAAGAAAAAGCCCAGCATCAGCCCCAGCAATAAGGCCAGCAAAATGACAAAGCCCGCATT
>Ga0255091_1000652_pt1 | contig 12554 bp, 10 predicted proteins | sample Colum_Yuk_RepB_8_2_FD_188439 | JGI IMG/M metagenome (GOLD analysis project Ga0255091, IMG submission 188439) | Freshwater microbial communities from Columbia River, Oregon, United States - Colum_Yuk_RepB_8d | ecosystem: Environmental > Aquatic > Freshwater > River | place: USA: Oregon... | reverse complement strand
TCGCCCCACCTTAGTATGATCTGCAAGCAGAACCACTTCATCGGCACAGCGCATCATTGCCCGCTCGGTTTCGACCAAAAGCAAATTGCTGTTGAACAAGCCACGCTCGGTCAACCCGCTAACACTAAGCAAAGTCTGGTGTACATGAAGATCTTGCATCATACGCACGGTAAAGGGCCCAAGAGCTACGCCCGTTTTGGGGTAGATATACCCGCCCAGTAATACGAGATCGGTTTCCCGACTGCCTGCCAGCAATGCTGCTATGGGCAAACTGTTGGTAACCACTTGGATCGATCTGCCAAGAAGCAAGCGAGCAGCTTCTAAAGTAGTGGTACCGCCATCCAAAAGAACAGTATCACCATCGCAAATGCGACCAACTGCAGCTCGGGCAATGGCCCTTTTTTCTTCGAGTTGGGCATCAATGCGCTCTTCAAGAGCGGGAAAGCTAGAGCCATCGCCCACAAAGATTGCCCCACCGTGAGTGCGTTTGAGATTGCCCTGCTGGTGCCAGAATTCGAGATCGCGCCTGACAGTCGACTCGGAAACTTGAATTTCCAAGGCAAGATCAGCCAAGGTCGCAAACCCCTTGGTGCTGACCAAGTCTAAAACGCGCTGTCTTCGTTCTTCGGCAATCACACTCGACTCCTGACATTTACTGAAAGCTATTGGTAGATAGCTTCCAAGTTATTTCAATTTATGACAAACACTATCCCCTAGTCAAGCTAGTTATCCTAAATTTCGTCATTATTCTTCCAAAACATTGCTCAAACCTTTTTCTTTATCTGTTTTTCTCCATTCAACGCCCTTTATCTTCCCTATTCCTCCTCTTGAGATTAAACTGGTAACGGTTGTATCGATCACATAAGGAAACTCCCGTCATGGATAAAAACTCAGGGCTCGTTTTTGTTTACAATGCCGACAGAGGGTTCTTTAATATGATGGCGGATATCTCGCATAAGGTGCTTTCCCCAAGCACCTATCCTTGCAATCTTTGCGGCCTTACCCATGGTGCGTTTTCGATGCGCAAGGAATGGCGCGATTTCTTAGCCAAAATAAAACCCCCTCTCACCTTCCTACACCGGGATGAATTTCGCAAAGAATTCAAGCTTGAAGATGAACTTCCCGCCATTTACATCAAAGACCTCCGCACTGAGGAACTCAGACCGTTCATAGATGCCACCACTCTTAAAACTCTTACCGGCCTTGAAGACCTAAAACATATGATCAGCGACAAATTAACCTTGGAAGGGTTGCTTTAAAACCGCACGCTTCCCTTTCAATCCGCTAAGATGCAATTATGAATAATTTGAACTTGATCTACCTTGATTCGAATGCAACCTCGCCGGTTTTACCCGAAATCTGGGATGCCATGCGACCCTTCGCATTAACCCAGTTCGGGAACCCATCAAGCAGCCATGGCGCAGGGCGAAAAGCACGAAAAGCGCTCGAAGATTCCCGCGAAGAAATTGCCCAACTCTTGGGCGCATTCCCCGATGAAGTGGTATTCACCAGTGGAGCCACAGAAGCCAACAATCTCGCTCTTCAAAGTGCTTTATCTGATTCCCCCTCAAGCATACTCGCTTCCCAAATAGAGCACGCTTCAATCACCGAACATCTCAAAAAGCTTGTAAAACAGGGTTTTCAGGTTCAATGGCTCGAAACCGAACCCCAGGGTAAGACCAGCCTTTCTAATCTTTCAGACTTAATCAAAACCGATACCAGGCTTGCAACCCTAATGTTGGTTAACCACGAGACAGGCGTCTTGCAACCCATCGAAACCCTAGGCAATCAGCTTCAAAGCAAAATGTGGGTGCATACCGATGCAGTGCAAGGTGCTGGAAAAATACGCATCGATTTCCACCGCTTGTGTGTTACTTCATTAGCACTGAGCGCCCATAAATTTCATGGCCCAAAAGGTATTGGCGCACTTCTTGTGCGCAGAGGCAGCACTTTAAAACCTATGCTCTTTGGTGGGCATCAACAAAAAAGCCTACGACCCGGAACCGAGCCCGTTCACCTTGTTGTAGGCATGGCTTTGGCCCTTAAACTAGCTATGAACAACCTCGAAGCAAGGCGTAATAAAGTCGCCCTACTCCGAGAATCATTTCTACAAGAACTGCGAAAAGAAGTGGCCGATTTCACTATCAATGGCGAACACAACCCTGCGTTGCCTTTCACGCTTAATCTGGGTTTTCCAGGCTTGAAAGCAGATATCCTGCTAATGCGGTTGGATATGGCAGGGGTGGCCTGCTCTACCGGTTCTGCATGTTCAAGTGGTTCGCTTTTGCCTTCACCCGTATTGATGGCAATGCAAGTTTCCCCGGAGGTTTTAAAATCTTCCATGAGGTTCAGTTTCGGGTTTCATTTGGAAGAAGCCGAGGCGATAGAGGGAGCGAAAAGAATTGCATTTGCTGTTCAATCACTACGAAACCATTCAGGAAAAAACGAATAATCAGTTTAATGATAAAGAAGTATCCGTTAATAATTGCTTGAATAACAAGGTTAGGATTGCAAGAGAAGAGACAAGTAAGTAGCATAAAATCAAGTCAGCTGAACGATAAATACACACTAAAGGCTTTTTCAGGACGCTAATGGCCGCTCCTCATTCACTGAGGTTGAATTTTCCCGAACATCGACTCGCCAGATTATCACTGGATCGAGTGGGCAAATTATTTGTCTTGCGAGCACCAAAACGATTTGATGCGATTAGCATTCTTTACGGCCCTCCCGGATCTGGAAAAACTAGGCTTTTAGGCTCGCTTTGTCGAAAAATATTAAAGGTATCCCAGAACAAAACCACCCAGATAATGCGGGCTTCCGATTTTTGCCAATCTCTTCGCGATGCAGAAATGGCAAACCGTGATGACTTCGAAACATTGCAAAAACAACTGATTGATTTAGATCTTTTGGTTCTCGAAGACATCCAACTTCTTAAACCAAGAGAAGCGGATATTCTGGCTCGAATCCTTGATGAAAGAACCGCTAGCCGAAACCTGACCATTCTTCCTCGATTGCACCGGGCCAATTAACTAAGTTTTCCTATCGCTTTATTAACCGTATAACTTCGGGTTTGATACTTGAATTACCTGCGCTTGGGCCTGAAAGCAGGCTGCTTTTTCTGGAACGCAAGCTTGAATCTTTTGGCACCAAAATCGAAACTCAGGCATTAGAATGGCTGGCTGGGTTAGTGGAAGGTAGCATGCGCAGATTACAAAGCGTATGCAACCGCGTTCATAGCATGGTTCGCACGTTGGGAAGGCCCTTAAAGCGCTCCGATCTCGAAAAGCTTTTCGCTACCCCAGGCCACTTAAAAAAAGCCATTAGTGTCGAATCCATTGCCTCTAAAGTAGGCAAACATTTCCGCATCACACCTAAATCCATGCAAACCAGATCAAGAGATAAAGAAATCGTGCTACCAAGGCAAATTGTCATGTATTTGGCACGCAGATTAACCGGCATGTCGCTTCAAGAAATAGGTGAATTTTTTGGTGGTAGAGACCATTCCACCGTTCTTCATGCCTGCAAAAAGGTCGAAGATGAAATTGGGAATAATATCAGCCTTTCCGGCACTATTCGCCAACTAGAACATGACTTAGCTTAGTGCTTTTTGCTAATATCTTTCCAATTAAAAGGTCGAAGATGAAATTGGCAATAATATCAGCCTTTCTGGCACTATTCGCCAACTAGAACATGACTTAGGTTAATGCTTTTTGCTCTTAACCTTATAATTAAAAGGTCGAAGATGAAATTCAGCCATTTGCGCATAATTCGCCAGATGGAACACTATTTTGCATAATCCTAGTTGTGGACAACTTGTTATTTCAATGTTAACTGGTGGTTGTCTCTTGTTCTACTAACCCCATCCAAAAACCCAACCAACATTTGGCGCACCAAGACTAACCACGAAATGACCATTAAATAACAAGTTTTCCACAATAAATTTAGTATGATAACTCTATACTCGAAAAGAGTTTAAGTGTTACTAAAAAGTGTTTTTAACAACTTGGGTGTGCCACTCAATAAAAGTAATAAAATTTATTTATATTTACTATTAAGAATCATTGTGTGTGCGATGATGTGTGTTATGAGGATCCTAAGAATATGAAAGCAATATGTAATCGAGAAGCGTTATTAGCAGCTTGCCAAGTTGCAAGTTCTGCAATTTCATCCAAGGATGTAAAACCCATCCTTAAAAACTTCAAAGCAGTTGCAGATGAAGACCGTTGTGTTTTGATGGCTACGGATTTGGAATTAGGTGTTCGGATTGAAATCGCTGGTATGGTCGTCGAAAAACCAGGCGAAGCGATTCTTCCAGCTTCAAAACTTATTTCGATTTTAAGAGAAACTCGAGACACAGAAATTCATTTGGAAGCTGATGCCGACTCAAGTCACATAGCAGGAAAATCTTTTGAATTTGAAATGCCCAGTGAAGACCCAGCAAACTTTCCTGATATTCCGATCTTTTCGGATGAAAAGTATCATGAAATGACTGCTGGAACCATGCGTGCCATGATTCGTAGAACGGTGTTTGCATCCGCTTCAGAGATGGCAAGATACACCATGACTGGCGCTCTTTGGGAACTTGAAAAAGATTCGGTCAGATTAGTTGCAACCGATGGCCGAAGATTGGCCTGGACTCAGGGAAGTGCTTCAGAGCATGGTGGCCATTCGGTTAAGGGGCAATCTCCGGTGGTGCCTAGTAAGGCGCTGAATTTATTGGATCGTAATTTTTCGGATGATCAGGAAAGCATCAAAGTCTGTTTTCGACCGAACGAAGTTTTATTTAAAACAGAACGATCGATTGTTTACAGCAGGCTTGTAGAAGGCCGTTTCCCTGATTATAAAATGGTGTTGCCTAAGAAGTGTTTGGCTCATGCGATTTTAAAAGTCGAAGCTTTTGGGGCAGCGGTTAGGCAAGCCGCCATCATGGCGGATGATGAAGTTAAGAAAGTGTTATTCAAATTCAATTCGAAGAAATTAGTATTGCAGGCCCAGGGCAGCGTATCTGGTAAATCGAAAGTTGAATTAGAGATTGATTACCAAGGGCCTGATGTAGATATAGCTTTTAATCCTGTATTTGTTTCTGATTTGTTGAAGGTTTTGCCTAACGATTCAGAAGTACGATTAGATTTGATTGATGCTGCAAGCCCTGCATTGTTCAAGTTTGGTGAAGATTATCAATATTTGATAATGCCCCTGACTTGATGAAATAGTTGGAGAAAAAGAAAATGGGAATACGGTTTTTCAAGCCGGAGAAGGGGCCGGAAAAAATCGGAGATATTCTGAGTAAGTTATTTGTTGCCAAGGGTTGGGGTAGAAAACAAGAGCGATTAAAACTCGAAAAATCCTGGGCAGAAGCAGCAGGTGAAGAATACGCGGAACACACCCGCGTGATAGTGTTGAAGAAAGGTGTGCTCGAGGTGTCGGTCGATAGCTCTGCGTTGCTCCAAGAGCTTACGCAGTATCAGAAGCGACCAATACTGACGAGGTTACGCAAGCTTTTGCCGGCCTCGGTGCTGACAGACTTGCGTTTCAAGTACGGTAAAGCTAAATGATTTTCATTGGAGTATAGAATAGATGACAGAAGATAATTTGGTCGATCCTACCTTTGATGGGTCGAATGATTATAACAGTGCCAATGTTCAGATCCTTCGTGATGCAGACCATATCCGCAGGCGGCCAGGGGTTTACATCGGGGATATTAATACCACCGGTTTACATCACCTCGTCTATGAACTTATTTACAACAGCGTTGATGAAGCTCTTGCGGGTTTTTGTAAAAACATCCAAGTCCATATCTATGTTGATGGCAGCGTAAGCGTTAAAGATGATGGCCGTGGTATTCCTGTTGATATTCATCCCCAAGCAAAGAAACCAACTTTGGAAGTGGTATTAACCACGGTTGGTGCGGGTGGCAAATTCGATAAGGGTGCATATAAGGTTTCTGCAGGTTTGCATGGTATGGGCGCCAAGGCCGTTACTGCGCTAAGTGCCTGGGTTGAAGCAGAAGTTCGTCGTGGCGGTCGTACTTATGTTCAAGAATATGAACGCGGCAAAGCTACCACCGAACTCAAAGATATTGGTATCGCAATTGGTACCGGTACCCGCATCAAATTCAAACCTGATCATCAGATCTTCAAAGATCTTGATTTCAAATACGATACTCTTGAAGATCGTCTGCGTGAACTTGCCTTCCTCAATAAAAGCTTGTCTTTTACCCTGACCGATGACCGTACAGGGAAGTCAGAAGAATTCAAATATGAAGGCGGGATCGCAGAATTTGTCAAGCATCTTAATCGCAACAACGATGTTATTCATCCGCCGATTTATATCGAACATAGCGTTGGTGACATCAAAGTTGAATGCGCATTGCAATACACAAGGGAAGATGAAGAGCGCGTTCGCTGTTATGCTAATAACGCTTATAATCCCGTAGGTGGAACCCACCTTAGCGGATTCCGTGCTGCGCTTACCCGCACCGTAGGAGCATATGGCGAGAAGCTCGATTTCTTCAAGAATGTACGCCCTATTGGCGAAGATTTTCGTACCGGTGTAACAGCCGTGGTAAGTATTCAACATCCCGAGCCACAATTCGAATCGCAAAATAAAATCCGCCTTCTCAATGCCGATGTTGAGGGTGCAGTTTCTGCTGCTGTTGCAGAAAAGCTCGGCAAGTACATGGAAGAAAATCCTAAGGAATCAAAAATCATCCTTGATATGATCATGAACGCTGCAGAGGCAAGAGAAGCTGCTGCAAAGGCCAGAAAGGCAATTCGTGATAGGAAGAATATTCTTAGCGGTGGTGGTCTTCCTGGAAAGTTATTCGATTGTACCACCCGCGATACCGAAGAATCAGAATTGTTCCTAGTGGAAGGGGACAGTGCAGGTGGAAGTGCAGAAGCCGGGCGAGATCGCATGTATCAAGCTGTTTTGCCTTTGCGAGGTAAGCCTTTAAATGTTGAAAAGTGCAGGCTAGAAAATCTGCTCAACAACACAGAAATTTGTAGTCTTATATCTGCAATTGGTGTGGATATAGGCAACCAACAAGATTACGAAACCGTGCGTAGTTCGTTGCGTTATAATAAAATCATCATCATGACTGATGCCGATGTCGATGGGCAGCATATTCGAACGCTGCTTTTAACCTTCTTTTATAGACAGATGGCGCTTTTAGTAGAACATGGTCATATTCATGTTGCGCGCCCACCACTTTATAAAGTGGTTCAGAAAAAGCAGATTCGCTATGTTGCAACTGCTGAAGATATGCAAACAGAACTTTTAGAACGCGGCCTCGATGGCACCGGACTTATCATTCTGCCTTTGCCTGATTCCAAAGCAGAACGCGTTACCTTGGGTGGCGAAAGATTTGCCCATCTTCTTAAACTTACTTCACGCATGGAAGATGCGCTTAAAACATTGGAAAAGCGAGGCCTAGGGCTTAGGGCACTCATCGAGCGTGTTAATAAAGATGGCATACTTCCCTATTGCAGAGTTCTTTTGTCTGGTAGAGAGTACTGGTTCTTTTCCCCTGATGAAGTTGATGCCTTCCGCAAACAGGAACAGGAAAAAGCAGGAAAAGAATTCGTTGCAGGCAATGAAGATCAACAACCTATTCCGGTTCATGATCCCGAAGGTGTTGATAATGCCCCAGCACCCGCTGTGCCCCCTGAGGATGTCTTTTATGCTCAGGAATTGCATGAAATCCGCGATATCAATAAAACTATCGAAGAGCTTAAAGTATTTGGATTGTTGCCCACTGATCTAATTCCTCCTGTTCGTATTGCAGGCCGCGAACCTGTTCCTAGGTTGGTTTTGACTAATGGCGACACAAGCAAAAATCTGGAACATCTTCGAGGCTTGGTTGTTGAGGTTCGAAGAATTGGTGAAAAAGGCATGACCATTACCCGCTTTAAAGGGCTAGGCGAAATGGACCCAGAAGAACTTTGGGATACCACGCTTGACCCCCATCAGCGCACCCTCATGCAAATTAAACTTGATGATGCTTTTAAGGCTGACGAAATGTTTCGCACCCTTATGGGCGATAAGGTAGAACCTCGCAGAGACTTCATTCATAAGTACGCATTGCAAGTCACTGAAATTGACTACCACGGTGCGTGATTTCTCTTGGGGAATTATTCGCCATGGCTTCTTTGCCTAGTTCTTCTAGCCGTTGGATTCAGTTCAAGCATGGCTACGCCCTAGGCATTTGCAATTTATGGGACAAGGGCCAGTATTGCTCCATCATCACTCCAGCAGGGATTGTTGGCTGTGGCATATATGATCTTAAAACGCCTGCGGAGTTTGATCAGGCGATAGCAATTGCCAAGGGAACCCCTGCGAATCCGCTTAAAGAACCTGAAGATTTATTCGAAGCCAAAATCGTTGGCATGACCCCCAAAGCTGCTTCCTTTGGCATTGCGCTTGGCATGACAGGCCGTGAGGCGGTTGAGTTGATGCAAATTGCTTCTTTAAAAATAGAAGCACTGCCAATAATAGAAAACCCTAAGTCATTACTTCAGGTAAAAGCTTTTGATCACATTACCTTGGTGGTAAAAGACCTTAAAGCATCGCAGAACTTTTATGTAAACATTTTGGGTATGAGGCTGGTTCCTAGGCCACCGTTTTCTTTTGATGGTTTATGGTTTCAGTTAGGGCGGGTACAGATGCATTTGATCCTTGAGTATGAAGGATCTTCGCCTGCTGGGAATCTATTACCTCAGGAAAAAAGACAGACTCGCGGGCCTCACTTTGCATTTGAAGTTGCTGATGCCGATGTTGTTATTAGCATTCTTAAGCAAAATAATATTCCAATTCTTTCGGGCCCTAAATTGAGGCCCGATGGATATGTGCAAGTGTTTATAAGCGATCCGGATGGCCATATGGTGGAACTGTGCTCTGTAGCGAAATAGGCAGATCTTAATGGGCGGCGGATGTCAATCCGCTGGTGCAGGAGTTCCAACTTGGTGAAATGTTTTATTAAGCTAGTAATTCGTCGATTACGGTTGCATCTGTAACGGTGGCTCGTTCATCTCTGCCATTGTGTTTGTAAGTAAGCAAATCATTTTCTAGGCCGGCTATACGCAGAATTGTTGCATGAATATCCTTGATGGGGGCTGGGCGATCTACTGCATAAAGTCCGATATCATCAGTGCTACCTACAATAGAGCCTGCTTTAACTCCGCCTCCTGCAAACCACATCGAGAATCCCCATGGGTTATGATCACGGCCATCCCCACTTTCGCTCATGGGTGTACGACCAAATTCGCCGCCCCATATAACTAGAGTTTCTTCTAGCAAACCTCTGCGTTTTAAATCGCTGAGAAATGCAGCAACAGGTTGATCGGTTTCTTTGCAAAGATTTGAATGATTACCTTCGAGGTCGGAGTGAGCATCCCAAGCACTGCCACTACCCAGATAAACTTGAATGAATCGTACACCCCGCTCGACAAGCCTTCTTGCCATTAGACAAGCACGAGCAGCAGATTTAGTGGTTTCGTTTTCGGTGCCATAAAGGTTGAGAGTTTCGCGGGTTTCATTAGAAAGATTGCTCACATCGGGGATGCTAGTTTGCATTTTCCAAGCGAGTTCATAACTGGCAATGCGAGCATCGAGCCTATCTGTTGGGGTAGATTGGTTTTTGTGTCTTTCGTTCAACCAGTTCAAATAGTCAAGTTTTCTTCGTTGCCTAAGGGGAGTGATTTGAGGCGGCGGAGCGTGGAAGAGTACCGGTTCAGCACCTTCGAGAAAGCGAGTACCCTGATAGGTTGCGGGAATAAAGCCACTGCCCCAATTGCGACTGCCACCGGGTACATCGCCCCTACGGTCGGAAAGGACTACGAAGGATGGCAGGTTGTCGCAATCATTTCCCAAGCCATAAACCGACCAAGCACCTAGTGAAGGCCTGCCTGGTAGCGTGCTGCAAGTGTTCATGTGTGAAACGCCTGCGACATGAGTTAAACCCTCGCCGACGCAAGAGCGTAATACTGCAATATCATCAGCATGGCGCGCGAGGTTGGGCAACCAGTCGCTGATTGGGATGCCTGATTTCCCATGCTTTTTGAAAGTTCGTTTTGAAGCTAGGAGTGGGGTATTAGCGGTGACACCCATGGCGGTTTGTGGTTTGGCAAAGCTTGGTGGTAGAGGGGAGCCAGCGAGTTTTTGTAGGGCTGGTTTTGGGTCTAAAAGATCGATATGGCTTGGTCCACCATCGAGGAAAAACCAAACGATGCTACGCACTTTGGAAGGATGATGGCGAAGGGGGTCATCAGAAAGGTTGGAAGCGTTTGCATCGCGTGCCAGCATAGAACCAAGAGCGATGGAGCCAAAGCCATTGCCCATGGTTTGAATAAATTGCCTGCGTGATTGTGGAATCATTCCAGCTCCAAAAATTCGCTTGTGTTCAACAAGGCGTGAAGGAGATCTGTGAGCCTTTCGAGGGGGTCAACTGCTGCGGATGCCACTTCGATAAAAACTCTGGATTGCTCTAATTCTTTAGAGTCGGGTGATCTTTTGAGGATTGCTAGAAAACCAGCTTGAATTTGCAAATGGGTATTATTGCCTACTTTCTGCATGATGTTTGCAGCTAAGTTTTGGGCGTGATCAAGGATCTCAGGATCATTCAAAAGCGCCAATGCCTGTACTGCAGTTACTGTGTCATTGCGATTTGCGCAGCTAAGATTTCGATCGGGAAAATCAAAAGCTTCAAGCGATGGATTCGGCAGGTTGCGCCTTTGGATTAAATAGATGGAGCGTTTTTTTGCTGCAGCTTGTGCTTCATCTTTTGTCCAGGAATAACGGCTGTTAGCGAGTGATGCAGGTAAGGCAAAACGCACCACACCTTCGTGCATACCTGAATTCAAATCGCCCGAGGCGTGAAGGATTGCATCGCGAACTTGCTCTGCGGAAAGCCTGCGGACTTCTGCATGCCATACTAGATTATTTTCCGGATCGATCTGGTTGCCTTTCTTTAGGACTTCTTGATCGGTAACTTTGCTGGCAAGCTTGTAGGGGCTGCTATTAACGATTAGGCGGTGGATGGATTTTAGGCTGTATTGATTACGGACAAGATCGGAGGCGAGCCAATCTAGGATTTCTGGTTGGTGGTAAGGTTCGCTGGCTTTGCCAAAATCGCTGGAGTTTGCAACCAACCCTGCACCAAAATATCCCTGCCAAATGCGGTTGACAATAACTCTGCTGGTAAGCGGATGAGTGGGTTGACTAAGCCATTTTGCAAGGGCAGTTCTTCTACCCGAGCTATTCGATAATGCGGTTATACGAGGCTGTTCTTTTTCGATCCATAAGGGAAATCCGGGTTGCACTTCTTCTTTGGGTTTTCGTACATCTCCTTGTGCTAAGCGGAATGTTGCAGGTGCTTTCGTATCTTTTTCCGATACACCCATGTAGGCTTCTTGGATTGGTAGTTCTTTTGCAAGGTTTGCAATGTTCTCAAATGTTTTGTCGTAAATAGTTCGTTGTTCGGGTTTTAACCTGCGGTAGAGCTTTGTTTTTCTTCGATCTATTTGCTTGCTTGCCAGAGTTGCCAATTGAGATTGGGTAACGGTGCGTTTTTCTGGTGGGGTTTTTAACGCTATTTGAGTTTGCGGATCCAATGCAACTACGATTTCTTCAAACAAATCTTTTTCATGGTCCCGCATCATTAGCGCAAGATCTTTACGCATGGAAAGAGCTTTTTCTTCTATACTCTTTTGGCTTGGTGTAAGTGAAATGGAGCTGAGCGGGATAGCATCTGGATAAATTATACCGCTGAAGAATGCTTGAAACTGAAAGTATTCTTCTTGGCGAATGGGATCAAATTTATGGTTATGGCATCGGGCGCAACCCATAGTTAATCCCAGAAAAGCCTGTGATGTGACATCGGTGACATCGTTTAAAATATCTTGGCGAATCTGAGTGTAATCAGCCCCGTTGGATTCTTCAGGTGCAAGCCTTAAAAAACCGGTGGCTATGCGTGCGTCTTTATTGTCAGGAGCAATTTCATCCCCTGCAATTTGCCAAGAGATAAACTTATCGTAAGGAAGATCATCGTTAAAAGATTGGATCACCCAGTTGCGAAATTTCCAAGCATCAGGTCTGATGCGATCGAGTTTAAAACCTTCAGAGTCGCTATACCTAACCAGATCTAACCATTGCTGGCCCCAATGCTCGCCAAATGCTGGCGATGCCAATAATTTCTCAACTACTTTTTCGTAAGCATCGGGCGAATTGTCATTTAAAAACTTTTGCACTTCTTCCGCATTAGGGGGCAGGCCCGTCATATCCATATGCAATCTACGCAACAGGGTTGGCTTATTGGCTTCTTGGGCTGGGGTTATCCCCACCTTAATAAGCGAGGCTTTCCAGAAGGAATCAATGGGATTTGGACACGAGGTTGTTTCTGTTGGAATTTTTGGTCTGATCAATGGCTGATAGGACGGGGAGGTGCGTGCGGTTTCTGCTGCACTGGTATATTCCAGAATCAACAAACCACAGAAGATGAGTGGGAAAACCAAGTTTATATGGTGCTTCCCTAAGTGACTTTGCATGAAGTCCTACGG
>Ga0255091_1000628_pt1 | contig 12981 bp, 8 predicted proteins | sample Colum_Yuk_RepB_8_2_FD_188439 | JGI IMG/M metagenome (GOLD analysis project Ga0255091, IMG submission 188439) | Freshwater microbial communities from Columbia River, Oregon, United States - Colum_Yuk_RepB_8d | ecosystem: Environmental > Aquatic > Freshwater > River | place: USA: Oregon | collected... | reverse complement strand
TCCCTTCCGTCAGTGTCCTGTTTTCGTTTTCAACTCTTCTCCACGAGATTTTCAAGATGGCTACCACCCTCGAAACCCTGGGCACCCTTGAGCGACGCCTGAGCCTTTCGGTGTCTGTTGCCGAGGTCGCCCAGCAGGTCGAGCGCCGCCTGCGTGAAATGGCCCGCACCGTTCGCATGCCGGGTTTCCGTCCGGGCAAGGTGCCCATGAAGATGATCGAGCGTTCGTACGGCATGCAGATCCAGGGCGAGGTGCTCTCGGATGCGGTCTCCAAGGCCTTCAGCGACGCGGTCAACGAGCACCAGTTGCGCATTGCCGGCCAGCCGAAGATTGAGCCGCGCGAAGGCGAGGCCGAAGAGGGCATGGCTGCATTCACGGCCGAGTTCGAGGTGTATCCCGAGGTCACTCTGCGCGGCCCCGAAACGCTTGAAGTGGAGCGCGCCCAATGCGAGGTTGGCGAGGCCGAGGTCGACAAGACCCTCGAGATCCTGCGTAAGCAGCGCACACAATGGGATCCGGCGCAGCGTGCGGCGGCCGACGGTGATCGCGTGACCATCGACTTCGCGGGCAAGCTCGATGGCGTGGCCTTCCAGGGCGGCACCGCCAGCGACTTTCCTTTTGTGCTGGGTGAGGGCCGCATGCTGCCCGACTTCGAGACGGGCGTGCGAGGTGCGGCCGAGGGCGAGAGCCGGACCTTCCCGGTGGCCTTCCCGGCCGACTATGGCTCGCAGGAACTGGCCGGCAAGACCGCTGAATTCGAGGTGACGGTCAAGAAGGTCGAAGCCCCCCGGTTGCCCGAACTCAATGAAGAGCTCGCCCGTCAACTCGGGGTTGCCGATGGCAGCATCGAGAAGCTGAGGGCCGATGTCCGGGGCAACCTGGAACGCGAAGTGGCCCAGCGCATTCGCAACCGCAACAAGGCGGCCATCATGGATGCCCTGCCTGCGCTGGCCGATCTCGAACTGCCCAAGGCCCTGATCGAATCCGAATCGCAGTCGCTGGCCGAGCGCGCCCGTGAGGACTTCCGTCAGCGAGGCATGGATGTCAAGGACATGCCTATTCCTGCGGACGCTTTCACCGAGCCCGCCACCAAGCGCGTGCGGCTCGGTCTGATCGTGGGTGAAATCGTCAAGGCCCATGGTCTGCAGGCCAAGCCCGATCAGTTGCGCAAGCGCATCGAGGAATTCGCCCAGTCGTACGAGAATCCGGCGGAGGTGATCCGCTGGTATTTCAGCGATCGTGAGCGACTTGCCGAAGTCGAGGCGCTGGTGGTCGAACAGAATGTGGTCGACTGGGTGCTCGAGAAAGCCAAGGTCACCGATAAGGCGTTGGCCTTTGACGAATTGATGGCCGCCCAATCCTGAGTTGCTCTGCCCCTCCCTTTAGGATCTGTCCATGACCTTCAACAGCCTGGTCGAAGACCTCGTCAATGCTCATCTGGCCCAGGAAACCCGGGGCCTGGGCATGGTGCCCATCGTCATTGAAACCAGCGGTCGGGGCGAGCGGGCCTACGACATCTACTCCCGGCTGCTTCGCGAGCGGGTGATTTTTCTGGTGGGCCCGGTGATGGACCAGATGGCCAACCTGGTGGTGGCTCAGATGCTCTTCCTGGAGTCGGAGAACCCTGACAAGGACATCAGTCTGTACATCAATTCGCCCGGCGGTTCGGTGTCGGCGGGGTTGGCCATGTTCGATACCATGCGCTTCATCAAGCCTGATGTCTCAACGCTTTGCATGGGGATTGCGGCCAGCATGGGCGCTTTCCTGCTGGCGGCCGGAGCCAAGGGCAAACGATACGCACTGCCCAACGCGCGCATCATGATCCACCAGCCCTCCGGTGGGGCCCAGGGGCAGGCGGCCGATATCGAGATTCAGGCGCGTGAGATCCTCTATCTTCGCGAGCGCCTCAACACCCTGCTCTCCGAGGCCACGGGCCAACCGGTCGAGCGCATCGCCCGCGACACAGACCGCGACAACTTCATGTCCGCCGAGGATGCAGTAAGCTACGGACTCATCGATCGAACGCTGAGCCGTCGCACCGAGCCCGCCCAGGCCTGAGCGCGTCAGCACTGGGGCTCCTAGACAATGACCGACAAAAAAGCTTCAGGCGAAAAGCTGCTGTACTGCTCGTTCTGTGGCAAGAGCCAGCACGAAGTACGCAAGCTCATCGCCGGCCCCTCGGTGTTCATCTGCGACGAATGCATCGAACTGTGCAACGACATCATTCGTGATGAGTCGCAGGGCGAGTCTCAGGCAGCGCTCAAATCGGGCCTGCCCACCCCTCAGGAGATCGCCAACAGCCTCGACCAGTATGTGATTGGGCAGGCAGTCGCCAAGCGCATCCTGGCGGTTGCGGTCTACAACCACTACAAGCGTCTGCGCCACAAAGGGCAGAAGGACGAAGTCGAACTCGCCAAGAGCAACATCCTGCTGGTGGGCCCGACCGGCAGTGGCAAAACCCTGCTGGCCCAGACACTGGCACGCATGCTCAATGTGCCCTTCGTGATTGCCGATGCCACCACCCTGACCGAGGCCGGGTATGTGGGTGAGGATGTCGAAAACATCATTCAGAAGCTGCTGCAGAACTGCAACTACGAGGTCGACAAAGCCCAGAGTGGCATTGTTTACATCGATGAAATCGACAAGATCTCGCGCAAGTCCGATAACCCCAGCATCACCCGCGATGTCTCCGGCGAGGGAGTTCAGCAGGCGCTGCTCAAACTGATTGAAGGCACCGTGGCGTCGGTGCCCCCGCAAGGCGGTCGCAAGCATCCCAATCAGGATTTTGTGCAGATCGACACCACCAACATCCTGTTCATCTGCGGGGGTGCGTTTGACGGTCTTGAAAAGGTGATCCGCGATCGCTCGGAGCGAAGCGGCATCGGCTTCGGGGCTGAGGTGAGAAGCCCCTCCGATCGCAGCAGCAGCGCACTGTTCAGAGATGCCGAGCCAGAAGACCTGATCAAGTTTGGATTGATTCCCGAGCTGGTGGGCCGTCTGCCGGTGGTTGCCACGCTCGATGAACTCAACGAAGACGCACTGGTCCAGATTTTGATCGAGCCCAAGAACGCTTTGGTCAAGCAGTATCAGAAGCTCTTCTCCATGGAAGGTGCCGAGCTCGAAATTCGGCCGGACGCTTTGCGGGCGATTGCGCGCAAGGCGCTCAAGCGCAAGACCGGTGCGCGAGGTCTGCGCTCCATCCTCGAGCATTTGCTGCTTGACATCATGTACGAACTGCCGGGCTTGCAGAACGTGCAAAAGGTAGTGCTCGACGAAAACGCGGTAGAGGCTGAGGGCAAGCCGCTCATCATCTATGCCGAAACGCCCAAGGTCTCGGGTTCGAACTGAACCAGGCCGCTGAACCTCCCCTTTTCGCGGCATGGCTAGCCGCTCTTCATCGCTGATTGCGCGTATGCTTGAAACGTCGGGCAGGCGCCCTCATGTCCAGACCTGACCCTTTCGAAGGAACGCTCCGGATGTCTTCTCCTGCTGTCATTGCGTCCTCACTGCCGCTGCTGCCTCTTCGCGACGTGGTGGTGTTTCCCCACATGGTGATTCCGCTGTTCGTCGGGCGTCCCAAATCGATCAAAGCGCTCGAGGCGGCGATGGAGTTGGGCAAGAGCATCATGCTGGTCGCCCAGAAAAACGCTTCGAAAGACGAGCCTGCCGCCGAAGACATCTACCCGATCGGTTGTGTCTCCAACATCCTGCAGATGCTCAAGTTGCCGGATGGCACGGTCAAGGTCCTGATCGAAGGCGTGCGTCGTGCGCGCATCGCATCGATCGACGATTCGGAAACCCATTTTTCGTGTGCCCTCGAGCCGATCGAAGAGGGTGGGGACGCAGGCTCCGAGACCGAGGCCCTGCGCCGGGCGATCCTGAGTCAGTTCGACCAGTATGTGAAGCTCAATAAAAAGATTCCGCCCGAGATCCTGGCCTCTCTCAATGGCATCGATGATCCTGGTCGCCTTGCCGACACAATCGCGGCGCATCTTCCCATCCGGATTGAGCAGAAGCAGGACATTCTCGAAACCCTGCCGGTGCGCGAGCGCCTTGAAAAGCTTCTTGCCCAGATCGAAACCGAACTCGACATCCTGCAGGTCGAAAAACGGATCCGGGGCCGCGTCAAGCGCCAGATGGAAAAGAGCCAGCGCGAGTACTACCTGAACGAGCAGGTCAAGGCGATCCAGAAGGAGCTCGGTGAAGGCGAAGATGGCGCCGACATGGAGGAGATCGAGAAAAAGATCAAGGCGGCGCGCATGCCTGCCGAGGCTCGCAAAAAGGCCGAAGCGGAGTTCAAGAAGCTCAAGCTGATGTCACCGATGTCCGCTGAAGCCACCGTGGTTCGAAACTACATCGATGTTCTTACGGGATTGCCCTGGAAGAAGAAGAGCAAGGTCAGCAATGATCTCGGCCATGCTCAGGAGGTGCTGGATCAGGATCACTACGGACTGGACAAGGTCAAGGAGCGCATCCTTGAATACCTCGCCGTGCAGCAACGCGTTGACAAGGTCAAGTCGCCCATTCTGTGTCTGGTTGGCCCCCCGGGGGTAGGCAAGACCTCTCTCGGTCAGTCGATCGCCAAGGCGACCAATCGCAAGTTTGTGCGCATGGCGCTGGGCGGCGTGCGAGACGAAGCCGAGATTCGTGGACATCGTCGCACCTACATCGGTTCGATGCCTGGCAAGATCCTTCAGAATTTGAGCAAGGTGGGTGTACGCAACCCGCTGTTCCTGCTCGACGAGGTCGACAAGCTCGGCATGGACTTCCGTGGTGATCCGTCCTCGGCATTGCTTGAAGTTCTGGATCCGGAGCAAAACCACACCTTTGTCGATCACTATGTCGAGGTCGATTACGACCTCTCCGACGTGATGTTCGTGGCGACCGCCAATTCCCTCAACATTCCGCCGGCACTGCTGGATCGCATGGAGGTCATTCGTCTTTCGGGCTACACCGAAGACGAGAAGGTCAGCATTGCTCAGCGCTACCTTCTGCCCAAGCAGCAGAAAAACAACGGACTCAAGAGTGGCGAGCTGGCCGTATCTGAGGCGGCCATTCGCGACATCGTTCGTTATTACACGCGCGAAGCGGGCGTGCGTTCGCTCGAGCGCGAACTCTCCAAAATCTGCCGTAAAGTGGTCAAGACCCTGCTTCTCAAAAAAGACGAGAAGAAGCTCGCAGTCACCCCCCGCAATCTCGACAAGTTTCTTGGTGTGCGCAGGTTCAGCTTCGGTATTGCCGAAAAAGAGAACCAGATCGGTCAGGTCACCGGACTTGCCTGGACCGAAGTGGGCGGTGAGTTGCTCACCATCGAGGCGGTGGCCGTGCCAGGCAAGGGCACGACCACCTGCACAGGCAAACTCGGCGATGTCATGCAGGAGTCGATCAAGGCAGCCATGACGGTTGTTCGCCGGCGTCAGCAGCGACTTGGCATCGCGCCTGGTTTCCACGAAAAACAGGACATTCACATTCACGTGCCGGAGGGGGCCACGCCCAAGGACGGACCCTCGGCGGGCATCGCCATGACGACCGCGCTGGTGTCAGTGCTGACAGGAATCCCGGTTCGAGCCGATGTCGCCATGACAGGCGAGATTACGCTGCGTGGCGAGGTGCTGGCCATTGGGGGCCTGAAAGAGAAACTGCTGGCCGCTCATCGTGGAGGAATCAAGACGGTTCTGATTCCGGAGGAGAACGTCAAGGATCTTCCCGACATTCCGGACAACGTCAAGAACCGGCTGGAAATCATTCCTGTCAAGTGGATTGATCGGGTGCTTGAGGTGGCGCTTGAGCGTGCACCCGTGGCGTTGCCAGAGGAAGAACCGGCACCTGCGAGCGTCGCTGAGCCGTCTCAGGCTGCAGCCGCAGAGCCTAAAGCCGCTTCCGGTGGACTCATCAAGCATTGACTGGGTTGGAATGATTTTCAAGGGCAAGTTGGCTTGATCCACGACCAGTCTTTGGTGTATAGTCTCGGTCTTCGCCAAGCGCATGACGGTGATCGTTTTCCGGGGTGCTTAGCTCAGTTGGTAGAGCGGCGCCCTTACAAGGCGTAGGTCGGGAGTTCGAGCCTCTCAGCACCCACCAAAGCCCGTGCACTTGGTTAGTTTCATGTTTCGTTCTGAAGCTCAAACATGGCCCGCCATGGCTGCGCTTCGTGCGATCAGGTTCAAGCAGTACGCATCATCAGGAGTGGTAGTTCAGTCGGTTAGAATACCGGCCTGTCACGCCGGGGGTCGCGGGTTCGAGTCCCGTCCACTCCGCCACCGACACCGCAGTGCAAGCAGGGGCGAACGTGAGTTCGCCCCTTTTTGTTTCTCTTGAGTCCGCCCCATGTTTGAATCCATCCGCAAGCACCAGCGCATTCTGCAATTTGTCCTGCTTCTGCTGATCCTGCCAGCCTTTGTCTTCTTTGGCATTTCAGGCTACGACGGCATGCTGTCGCGCGAGCCGGGTGTGGCTCGTGTGGGTGATCAAGACATCAGCCGCCAGGAATTTGACAATGCCCAACGCGAGCAACTGCAACAGCTGCGGCAAGTACTCGGCGCTGATTTCGATACCAAGCTTCTGGATACGCCGGAGGCCCGGGCGGAAATTCTAGAGAATCTGATTGCTCAGCGCGCGATCGCCTTGCAGGCCGCCAAAGCCCGGATCGCTGTGACCGATGAGCAGGTGCGCCGTGCCATTCTGGAGATACCCGGACTTGCGCGTCCGGACGGAACGTTTGATGAGGCCCGCTACAAGGCGATTCTGTCGGCCCAGAACCTGACGCCTGCGGGCTTTGAAGCTCGCCTGCGCAGTGACCTCGCCATGCAGATCCTGCCTGAGGCCGTGCAGTCGTCTGCCTTTGTGCCCAAGGCGCTTGCGCAGCGTCTGGCAGCGTTGCAGGCCGAGGCACGTGAAATCCGGGTTCGCGCCTTCAAGGCGGCCGACTACACCACTCAGGTCAAGGTCGACGAGTCCATGATCAAGGCCTGGTACGACGGCAATCCCAAGGCCTTCGAAATCCCCGAGCGGGCGGATGTGGAATACGTCCTGCTTTCTCGTGATGCCCTGTCTGCGAGGATCGCGGTTCCCGAGGCTGAGCTCAGGGCGTATTACGAGCAGAACAAGGCCCGCTTTGGTTCGGCCGAGGAGCGGCGTGCAAGCCATATTCTCGTCAAGGCGGGCCCGGGGGCGCGCGAAAAGGCGGAAAAGCTGCTGGCCCAGGTCAAGAGTGATCCGAGCAAGTTTGGCGCAATCGCCAAGGCTTCATCCGATGATCCGGGTTCAGCCGCCCAGCAGGGCGATCTGGGCTTTTTCGGTGCCGGCATGATGGTCAAGCCCTTTTCGGATGCGGTATTCAGCATGAACGTGGACGAAATTCGGGGGCCGGTTGAATCTGAATTCGGATTTCACATCATTCGGCTGACGGCGCTCAAGCCTGCGGCGGTCAAGTCCTTCGATGCTGTCCGGTCGCAGATCGAGCGCGACGCGCAGCAGCAGCAGGCGGGCAAGCAGTTCGCAGAAGCTGCCGAGAGTTTTACCAATCTGGTTTACGAGCAGGCCGATACTTTCAAGCCCGTGGTTGAGCGATTCGGTCTCAAAGTTGAAACGGCACGGGATCTCACCCGAACCGCAGATGCGAATCGGGATCGGAATTCGCCGATGGCCAATGCGCGGGTTCTCGCAGCCTTGTTTTCGGCTGAGAGCGTTCGCGACAAGCGCAACACCGAAGCGATCGAGATCGCTCCTGGTGTGCTTGTTTCGGCTCGATTGATTCGGCACCAGGCTGCCCAGAGGCGGCCCCTGGATGCAGTATCGACTGAAGTCAGGGCGCAGGTGCTTGCCGCCGAATCTTTACGTCTGGCCCGTGAGGCGGGTCAGGCGGCGCTGGCAACGCTCAAGAGTGAAGCCGCACAGGGGCGTCGGGCCGGCGAGACCATGGGTTCCCCGATCACGATCCGGCGCACGGATCCGGCCGGGCTATCCCCCGAGATCGTGCAGGCGGCCTATCGCATTGCCGGTGAGAGCGTGCCCGCGTTCAGCGGTACTGACAATGGTGCAGAGGGCTTTGTCGTCATTGAATTGGTCCGCATTGTTCCCGCAGCCCAGGCCGAGGTCGATCAGTCTGCGCCAACGCTTGCCGCACAGGCCACGCGCGTGATCGCTCAACAGGACGCGCTGGCTGCGATCGAGTCAGTCAAGTCCCGGCTGGAGGTCAAGCGCTACCCGGACCGCCTGAGCCCCAAGGGCGGATCAACACAGTAAATTCAAACCTCGGTGGCGTTGCGGCTGAGGAGGCTGCGGGCCGCTGCATCCAGGTGCTCGGCACTGATCTCGTCGAGTTGCAATCGCTGCGCATGGTCCAGCTGCGGGAAGTTGCGACGGATGGATCGATCGTAGGCTGGGTCGTAGTGACTCACGAGCAGACTTTGCACGAGAGCGCTCCACTGACCCGACTCGGCCTGTTCTGTCCAGGCAGCCACCTGAGCCTGCCCGTGCAGGGCGGTGAGCCGCTGCAGCTGCGCGATCAGCGGACTGTGCGGCTGGCACAGATGCCGATAGTCCTCCAGCAGAAAGCGGGTCCGTGTTGCTACATCGGCTTCGACCTGGATCAGAGCGGAGGCGCGGATGTTCAGGATCATGGCCTCTGGAATCTGGCACTGCCCGATCTTGCGGCTCTCGGATTCGACATAGACCGGTCTTGCCGGATCGAGTTCGCGAATCTTTGACCAGAGCAGGGACTCAAATCGCTTCTGGCTGGGTTGCTCCACAGAGGCGGCCGGGCTCGATGGGTTGCTGGAGGGTGCGGGCCACTGTCCGAGCACCGATCCACGGTGCTGCGCCAAGGCCTCAAGGTCGAGAATCTGGGCGCCCTGCCGACTCAGGCTGTCGAGCAGGCGGGTTTTTGCCGTCCCCGTGCGGCCGGCGATCACTCTGAATTTCAGGTTTGCGCTGCGGGCCTGCAGGTCCCTGAGCATGACATGCCGAAACGCCTTGTAGCCCCCCTCAATCAGGCTGACCGACCAGCCGACCCGCGACAGAACCGTGGCGAGCGAGCCCGAGCGCTGACCACCCCGCCAGCAATAGACTAGGGGGCTCCAGCCCCTGGGTTGATCGCGGAATTCGGTGTCGATCAAATCGGCAATATTGCGGGCCACCAGCGCGGCGCCCTGGCGTTTGGCCTCGAATGCGCCGGCCTCGGCGTTGGTCGTGCCCACCCTGGCGCGCTCGGCGTCATTGAGCACAGGCGCATTGCGGGCCCCGGGCAGGTGGTCGAGCGCATATTCGGAGGGGCTGCGTGCATCCAGAATGCTCTTGAATTCATCCCAGCGAGACACCACCTCCTCAGCGGTCAGTCGGCGCGGGTCTTTCATGCCAGCGGGGCCGTTTCGAGAGGATTGACCATGTTGAATTGCCTTGCTTCAGATCGCCGAGAGGTTCTGACTTACACTAGGGTTTTGCCGGATTGCGCTGCATGAAAGTCTTCAATCTCGCCTGCGAACACGACCACGCGTTTGAGGGATGGTTCGCTTCGGCCGAAGACTACGACAGCCAGCTTGCACGCGGACTGCTGGAGTGTCCCACGTGCGCCAGCCGAACGATACGCAAGTTGCTGTCGGCGCCGCGCCTTAACCTGTCGGCTCAGTCGGCCCCCGAGCCTTCGGCGCCTGCCAAGCCTGCGACCCCGGAGCAGGCTCAGGCCATGCTCTTCAAGCTGGCTCGGCACATCATGGCCAACACGGAAGACGTGGGCGCCCGGTTTGCCGAAGAAGCCCGGCGCATACACTACAAGGAAGCTCCCGAGCGAGGCATCCGGGGGCAGGCCAGTGCTGAAGAAGCGCGCGAACTGGCTGAGGAGGGCATTGAAGTGATGGCCCTGCCGCTTCCTGCTGCGGTCAAGGAACCGCTTCAGTAATTCTTTCCTGACTGTCAATTTCAGTGAAGCCAAGAGCGGATCGCTGCCAGCAGCGCGCAGCGATCCGTTCGATCATCGATTCACGTTCAATCGATGGCGCGTCACTCAGGATCCGCGCGTGATGGGCATCTGCACCTGATCGGCAGCACCGGGGATGGTGAGGTGCTTGGCCAGCTCGAGCTTGGCTACTGCATTGCGATGCACTTCATCCGGGCCATCGGCCAGACGCAGCGTGCGCTGGTGGGCGTACATGTAGGCGAGCGGGAACACCTGCGAGACGCCGCCGCCACCGTGCGCCTGAATGGCCCAGTCGATGATCTGGCAGGCCATGTTGGGAGCGATGACCTTGATCATGGCGATTTCGGCCTTGGCCACCTTGTTGCCCACGGTGTCCATCATGTGCGCGGCCTTGAGGGTCATCAGGCGGGCCTGATCGATCATGCAACGGGCGTCTGAAATGCGCTCGTGCCAGACCGACTGGCTGGCCACCGGCTTGCCAAAGGCCACCCGGCTGTTCAGGCGCTTGCACATGAGCTCGAGCGCACGTTCGGCCGCGCCGATGGAGCGCATGCAATGGTGAATGCGGCCCGGCCCGAGGCGGCCCTGGGCGATTTCAAAACCGCGGCCTTCGCCGAGCAGGATGTTGGTGACTGGCACCCGCACATTGGTCAGGGTGCACTCCACGTGGCCATGGGGGGCATCGTCGTAGCCAAAGACATTCAGGATCTTCTCGATCTTGAATCCGGGGGTATCGCGCGGCACAACGATCATGGACTGCTGCTCATGGCGACCGGCTTCAGGATTGGTCTTGCCCATGACGATGAGCACCTTGCAGCGCGGATCACCCACGCCTGAACTCCACCACTTGCGTCCGTTCAGCACGTACTCATCGCCTTCGCGACGAATCGACAGCTGAATGTTGGTGGCATCTGACGAGGCCACGGCCGGCTCGGTCATCAGAAAGGCACTGCGGATTTCGCCGCGCAGCAGCGGGTCGAGCCACTGGCGCTTGATTTCCTCGGAGGCATAGCGCTCGAGGGTTTCCATGTTGCCGGTGTCAGGCGCCGAGCAGTTGAAGACTTCTGCGGCAAAGTGCGTGCGGCCCATGATCTCGCACATGGGTGCGTATTCGAGGTTGGTCAGACCCTCGGGGACGCGATCGGAAAACGGCAGAAAGAGGTTCCACAGGCCGGCCTTGCGGGCGAGCGGCTTGAGCTCCTCGACTACCTTGGTGGGCACCCAGGCATTGCCGGCGCGGCGGTTGGTCTCGACTTCCTCGTGAAAGCGCTCTTCGTTCGGATAGATGTGCTGGTCCATGAAGGCCAGCAGGCGCTGGCGCATCTCCTTGACCTTGGGGCTGTACTCGAAATCCATGCGGGTCTCCGTGAGTGAAGGGTGATCAGAATGTGGGGGGCGCTTCAGGCCCCGACCTTGCGGGCAAACGACCAGGCCAGTTCGGCCAGCGGCCGCACCCGCTGCCCCTGTTCGAGCGCCTGCGGGCTTGAGGCAGTGCCATCGAGTGCCCGCTTGACAATGCCTTGCAGGATCGCAGCCAGGCGAAAGCAGTTGTAGGCAAGGTAGAAGTCCCAGTGTCCGATGGCCTCGCGTCCAGTGCGCTCGCAGTAGCGCCGGATGTAGGTGGCCTCATCGGGAATGCCCAGTGCAGCCAGGTCGAGCCCGGCAATGCCCCTGAACTGGGCCGGCGGAATGTGCCAGCTCATGCAGTGATAGGAGAAGTCGGCCAGCGGGTGACCGAGGGTGGAGAGCTCCCAGTCGAGGACCGCCAGCACGCGGGGTTCGGTGGGATGAAAGATCATGTTGTCCAGGCGATAGTCGCCATGCACGATCGTGGTTTCGTCGCCCTGCGGAATGTTGGCGGGCAGCCACTCGATCAGGCGATTCATTTCGGGTACCGGATCGGTTTCAGACAGCTGGTACTGCTTGGACCATCGCCCGATCTGGCGCGCGAAGTAGTTGCCGGGCTTGCCAAAATCGGACAGTCCTACGGCCTGCAGGTCAACCCGGTGCAGGGCGGCCATGACGCGATTCATTTCGTCGTAGATGGCCCCACGCTGCTCGCGACTCATGCCTGGCAGCGACTGCTCCCAGAGCACCCGGCCTTCGACGCAATCCATGATGTAAAAGGCACGCCCGATGACCGATTCGTCTTCACACAGGCCGAACATTCGGGCCACGGGTACGTCTGTTTGGGCCAGCGCGCTTTGCACCTTGAATTCGCGCTCGATGGCGTGAGCCGAGGGCAGCAGGCGCGCTACGGGGCCGGGCTTGGAGCGCATCACATAGCGCCGGGAGGGGGTGCTGAGCCGGAAGGTGGGGTTGGACTGGCCGCCCTTGAACTGCTCGACCGTGAGCGGGCCTGTAAAGCCTTCGACATGGGCCTGCATCCACTGTTCGAGCGCATGAACATCGAACTTCTGGCGCTCTGAAACCGGCGTGGTTCCGACATTCTGATCGACCAGTTCGCTGCTCATGAGTCTCCCCGTGTGGTTCTTTTCTCGACGATCTGATTGTAACTGCTGCCAGACAGCGGTCAGGGACCCTGGACTGTGGGGCGCTCAGACGTCCAGCTGTTCGAGCTGCTCACTCACCTCGAGCCAGGCCTCTTCGAGTTGACCGTGCTCGGCATCGAGGCCCGCTCGCTCACGGGCCAGCTCGGCACCGGCCTGGGGGTCGCGGAAGCTGTCGGGATCGGCCAGCTTCAGATCGAGCTCCTGCAGGCGCTGACTGATTCGCGCCAGTTTCTGTTCGATGTCTTTCAGGCGCTGCTCCAGGGGTTTGCGCAAGACGGCCCTCTGGGCGCGGGCCTGGGCGGCCGCTCGGCGCTCATCCTTGCGCGACACGCCCGCATCGGCTGCAGACGATCCTGCACGCGTGTCTTGCCCGATCTCACTGTCGCCCGCAGCGCCTTGCCCGAGATCATCGCGCGGGCCGCCTGCTTCGGGCTGCAGCAGCCACTGCGCGTAGTCCTCGAGATCGCCCTCGAAGACATCCATGCGCCCGTCACCGACACGCATGAACTGATCCACCGTGGCGCGCAGCAGATATCGATCATGCGACACGAGAAG
>Ga0255091_1000624_pt1 | contig 13037 bp, 9 predicted proteins | sample Colum_Yuk_RepB_8_2_FD_188439 | JGI IMG/M metagenome (GOLD analysis project Ga0255091, IMG submission 188439) | Freshwater microbial communities from Columbia River, Oregon, United States - Colum_Yuk_RepB_8d | ecosystem: Environmental > Aquatic > Freshwater > River | place: USA: Oregon | collected... | reverse complement strand
AACCCGACCACCGGCGTCGTGCATCAGCGCGCGCGGCTGCACACGGGGCAACTCGCAGGCATGGCGTGGGTGGGCAGTCACTTGCTCACCCTCGGCACCGACGGGAATTTCAACGAGCTGCGCTGGTTCTTCCGCCTGTGGGATGGCGAACTGCTTACCCCACGCGGCAGCTTCTTCGGCGTCCCGCAAGGCGTGCGTGCGCCCGGCTGGAGCGCGAGCGCGAACGGCGAGGTGCTCACCACCGAGCGCCCGCCGCGCCGCTGGAGCATCCCGGTGGGCCGCGAGCTGGCGACGATGTTCAGCCCGGTAGCAGAACAGGCGTGGGGCGGCGCGTTCCTCAGCAGCAACGCGGTGGCGGTCCGCAAAGATTTTGGCCTCGCGCGCTACGCGGTGGGCGAAGGCCGCTTCACCGAGCTGTCCGGCTCGCCGGCTTGGATTTCCTATCAACTCGTGGCGAGCCATCCCGCGTCCGGCCAGCTCGCCATCGCCCGGAAAATCGGGAACGAACCGAGCGAGGTGAAGCTGTATCGCGGCGGGGATGGGCCGTTGACCGAGGTCGCCGGGCTGCCAGTGCCGGGCCGGGTAAACCACCTGGCCTTCGACCGCGCTGGCGAGCGGCTCGCCGTGACGCATCGCGACGGCACGCTCAGAGTCTTCGCGACGCGTGACGGAACGAGTCAGTTCCGGCTCGCGGGTGGTTACAGCCAAGCGGTGTTCGGCGCGGACACGAATCTCTTCGCCCTCGAAGTCCGCCCCGGCAGCAACCCGCCTGAGCACCGGGTCGTGCGCATTGACACCGTCACCGGCCAGCCGCGCGGCAGCTCGATTTCCGCCGTGCCGCTCATCTCGCTCGCCATCGCACCCGACGGCGGTCTGCTGGCCTGCGGCAGCACAGATCGGCGCGTGTATATCCTGCGCGCGAACGATTTCAGCACCGGCTGGGTTTTCCGCGCGCACGAGGCGGACGTCGGCGCGGTGGCGTTTCATCCCCGGCAGCCCATCATCGCCACCGGCTCGGTGGACGGCTCGGTGAAACTCTGGACTTACCGTGACCTACGTCGTCCGATCGCGACGTTCCTCGGCCTCGGCGGCGCACCGGTCACACTGTCCTTCAACCCCGATGGCACGCTGTTGCTTGTGGACGGCCAAGAACGCACCACGCGGGTATTTGATGTGAGCAGCGTCGTGGTGCCGTAAGTGCCGGCGGCTTGTGGCCGCCGGTCGGGGGCTGCGGTAATTCGAGTCGGCAGCGCATTACCAAGCCGCCGGCACGGGCCATTTCGGCTCCACATTCCGCTCGCCAGCCCTGCACTCCGTTAGCAGCATCGTCGCACCATGAAACAATGCTTCGCACTCCTTGCGCTCCTTTGCGTTCTTTGCGGCAAATCTCCCGCCGCCGATGCCCCGCCCGTCCGCGTGCTCGTTTGGGACGAGCAGCAGCCGGCGCAGAAGCAAGCTTACGACGGCGGTTTCCTCGGCGACACCATCGCGGCGCATCTCGCCAAGCAGCCGGGTTTCAAGGTCACTTCCGTCAACTTCGCCTCGCCCAACCAGGGCCTCTCCGACGCCGAGCTGGACGCCGCGCAAGTCATCGTCTGGTGGGGCCATGTGAAGCACGGGCTGGTCGAGCCGGCGCGCGTCGAGGCGGTTGTGCAACGCGTGCTGGACGGCCGGCTCGCGCTCGTCGCGTTGCACTCGGCGCATTGGGCGCGGCCCTTCGTGCGGCTCATGCAGGAGCGGGCCAAGGCTGATGCGCTCGTGCAGATTCCCGCCGCCGAGCGCGCCACGGCGAAGTTCGAGTATTTCAATGACAATCCGCTCGGCAAGGTGCCGCGCCGGGACGCGCCACTGACGCCCGCGCTTCGCCACGAGGACGGCGTGTGGAAGCTCACCCTGCCCGGCTGCATTTTTCCCGCCTACCGCAACGACGGCGCGCCGGGCCACCTCAAGACCTTGCTGCCGGACCATCCCATCGCGAAGGGCCTGCCCGCCGCGTGGGACATCCCGCGCACGGAGATGTATGACGAGCCGTTCCACGTGCCCAAGCCGGACGCGGTGGTCTTCGAGGAACGCTGGGACAAGGGCGAGTGGTTCCGCAGTGGGTCGCTGTGGAAGGTGGGCAAAGGCGGCGTGTTTTACTTCCGCCCCGGTCACGAGACTTTTCCGGTGTTCAAGCAAACGGAGAACTTGCGCGTGGTGGAGAACGCAACTCGCTATCTCGCCGCGCAACTCCCGGTAGACGCGAAGGCTGCTCCGCCCGCGAAGGCCAAGGCCGCCGCGCCGTCCGGTCGGCTTGCGCTGCCGCACACAGAGAACTTCACCGTGGCCGGACGCCCCGCCTTCCTCTATCTGCCGCCGCCGGAGAAGCGCAGCTCCCCGCAGCCGTGGATTTTCTACGGCCCCACGCTCGCGCCGTATCCCGACCAAGCCGAACGCTGGATGCACGAGCAGTTCGTCGCGGCTGGCATTGCCGTGGCGGGCGTGGATGTGGGCGAGGCTTATGGCAGCCCCAAGAGCCACGTCGTCTTCGACGCGCTGTATCGCGAACTGACGGAGAAGCGGAACTTCGGCGCGAAGCCCTGCCTCTTCGGGCGCAGTCGCGGCGGGCTGTGGACGAGCAGTTGGGCCATCACGAACCCGGCGCGTGTAGCGGGGCTCATCGGCATTTATCCGGTCTATGACTTCCGCACCTACCCGGGCATCGCCCGCGCCGCCGGAGCCTACGAGCTGACGCCCGAGCAACTTACGGCCCGCGCCGCCGAGTTCAATCCCATCGAGCGCATCGCCGTGCTGGCGAAGGCCAAGGTGCCGGTCGCGCTCATCCACGGCGACGTGGACAAGGTCGTGCCGCTCAAGGAGAACTCCGCCGAACTCGTCCGCCGCTACCAGGCCGAGGGCGCGGGCGACCTCGTGAAGCTCATCGTCCTCGAAGGCCAGGGTCACAACTTCTTCGAAGGGTTCTTCCGCTCGCAGCCGCTCGTGGATTTTGCCATCGCGAAGGCGAAGGAAGGGGCGAAGAAGTGAGCTGCCACTTGGTCACGTCGAAGCTGGTTGGTGGATGGGCAGCCGTTCTCCCTCACCCCAGCCCTCTCCCGCTGGGAGAGGGAGGCACTTCGACCGCAGTTCGCCAACCCGAACGCGCTGGATTCCACGAACGCGGACGGCGGTTCTCCTCTCCCAGCGGGAGAGGTCTGGGGTGAGGGAGAAAAGCTACGAATGTTCATTTGCCTCCGTAACTCAGTCCGACTTCCCATGAACCTCCGCCAGCTCTTTTGCCTTTTACCCTTCGCCTGGTGTCTTGGCTCTGCGCTCGCCGCGCCGCGTCCGAACGTCCTCTTCATCATGGCGGATGACTACCGGCCCGAGCTGGCCAGCTACGGCTCGCCCGCGCTGACGCCGAACTTGGACCGGCTCGCGAAGCGCTCGCTCCAGTTCGACCGCGCGTATTGCCAGCAGGCGGTCTGCAATCCGTCGCGTTCCTCGATGCTCACGGGCCGCCGACCGGACACGCTCCAGCTCTGGAACAACGGCACGCACTTCCGCGAGCGCAACCCGGACGTGACCACGCTCCCGCTGTGGTTCAAGGACCACGGCTATCACACGCGCTGCGTCGGGAAGATTTTCCACAACTGGCACACGAAGGAGAAGGGCGACCGCTGTTCGTGGAGCGCGCCGGAATTCCTCTACTACGAGACCCACGGTGAGGACGACGCCCGCGTGTCCGGCCCGTTGCCACCGAACGTCGCTTCCCCCGCGCCGCGCCAATACACGTCCGTCCCGCTGTGGGAATGCCGCGATGTGCCGGACGAGGCATATTATGATGGCCGCGTCGCCGCCGAGGCCGTGCGTGTGCTGGCCGAGGTGAAGGAGAAGCCGTTCTTCCTCGCCGTCGGTTTCTGGAAGCCGCACGCGCCGTTCAACGCGCCGAAGAAATACTGGGACCTCTACGACCGCACGAAGCTCCCCCCTCTCAATCCCGCGCGGCCCGACGCGCCGGAAATCGCCTTCCACGATGGCCGCGAGCTGCGCGGCATCCCGCCGAACCAAGTCACATTCACGCCTGAGCAGGTCGCGGAGATTCGCCATGGCTACTTCGCGAACATCAGTTATCTCGACGCCCAGCTCGGCAAGGTGCTCGACGCGCTCGACCGCAGCGGCGTGGCGGACCGCACCATCATCACGTTTGTCGGCGACCACGGCTATCATCTTGGCGAGCACGGCCTGTGGGCGAAGACCTCGACCTTCGAGCTGGACGCGCGCGTGCCGTTCTTCATCGGCGCGCCGGGGCTGAAGAGCGCGGGGAAGAAAACAGCCTCGCTCGCGGAGCTGCTCGACTTGTTCCCAACGCTGGTGGAACTCGCCGGTCTGCCCAAGCCGCCGGGCCTTGAAGGCACCAGCCTCGTCCCCGTGCTGAACGACCCCGCGAAGTCCGTGAAGCCTGGGGCCTTTACGCAGCACCCGCGTCCCGCTTACTTCGACCGCGATCCGGACAAGCAGCCGCGCGCGATGGGCGTGAGCGTCCGCACCGCCGCCGCGCGCTACACCGAGTGGCGCGACTGGAAGAGTGGCGAGGTCATTGGCCGCGAGCTGTATGACAACGCCCAGCAGCCGGCGGAGTTGCACAACCGCGCGGACGATCCGCAGTTCGCCAAAGTCCGCGCCGAGGCCGAGGCGCTGTTGCGGAAACAATTCCCCATCGTGAAGCACTGATCTGAATTCTCCCATGAAACCTATCCTCCTGCTCGCTGGCGCGCTGGCTTTCTTCGCGTGTGCCCAATCCTTCGCCGCAGACGCCAAGCCGAAAACCGCCTTCCTCGGCGAGGAGCGCGTTTACAAGAAAGTGGATGGCCGCGACCTGCGGCTGTTCATCGTGAAGCCCGACGACTGGAAGGCCACCGACCAGCGGCCCGCGTTGGTGCTGTTCCACGGCGGCGGCTGGACAGGCGGCGCGCCGACGCAGTTCAACGAGCAGGCTACCTATCTCGCCCGGCGCGGTCTCGTCTGCGTGCAGGTCGAGTATCGGCTGGTGAAGGATCTCCCCGGCCCGCCCACCAACTGCGTGCGCGACGCGAAGTCCGCGATGCGCTGGGTGCGCGGTCACGCAGCGGAACTGGGCGTTGACCCCAAGCGCATTGGTGCTGGTGGCGGCTCGGCGGGCGGCCATCTCGCGGCATTCGTCGGCATGGTCGAGGGCAACGACGATCCGGCGGATGACTTGAAAATCTCGCCCAAGGCCGCCGCGCTCGTGCTGTTCAATCCTGTTTTCGACAACGGCCCTGACGGCGGCTGGGGCACCGCACGCGTGGGCGACCGCTACAAGGAATTCTCCCCCGCGCACAACATCACGCCGGATGACCCGCCGGCCATCGTGTTCCTCGGTCGCAACGACACGCTCAACGGCGTGCCTGTGGTCGAGCGGTTTCAGGCGAACATGAAGAAGGCCGGCGTGGGCTGTGAAACGCGCTTCTACGACGGCCAAGGCCACGGCTTTTTCAACGGCGAGCCGTGGAAGACGGCCACGCTCATCGAGGCGGACAAGTTTCTCGCCTCGCTCGGCTGGCTGAAAGGCCCGCCGACGTTGAAGGAGCCGGACTTGAGCAACGTGCCCAAGGCGCCGGTCAAGAAGGCGAAACAGAAGGAATGAGCCGCGTGCGCTTCGAGCGGCACGGCGGCATTGCAATCGCGCTCGCCCGCCGGAACACTTCGCCCGCTGCCGTGTTGAACTGCTGATTATGTCGAATTCCTCCCCCACCGCCTCCGCTTCAGCTCCGGCTGGGTCCCTGCTCCCCTCCCAGCATATCCGGGCGCTGGTGGACAACGTCTCGCTCGCGTTCATCGGCAAGGAGCAGGTGGTGGCGCACGCGGTGCTGGCGCTGGTGGCGGGCGGGCATGTCCTGATCGAGGACGTGCCCGGGCTGGGCAAGACCTTGCTGGCAAAAGCCCTGGCCCGCTCGCTGGCCGCCGACTTCAAGCGTATCCAGTTCACTGCCGACCTGCTGCCCTCGGACATCACGGGGGTCACCACCTTTGCGCCAGACCGGCACGAGTTTTTGTTCCGACGCGGACCGGTGTTCACGAACGTCCTGCTCGCGGATGAGATCAACCGCGCCACGCCGCGCACGCAGTCAGCCTTGTTGGAGGCGATGGAGGAGCAGAGCGTTACCGTGGACGGGCAACGACATGCGCTGGAGTGGCCGTTCTTCGTGCTGGCCACGCAGAATCCAGTCGAGCTGGAAGGCACCTACCCGCTGCCCTTCGCGCAGATGGACCGGTTCATGATCCGCCTCAGCATCGGCTATCTGGACCGGGCGCTGGAGATGAAGCTGCTCCAGATGCAGCAGCATGACGATCCGCTGTTGCGGCTGGCGACCGTGTTGAATCCCGCGTCTTTGGCGCAGGTGCATGCCGCCGTGCGGGCCGTGACGGTGGAGACCTCGCTGCTGGGGTATCTGGTGGACATCGTGCACGCCACGCGCGTGGCGGACAGTTTGGAATACGGGGCCAGTCCGCGTGGCAGTCTGGATGTCCAGCGCTTCAGCCAGGCGCTGGCGCTGCTGGCCGGACGCGCCTACGTCCTGCCCGACGACATCAAGCAGGCCGCCCGGCTCGTGTTGCCGCACCGGCTCATTGTGCGCAAGGGCACCCGGGCGGTGACTGCCACCGCGCGTTCGGTGATCGACCACCTGATTGAGTCGGTGCCGGTGCCGGTGTGAATGTCCGTTGTGATCCTGCTCGCAGCATCTGCCGCTCCTGCTGACAAGGGATTGGCAGGGGTGCGCTGAATGGTCGGTTGCACCGGGGCGTCCGCGATTATGCACATGAAGTTACTTCCCTTGTTAGTCGCCGGTTTGGCGTTCGCAGCCTTGGCGCGGGCGGACCACGAGCAGCCGGCCGGACACTCGCAGCATGGCGAGGCCTACAACGAGGGGCCGCGCCAGAAGGCCCAGCTCATGCCGGGCATGGGCGGCGTTCATTTTCCCATCGTGGCGAAGCACGCCCTCGCGCAGAAGTTCTTCGATCAGGGCATCGGCCAGCTTCACGGCTTCTTTTATTTCGAGGCGGAGCGGTCCTTCCGGCAGGTCGCCGCCCTCGATCCGTTCTGTGCGAGCGCCTACTGGGGCATGGCGATGGCGAACGTCAACAATCCCAAGCGCGCGAAGGAGTTTATCAAGTCCGCCGAGAAGTATCAGGCCGCCGCGAGCCCGCGCGAGCAGCGGTGGATCGCGGCCCTCGCTAGCTTTTATCGCGACGAGAAGAAGGACGAGAAGGAGCGCCGCAAGGATTACCAGAAGGCCATGCAGCAACTGGTGAAAGATTACCCCGACGATCTCGAAGCCAAGGCGCACCTGGCGTTCCAGCTCTGGTTCGACAGCAGCAAGGGCGTCCCCTACGGCGACAAGAAGAACGTGGACGGGCTGCTCGACGCCATCCTCGCCGTGAACCCACTGCATCCGGCGAATCACTACCGCATCCATCTGTGGGACGAGGGCCAGCGCGCGACCAACGCCCTGATCTCCGCGTCCAACGATGGCTTCTCCGCCCCCGGCATCGCGCACATGTGGCACATGAGCGGGCACACCTACTCCGCGCTCAAGCGCTACTCGGACGCCGCCTGGCAGCAGGAGGCCAGCGCCCGGGTGGACCACGCCTACATGATGAACAACCGAGTGCTCCCGGATCAGATCCACAACTTCGCGCACAACAACGAGTGGCTGATCCGCGACCTGAACCACATCGGCGCGGTGCGTCGCGCGGTGGACCTGGCCCTGAACATGATCGAGCTGCCGCGCCATCCCAAGTTCAACACGCACACCCGGGGCAGCGCCAACTACGGATACCAGCGCCTGCTCGAAACCCTGGTTCGCTACGAATTGTGGGATGAGCTGCTGACCCTCGGCGGCTCCACCTATCTCCAGCCCACGGAGAGCAATGATCACGAGGCCCGTCGCTTTCACGCGCTGGGACTGGCCGCGCTGCACACGGGGGATATCACCGGGGGCAAAAACCAGATTGCCGCCCTCGAAAACCTAGCCCGGAAAGTCACGCCCAAGCCGGCCACCAACGCCCCGGCGGCCAAACCACCGGAACCCGCGAAAGCCCAGGCCGCCGTCAACCAGGCGACCAACTCCACCACCAAGACCACCACCGCTACCACACCGACTCCACCCGCATCCAAAGACGCGCCCAAATCCGACACCAAGAAGGCCGCTCCATCCGGCGGCTACGATCGCGGCACCGCGCTGCTGGCCGCCGGGAACACCAACGCCATTGCGGCCGCCGTGACGGAACTGCGCGTGCTGGTGGAGTTGAAGGAAGGCCAGCGGGATTCCCAAGGAGCGGCTGGCCCGGCTGCATGCCGCCGCCGGTGACCTGGCCAAGGCCGTGCAACTCGCACAGGAGGCGATGAAGGCCGCCGAGAAACAGGTGCAGCCGCTCGCCAACTACGTGGATCTCGCCTATCAGCACGGCAAGTATCGCGAGGCGTTCGACGCGTTCTACCAGCTCCGCGAACTCGGAGCCGAGGCTGACCTAGATGCTCCGGTGTTCCGCCGGCTGGCTCCGGTGGTCAAGGACTTGAAGCTCGCCGCGGACTGGCGGCCGCCGCTCACGCGCTCGTGGGACTTCGGCAAACGTCCAAGCCTCGCCTCCCTCGGACCGATCCGCTGGCAGCCCTCAGCCGCACCGGACTTCGTGCTCCCCGGCGGCGATGGCCGGAAGGTCGCGCTCCGCCAGTTCCGTGGCAAACCGGTGGTGGTCATTTTCTACCTCGGGGCCGGCTGCGCACACTGCATCGAGCAGCTCATCGCCTTCGCGCCGCTCGCGGAGGAGTATCGCAAGGCTGGTATCTCGTTGGTGGCAGTCAGCACCGACACGGCCGAGGGGCTGAGTTTCACGGTGGAGAAGGCCAAATACAACGGCGGCTTCCCCATCCCGCTGGTGGCCGATCCCGCCTTGAAGGCCTTCAAGGCCTATCGCGCCCACGATGACTTCGAGAACCAGCCGCTGCACGGCACCTTCCTGATCGATGGCGACGGGCTCATCCGCTGGCAGGACATCAGTTATCAGCCCTTCATGGAGGCGAAGTTCCTGCTCACGGAAGCCCAGCGATTGCTGCACCTGCCCAAGCCGGGGGCGCTGCCGGTCATCCGGCTGGTGGGCCAGCGTTCCGACAAGGCGGCCGCAGTGAACTGCCGTTAGCCCCTGCGCGTTTCCGCGTTGCTCCCGGCGCGAGTTTCGGGATTATGGCGCAGATGCCGACGCCAACGAGAGGTTTCTCCAGCCGATGAACTGCGTCCCGCCCGCCACCAGCCAGCCGGGCCAGTATTGCCTGCCCACCGATGCGCAGGCCTTGAGCCGTTTGCGGCATGAGGTGCGCACGCCGGTCAGCGCCATCTGTGGCTTTTGCGAGCTGCTCGTGGATGAAGCCAGTCCGGCCGCGCCAGCCGGCTTTGTGGCGGGGTTGCGCCAGCTTCATGCGGCGAGTGTGCGCATCCTGGCCATCAGTGATGACTTTTTTGCCGCCGGGCCCTCGACGGCGCGGCAGCTCGCCCCGGCCGCGCTGATTGAACAGTGCCGGGCACCGGTGGCCGAGGTGACCACGCTGGGCAACCGGCTGGTGGCGGAAGGCAACGCCGCCGGATGGCGGATCATGGTGGAGGATTTGCGCCGCATCCAGGCGGACACGGGCCGGTGGCTGGCATGCATCGAGGAAATCATCATGCGTCACGCGGCACCGCCCGCTGGCGCGGGGTGCAATTCACTTTCACCCGGTCCGCCCGCCCGCTAGCCTTCCGCCATGCCGGATGCGATTTCCATCATCGTCCCCGTCTTCGAAGAGGCGGACAACGTGCAGCCCATGGCGCGCGAGGTGGCCGCCGCGTTTGCCCCGGTGCCAAATGACTGGGAGCTCGTGTTCGTGGACGACGGCAGCCGCGACTCGACGTGGGCGAAGATCACCGAGGCCGCCCGCGCCAACCCGCGTGTGCGCGGCGTGCGCCACACCCGCAACGCCGGCCAAAGCGCCGCGCTCTGGACCGGGATTCAGCAAACCAACCGGCCGCTCATCGCCACGCTGGACGGCGATCTCCAGAACGATCCCGCCGACCTGCCCCGCCTGCTCGAGGAGCTAGAAACGTGCGATTTCGCCTGCGGCTGGCGGGCCAACCGGCAGGATAGTTGGTTACGCAAGCTTTCGTCGCGCCTCGCCCGCTGGGCGCGCAGCACCGCGCTGAACGCCGAGTTTCGGGACACCGGCTGCGCGTTGCGGGTCTTCCGTCGCGCCACGCTCGACGGGGTGTTCGGCTTCAACGGGCTGCACCGTTTCCTGCCGATCCTCGTGGCGGGCGGCGGCTTTCGCGTGCGCGAAATCCCGGTGAACCACCGCGCGCGCGTGGCCGGCGTGTCGAAATACGGTGTGTGGAACCGCCTGGGGCGCGGGCTCTACGATCTGGTCGCCATCGCCTGGTATCAGCGCCGCCGGTTCAAGGCCGTGCCGCTGGAGCGGACGCCGGCGGCTTGAGCGTGCCGAGGAAGGCGGCGAGCTCCCAGCGTTGCTGCTCCGTCAAGGCCTCGCCAAACGCGGCCATCGGCGTGCCGTCAATGCCCAGCGTCAGCACGCGGAAGAAATCGGCGGGCGCGCGCCCGTGGCGCAAGGCGGTGGAGCGCAGGTCGGCGGGTTTCGCCGGATCGCCCCATGTGTCCTTCAACTCGGCGACCGCCGGACCTTTTCCATCGGCGTGTTCCCCGTGGCAGGTGGCGCACACGAGCGAGTAGGTGGCCTTGCCTTGGGTCGCGGCGGCGGCGGCCTGCGCCGCGTTCGCCAGCCAGGCGGGCGGTTCGGGCAGCGGGACCGGCGCGGCGTAGTTCTCCGGTTTGCGCCACTTCAGCGAGAACGACTTGATGAACTCCACCACCGCGCGCACTTCACGGTCCGAGAGCTGCGTGAAGTAGGGCATCGAGGTGTTCGCCCGCCCGCCACGGATGGTCCGGATGAGGTCGTCATTCGTCGGCAGGAACCCCGGCGGCGTGGAGCGATACTTGAAAATGGCCGTGGAGAATTTGCGGGGCTTGGGGAGCATGCCGCTGGCCATCTCGCCATCGCCATCTCCCCAGCGCCCGTGGCACACAAGGCAGTTGCGCTCGTAAACGAACCGGCCCATCGGGAAAAGCCCCTCGTCCGGCGGGACAAAGGCCTCACCCGCGCGCCCGGAGGAGCCTCCGGCGCAGCCGAGGAGCAGGGCGGCCAGCCAGCCCAGAACGAGTCGTTGCATGGGACCAGTCAACCAGCCGCAGACCAGTTCCGGGAGCGTGATTTTGGCGGAGGACGGCCAAGAATTGGCTCTTTCACACCGGCGAAAGGTGCCTTGTTCAAGCCCGGCTGTCCGTGCCTTTGGCGCGCTTCCGTCGCCTCACCAGATATGCCACGAAGGCTCCCAGCCCGGAGAACTTGAAGCTCGGGTCCACGTAGCGCTCCAGCACGTAGAAGGCGAAGTAGTAGGCGCGGCAGAAGCACCACACGGTGAGCGCGAGCAACGCGGCCACCTTGAGCGACGGCGCTTCAAGGAAGACCAGCGCGGCGCAGGCGAGGCCGAGCAGCAGGAACAGCCAGCCCTTGAGCCAGATCAGTCTGGAGCTTTGCAGATCGCGCATGACATCTCGTAGGAGACGACGTGAGGAGTCTCACTTCAGACTCGAAACGTGAAGCCGGAACTTGGAGACAAGTTAGAGACTCCTCACGTCGTCTCCTACCACGTCAGTTCAAGCTCCAGATCACGTCCGTGGACTTCAGCCGCACGCTGTCCGGCAGCTTCGCGCCGTCGAGGCGGAGGACCACCGTGTGCGTGCCGGCGGGAAGATGGGTATGCAGAGTAAATACTCGCGGTTTTTTAATGTGTTGAGTGTAAGTGATTGAGGGAAACATTTTGCGGAGTGTTTCGACACTGTTTCCATCAATCCACACCTCAGCTTCGGTGAGACCTTCGATGTGAAAGTCCACGAGACCGGGCTTTGTTGTGGCGAATGTCGTTGCCGCAAACACGCTCGTGAGCGTCACGTGTGCAGGGATGTTGCCGGGGGCGAAGTCGGCTTTCGCCAACGCGCCGCTGACCAGTGAGGTCGCGGGCTTCCAGGTGTGCTCGCCGATGCCGCTTTCCATCGCGGTCCACTTGGCGGTGAAGTCGCCCTTGGTGATTTTGTCCCAGCCGCCTTGGTCCATGCGGTGCGTCACGGGCAACACCCGCCAGACGCGGGCCACGCCGCCCTTGCTGGCGTCGTAGTCACCGGCCTTGCCGAGGCGGGTGAGGAAGGCGACGAGGTCGTTGCGGTCGGATTCTGGCAACGTGTCGAGCAGGCCGGCAGGCATGAGCGACTGCGAGGCGTTGGCGCGCTTGCGGATGTTCGACTTGGCGACGCTGACCTCCTGGTTCTGCGCGTTGCGGAGGACGACTTCCTGGCCAGTCTCGCGCACGAGGATGCCGCTGTATTCAAGGTCGTCTTTGGTCTCGACGTTGATGCCATGGAAGCCCTCCTTGATCTTCGCGTTGGGCAGCAGCACGGACTCGACGAGGTAATCCGCCGGGGCCGCCGCGCCAAGGCTGGTCATGTCCGGGCCGACCTTGCCGCCGACGCCGCCGATGCTGTGGCAGAGGACGCAGCCGAGTTCCGCGCGGCGATAGACGCGTTCGCCACGCGCGGGGTCGCCGGATTTCAAGGCGAGGTCGGCCAGCTCCTTCAGCTTCGCGGGCGTGAGCTTATCGGGGGAAAGCGCGGTGATGTTCGCGAGCTTGGTGAGCGAGGCGACGAGCGTGGGGTCCGGCTGCGCGCCTTCGCGGGCGGCGCGGAGGCCGGCGCTGGCCACGTGCGGAGGCAGCGCGGTGCGGCTGCCGACCTTCTCGCCAAACGACTTCGCCGCGCCCTTGGTGGCGAGCACGCCGCGCCAGAGGTCGAGCGCCTCGGCCTCGGTCTTGGTCTCAGCCAGTTCGTCGAGCGCGAGGTCGGCGAACTTCGCGGGCTGGAGCGACGCGAGCGTGACGGCGGCG
>Ga0255091_1000602_pt1 | contig 13362 bp, 16 predicted proteins | sample Colum_Yuk_RepB_8_2_FD_188439 | JGI IMG/M metagenome (GOLD analysis project Ga0255091, IMG submission 188439) | Freshwater microbial communities from Columbia River, Oregon, United States - Colum_Yuk_RepB_8d | ecosystem: Environmental > Aquatic > Freshwater > River | place: USA: Oregon... | reverse complement strand
GATCCGGTACTTCTAAAAAGTACCGCGTTTGGGTACCCCAACGCGGTAAGTAGGGTATCCAAACCCCCTCGTTTGCCCAGCAGGCTCCCTGCTTTGGGGAGGCTGAGGCCTCGCGACATTTAGCGAGATTTTCCATGATGAGCGCACTTCTTAAACGAAAGCGCACACATGGAAAACACCGCACAAAACTTTGACCAGAACTATGTCGCCGCAGCAGTCAGGGCTGCTGGTGTCCGGGCTTCTTCGCTCAAAAAATCCTTTCGCTTGTCCGACAGCGAATTCGATGACGTCAATCAGGAAATTTTGCTAGGGCTGCTTGAAAGAGCGCCCAAGTTTGACCCTGTCAAATCATCGGCAAATACCTTTACAGGTGCGGTCTCTCAGCACCTTGCTGCTGACATCGCTGGCAAGCTTACCCATGACCGCAAGTCGTTGGAGTTTCTTCCGCCACAGGCTGAAGCTGCCAATGACTCCCAGTTTCAACCAGGCATTGAGGCCCTGTGGGAGGGCTGTTCGCAAACATGGGGTAACGATCAGGACCTATTTGCGGACAGTGACACATTGCACGACCTGAATGCAGCAATTGCATTTATGACTCCTGAGCAGGGGCGTCTGCTTGATCTGTTAGCTACTCATCAAGATACAGCCAGCGCGTGCAAAGCGTCTGGTGTTTCAACGGCTACGTTTTACCGCCGCGTCAAAGAGCTGCAAATGCACCTTCGGATGTTTGGCATGAAGGCGGCAGCATGAGTGAGCTGAGAAAAATAGACAGGCCACTCCGTATGAATGAACGTGACCAACAAATTTCATCGGAGAACGCTTTGCCGCTAAACATCAAATTGAGTGAATTCCAGGGATTACCGCGCTTTCAAAGCTACGGGGACTCCGAGCGCGAATCAAGGCCTTTTTACACCCCTTGTGTGGATGTCACCGAAGCCATTTTGTGCGACTGGGTTGCCAGTGCACAGGTCGGGCACTGCATCCAGTATCACGAGGGCCTGCTGCTGCGTGACCGCTCAGAGATCAGCAGTGACCTGTCCACCAAAGACCGAGCCCGGATTCACTCCGTTGCCCGTCGTGCCTGGATCGCATGCGAACTTGGTCTGGTGCACCTGTTTAGCCAAAAGGTGGACGACGACCACTACCGCTACATGGCCATGCGCTCCAGCTCCCCTCTGAAGCCACCCGAAATCCGTACCCAGCTGCGCATCGCGCAGATGGCTCCCAGTAACCGCAAGCACCACTGAAAGAAAGAGAACCCATGACTGCCGAACCCGACGTGCTGGATGAAATAGGCCAGCTTTACATGAATGAGCTCGACAAGCTCCCGCTGCCAGACCTTGACCGGATGATCAAGCAGGTCACTGCTGCCAAAGACACTGCCGCTTTGTACCTCAACGCATTGCAGTCCACCTTGCACAGTCGCTTGGGTGGTCATGCCCAACAGCTTCGCCAAGAGGCTGGCAAGTCCACCGGCACTGTGCGCTTTGAGGTCGATGGCTACATGGTCGTCGCCGATTTGCCTAAGCGCCCAGAGTACGACCAGGTCAAACTCAAAGAAGCCGTGGAAGCCTTGCGTAAATGGGGTGAAGACCCAGAAAACTACGTCGGTATCGAAATCAAAGTCGCCGAGTCCAAGTACACCGCCTGGCCACCCGGCATCCGCGATCTGTTCGAACCTGCACGTACGCTCAAAACAGGTAAGCCCAGCTACAAGCTCGAGCAGATCAAGACCGGAGAAATCCCCGACGCTGCCAACGACAGTCACTTTGGTGGGGGTGTGTGATGGCCATTTCACTTGCACAACTCACCCGCGCCAATACGCCCAAGCCACCCCGCATCCTGATTCACGGTGTTGCTGGCGTTGGTAAAACGACCTTCGCCGCAGAAGCCAATAACCCGGTGTTCGTCCAAACGGAAGATGGCCTGGGAACAATTCCGGCAGCCAACTTCCCGCTGGCCCGCACGTTTGAAGAAGTCCTCGAGTCACTGGCTTCGCTTTACACCGAAGACCATGACTTCAAAACCGTGGTCATTGACAGCGTCGATTGGCTTGAGCCCCTGGTCTGGGGAAAAGCCTGCCGCGACAACGGATGGGGCTCCATAGAAGATGCCGGTTACGGCAAAGGGTACGTCGCCGCATTGACTCTGTGGCGTCAGTACATCGATGGGCTGAACGCGCTGCGTGACGACCGTGGCATGACCGTGGTGCAAATCGCGCACACCGACATCAAGCGTTTTGACTCGCCTGAGCACGACCCCTACGACCGGTACGTCATCAAGTTGCACACCCGCGCAGCGGCGCTGATGCAAGAGCACTCCGACATCGTGCTGTTTGCCAACTACCGCATCTCCACCGTGAAGGCCGATGTCGGCTTCAACAAAAAAGTAAACCGCGCCATGGGCTCGGGCGAGCGGGTGATTCACACCGCCGAGCGCCCAGCCTTTTTGGCCAAGAACCGCTATGGCCTTCCTGAGACCCTGCCACTGGACTGGCAGTCCTTTGCCCAGGCCATGCCCGATGTGATCAAGCCCATGTTGATCGCCAACCCAGTCACCCCCACCAACCCCACCACCTGAAATTGAAATAGGAGAAAACACCATGGCTTCATTCGGACAAACTTTCGACGCATCCTCAGTTGAACCCAGCAGCGGCTACGAAGTCCTGCCACCCGGTAAATACCTCGCCCAAATTGTTGCAAGCGAAATGCGTGCAACCAAAGACGGCATGGGCCAGTACCTCTACCTTGAGGTGGATGTCATTGAGGGGCAGTACGCAGGCCGCAAGCTCTTTGATCGCCTGAACCTCATCAATGCCAATGCAGATGCTGTGCAAATCGCACAGCGCACGCTGTCATCTATCTGCCGTGCCGTTGGCAAGTTGCAGGTCAGCAATTCGGAGCAGTTGCACCTCATTCCATTGATTGCTGATGTGCGTGTGCGCCCCCCGAAGGGCATGTACGGCGAGAGCAACTCGGTCCGCTACCTGCCTCGCAGCGGTCAGGCTGCAAACGCCCCCACATTCAGCACTGGTCCAGCCAACCCGCCAGCGCGTCCTGCCGTTGCTACAGCAACGCCTGCTGCCAACGGACTGCCCTGGAAGCGCCAAGCCTGAGGTCCCACTGCATGCACGAACACTTCACATTGCATCAACACGCGCTTGAGCCGGTTCACCTGCCGGACTCTGCGCAGGGCTGTCGCGAGCGAATGGCGGCGCTGCAAGGCGAGATTGCTTCCATTCGTATTCAGATCGCAACAACTGACATCCGGCGGCAAACGGAGAAGAAGACGCTTGATGCTGCCTGGTTCCACCGCGCCAAAACCGCGCTGCGTTTAAAGCAGCAGGAGCTGGCGCAGGTGACTGTGCATCTTGCGACCTTTGATAAGCGCGCTGCGCCCAAGCACCGTGATGCCTTCAAAGACACCTTGATTGAAGTGGTCCGTGAAAACTGCAATGACCAAGAGTGGGCGGGCTTGGTGCAGCGTGCGCGTGACTTGCATGCGAGCCAAGGGGGACACCATGGCTGACCTGCCCGCCATCACAAGCCTTACCCGCGAGGCCATTTTCTCTGGCTATGAAGCAGATGCCAGTGATGGGTTTCGCAGCCACCTTGGCGCGTCCCTGATCGGCAAGGAATGCGAGCGAGCGCTTTGGTACGACTTTCGCTGGGTCACGCGCAGCAAGCACCCAGGCCGACTTCTTCGCTTGTTTGAAACCGGTCAATTGGAGGAGGCGCGCCTGGTGCTGAACCTGCGGCGCACCGGTGCGACTGTGCTCGAAGTCGATCCAGAGACTGGACGCCAGTTTCGTGTGCAAGCCCATGGCGGCCACTTTGGAGGTTCGCTCGATGGCGTTGCCATCAATTTGCTTGAAGCACCTAAAGCCTGGCACGTGCTGGAGTTCAAGACGCACTCCAACAAGAGCTTTGGCGATCTGGTGGCCAAGAAGGTACGCGAGTCCAAACCGCAGCACTTTGCCCAGATGCAAATCTACATGCACCTGATGGGCATTTCCCGAGCGATGTACTTGGCTGTGAACAAGGACACCGATGACCTGTATGTCGAACGCGTGGAGGCAGATGTCACTTATGCGGAACTTCTTCTGGAAAAAGCCCGGCGAATCATCTTTGCCCAAACCCCACTGCCACGCATCAGCGAGGACCCCAGTTGGTATCAGTGCCGCATGTGTGATCACGCACCGGTTTGCCATGCAAGCGGTAACAGCGTGTTGGCACCTGCGATCAATTGCCGTACTTGCCTGCACTCAACACCCGTGGATGGCGGTTGGCATTGCGACCGGCATCAAAAACGTCTGACCGACGTTGATCAGCGTACGGGCTGTGAGCAACACCTGTACCTGCCGCCACTTGTTCCTGCATTGCAAGTCGATGCGGGTGACGACTGGGTTGACTACGAATTTACCAATGGAGTTCGCTGGCGCGATGCCGGTTTGAACAAGCACGCCGCCAACTGAATCCCCAACCGCAAACCTAAACGCAATTGAAAAAGGAGTCCCGTCATGAGCTTTTCCCTCCGCCCCTACCAAAGTGCTGCCATCCAAGGCATCTACAACTATTTCCAAGATGAGAGCGGTAACCCGCTGGTGGTGATTCCCACCGCTGGTGGCAAGTCCCTTGTTATGGCCACCTTTGTTGAAGGCGTACTGAAAGCCTTTCCAGATCAGCGCATCCTGATCGTGACTCATGTGCGTGAGCTGATTGAGCAGAACTTTGCCGAACTCAAAAAGCTTTGGCCGCAAGCCCCGGCAGGGATTTATTCAGCTGGACTTAAGAAGCGAGAGATTCGTGCGCAGATTTTGTTTGCTGGCATCCAGTCCATTCACAAGCGTGTGTATGACGTTCAGCAGTGCGACCTGGTGTTGATTGATGAAGCGCATTTGATCCCGCGTTCCTCAAACACGATGTACCGCAAGTTTCTTGATGGCTTGAAGCGCATTAACCCCATGCTCAAGGTGATTGGCCTGACGGCCACGCCATACCGCCTGGACTCTGGGTTGCTGCATGAAGGTAGTGAGGCCATCTTCACTGACATCGCCTACGAGGTTTCGGTGCGTGAGTTGATTGATGACCACTACCTTTCGCCACTGATCTCCAAACGCATGGCAACGCAAATTGACCTCACTGGTGTGGGTACGCGCGGCGGTGAGTTCATCCCGAAGGATTTGGAAGCGGCCATTGACCAGGATGCGATCACACAAAGCGCAGTCAATGAAATCTTCTCGTACTCAACAAACCGCAAAAGCTGGCTGATCTTCTGTGCTGGCGTGGACCATGCGTACCACGTGCGTGATGCGGTGCGCAGCAGAGGAGTTACCTGCGAGACGATTGTGGGCGATACGCCCAGCGCACAGCGCGAGGCCATCATCAATGACTTTAAGGCCGGACGAATTCAGTGCCTGACCAATGCCAATGTGCTGACGACAGGCTTTAACGCTCCTGCGGTAGACCTGATTGCCATGCTGCGTCCGACCAAGTCGGCGGGCTTGTATGTGCAGATCGTGGGTCGTGGCTGCCGCCTTGCACCTGGTAAGACCGACTGCTTGGTGCTCGACTTCGCCGGGAACATTGCGCGACACGGTCCCATTGACGCCATCAAGCCCAAGACACCCAAAGCGGGTGAAGACGGCGATGCGCCCACCAAAGCCTGCCCTGAGTGCGACAGCATCGTGCACGCGGCGGTACGTCAGTGCCCCGACTGTGGCCACATGTTCCCGGAGCCACAAATCAAGATTGACGCCAAAGCCAGCACTTTGGACATCCTCTCTGGCGGTCCACCCGAGTGGGTGCCCGTGACACGGGTCAGCTATGCCCGGCACGACAAGACTGGCAAGCCGCCGTCACTTCGAGTCGATTACTGGAGTGGACTGAGTTCCCACAGTGAATGGGTTTGCATTGAGCACCAGGGCTATGCGCGGCAAAAGGCTGCCAGTTGGTGGGCCAACCGCGCACCTGGCTTGCCACTTCCGCGTGGTGTTGATGAAGCTCTGGCTGTATCGCAGCGGCTCAAGTGCCCCTCGCAGATCGCCGTGCGCCCAAGTGGGCGTTACACAGAAATCGTTGGCGCGCGCTTTTGATGTCGGGCGCATAAATGATGTGCGCCATTTGCAGGCGCGATGCCCGAGGGTATGGGTTCGCGCCTTGTTTGATCCGTATCGATGCGCCAAGCGTGAAGTTGTGTTCCAGGCGCTGTCAAAACATTGCAGCAAGGCTAAAGGGAATGATTGATCCAAACCAACATGAAACCAATGCTCTGGCGGCGGCCTGCCAGACAGGGGGCGAGTACGTCGAGTCACTTGCCAAAACAGACTTGGCCACCTTCACCGCAGTGGAGTGGTCAACCTTGATTGATGTGGTCGTGACCGCCTTTCAAGACTCACTTCGCACTGCCTATGCAGATGACCCACCATTTTGAAGGAACGCATGAATCCAAATAATTACATGGCCCATCTTGGGGCCACGCTCATAGATCGCGGCTATGCCATTTTGCCGATCCAACCCAGCACTAAGAAGCCGGGCATGTTTCGCCTGGGTGCCTGGCAAGACTATCCCAAGTGGAGCCGCCACTGTGAGCGCGACACGACAGAAAACGAAGTCGACATCTGGGGCGACTGGCCTGAGGCTGGTATTGGTATTGCCGCAGGCAAGGTGATTGGTATCGACATTGATGTGCTGCAGTCCAAAGATATCGCTGTTCAGATTGAGGGCTTGGCCAAGCGACTGCTGGGCGACACACCTGCAGTTCGTATCGGCAACGCCCCCAAGCGATTGCTGGTGTACCGTGCGGCCCAGCCTTTCAGTGGCTTTAAGTTCCCGCCCATTGAGGTCTTGGGTGTGGGGCAGCAGTTCATCGCCTATGGCATTCACCCGGATACCGGCAAGCCCTACGAGTGGCCCGTGCAAACCTTGGCCGACCTGAAAATCGAAGAACTGCCTGTCATCACCGAGGAACAGGCTCGAGAGTTTGCGCGCCAGGCGTACGAGATGGTCCCCGAATCTATGCGCCCCAAAAGTCTGGCTGTAGGTTTGAAGTCTCCAGAGGCGTTCGCCAATCTGCCCGAGCAACGCGGCACGTTCGAGGCAGTGCAGGACGCGCTTCAGTACATCCCCAACCAGGATCTGGACTACGACAGCTGGGTGCGCATTGGCATGGCCATCAAAGGTGCGCTTGCCGAGCAGGGGTGGCCGCTCTTTGAGTCCTGGTCTGCGTCGTCCAGTAAAAACGATGCCAAGACAACCGCTAAAAGTTGGGGGAGCTTTTCGCCTCAGCGCATTGGGGCGGGAACCATCTACAAGCTGGCGCTGGACAACGGCTGGATTCCGGATGCTGATCTACAGCTCAATGGTGAGATTGTGATGAACGGACACCACCCGGCCAAGGAGATGTTGCAAACGCTCCAAACAACAAACCCCATCACGATTGATGTGTCAGGTGCACCGCCCGTGCTGCCACCACCCAAACCACTGCCGACGGGCTGGGACCAAGTGGGCGGCGTGATTGCCGACATGATGGCGCTCATGGCAACGACGGCCAAGCGTCCACAACCCGTGCTGGCGCTCGGAGCGAGTTTGTGTGCAATCGGCGCGCTGATGGGGCGCAAGTACCGCACCGAGAGCAACACGCGCTCGAACCTTTATGTCGTAGGTATCGCTGAGAGCGGCGCAGGCAAGAACCACAGCCGCGTCGTGATCAATGAGCTGTTCCGTAAGGCCGGGTTGCTGCAATACCTGGGTGGCAACAAGATCGCATCGGGCTCGGGTCTTTTGACGGCCATCCAGCGTCAACCCGCCATTCTTTTTCAGCTAGATGAGTTCGGTATGTTTTTGTCGGCAGCCGCTGACCGTAAACGCTCTCCGCGCTACGTGTGTGAAATCCTGGACCTGATGACCGAGCTGTACACCACATCAGGCACGACTTACTTTGGCATTGAGTACGCAAGCAACCAACTCAACAACGCGCACCGTGCCATTCACCAGCCCTGCGCTTGCATCTACGGCACCACCACACCCTTGCACTTTTGGCAGGCGCTACAGGCGTCTAATGTGGCCGACGGTTCATTGGCGCGCTTTCTGATTCTGGAGAGCGAGGACGATTTCCCCAATAGCAATGAACTCTTTGGCACGATTGATCCCCCGCAAGACCTCATCGACCGACTGCTGCTGATCCACCAGGGAGGTGGTCAGTTGAACGGCAACCTCACGGATGTGGGCGCGATTGATGAAGTGCTGGTGGATCCGCGTGTCGTCCCGATGACCGCGCAAGCGCGTGACGCGTTTCGCTTGCTTGACCACGAGTTGTTGACAAAGCTTCGCTTGTCCCGAGGCACCGGTTTTTCATCGATCTTGGCGCGCATTGAAGAGAACGCAACCAAATTGGCTCTCATTCGCGCTGTGTCGCGCGACGCGGTGACACCGCAGATCGAGGACCACGATGCGCACTGGGGAATTGCGCTCTCGCGCCACTGTGCCGAGCTGACTATTCGAGAAGCAAGCGCACGCGTTTCAGAAAACCAAGTTGAGTCCAACCACAAGCGCGCTTTGCAAATCCTGCGCGATGGCGATGCCGCTGGTATGTCAAAGAGCGAGTTCACGCGGCGCACCCAGTTCATGGACCACCGCCAGCGAGATGGCGTGCTACGTACCTTAACGGACGCCCACCTGGTTGAGGTGTTCGCCATGCCAACGGGCGGCAGACCTAGCCAGTGGATCAAGCTGGCGGGAAATGATGTCCCAACTGATCAGTGAACGGTCTATGAGGACTTCTTTCAATTACGACCTTCTTTCAAAGGGGGTGCCTCTATATACAAATAAATACAGGGGTACCTATACGCATCCAAAAATCCTCGCGCGCGCGAAACGCCTGCCCTGGAGGTGGTCAGAGAGAGACATAGGTATATAAATTGAAAGAAGAAGTATTGAAATAAGTACCCCACCAGACCCGGACTCCACCTTTGAAAGATGAAGTATTGAAATAAGCCCCGTCATCTGTTGACGACTTTTTGCAAGCCCTGATAACCGCATCCGATTGAACAAATCGGAAATGACAGACATGAGGGAGCCGCACCCGCCCTGACACGGCTTTGGTGCCAGTGCTCCTCCAGGTCGCACAAGAAAACTTGTACGAACCCTTGGAGGAAATCCCTGATGAATAACAAACCAACCCCACGCCTCGTCATCCTGGCTCTTGACCTGGGTACGACCACCGGCTGGGCGCTGCGCTCGGCAAACGGTCCTGTGGCGCATGGCTTCGTGAGCTTCAAGTCCCAGCGCTTTGAGGGCGGTGGCATGCGCTATCTGCGCTTTGGACGTTGGCTCGATGAGATGCTCGCCTTGAGTGGCTCAGAGAGTGACGCACCAACCGATTCAGCGGTCATTGGAGCCGTTTACTTTGAAGAGGTGCGTCGTCACCTTGGCGTAGATGCTGCGCACGTTTACGGCGGCTTGCTGGCCACGCTGACCGCATGGTGTGAGCGTCACCAGATACCGTACCAAGGTGTGCCTGTGGGCACCATCAAACGCCATGCCACTGGCAAGGGCAACGCGGGCAAGGCCGAGGTGATTGCGGCCATGAAAGCGCTGGGCCACCCGGTCACCGACGACAACGAGGCGGATGCTCTTGCGCTCTTGCACTGGGCGCTGGCGCAGGGTACGGATCCCGCCTTGAGCAAGGAGGTGCGCCATGGCTAAAAAGCAAGTTGCACAGCCATTGACCCATGGCACTTTGGTAAGTCTGCCCGGCGGTCGGGTTGGTGAGTGGATCAGTGAGGCGGAGGAAGGCACCAGCTTTCGCACCGAGCATTTCCGTACTGTCGACTCGCTCGGCCTTTTGATGCGCAACGGCGCGATCACGGCGCAGATGCACGATGCGGGTCAGGACTTCTCTCGCACATTTGTTTTTGCTCAGCTAAGTTCAGCGGGCTCACCACCGCTTGATCGCATACCTGGTGGTCATTGGCAGGACACGATGACTGAGCGCTGTGCCTGGGCTAGAAAGCGGTTGGGTGAGGCGCTCGATGCGGTGGGCGGTATCAGCAGCCCCGGTGGTTGCGCTGTCTGGCACGTGGCCGGTTTGGGACAAAGCGTGAAGGAGTGGTCTGCCCAAGAAGGGTGGAACGGACGATCACTCAATCAATATGAAGCCAAGGGTATTTTGGTTGGCGCTTTGGGGGTGTTGGCGGTGCATTATGGGTACTCGCGATAAATCATCAAATAACCTATTGACGCGGTATATATCGAAGAGGTAGCATTCTGCTAATCACTCAAATTACGCCCACACGGTTCGCGCCTTGTGGGCGTTTTTTTTGGGTCTTCACCTCTCACATCTATCGCGCTTGCAAGTACCCGCTACCGGTTGACTTACACGCTGCGCTCCAACCCGAAAGCTTGCCAATGACACCCGAGATCCGAATGGTCCCGGTGGATTCGCTCATCCCGTATGCGCGAAACGCCCGCACCCACAGCGAAGACCAGGTGGCACAAATTGCCGCATCCATCTCCGAGTTTGGTTTTACCAATCCCATCCTGACAGACGGCGAAAAAGGAGTGATCGCAGGGCATGGCCGCTTGGCTGCTGCGCGCAAACTTGCACTGACACAAGTGCCCGTGATTGAGCTGGGCCACCTCACTGCAATTCAAAAGAAAGCCTACATCCTGGCCGACAACCGCATCGCTGCAAACGCTGGCTGGGACGAAGAGTTGCTCAAGCTTGAGATTGCCGAACTCGATGAGGCTGACTTCAATCTGGAGTTGATGGGCTTTGGTGACGAAGAACTCGAGCGTTTGCTCAATGGCGACGGCGACACCACGGGTCTGACCGAGGACGATGCAGTTCCCGAATTGCCAGCCGAACCTGTTTCCAAAACAGGTGATGTGTGGGTCTTGGGTCAGCACCGTTTGCTGTGTGGTGACTCCACAGTGCTCTCAGATGTCGAGCGCCTCATGAACGGTCAACTCGCCGACATGGCGTTCACTGATCCACCCTACAACGTGGACTACGGCAACAACGCCAAAGACAAGATGCGCGGCAAGGACCGCCGCATCATGAACGATGCGCTCGGTGACGGGTTCTACAAGTTCCTTTATGACGCCTGTGTCAACTTGTTGGTAGTCACCAAAGGTGCCTGCTACGTGTGCATGAGCTCATCCGAGTTGCACACACTGCAAAAAGCCTGGCTTGATGCGGGTGGAAAGTGGTCGACATTTGTGATCTGGGCCAAGAACACTTTCACGCTCGGTCGCGCCGACTACCAGCGCCAGTACGAGCCCATCCTCTACGGATGGAAGGACGGGGCTAAACACTTCTGGTGCGGCGACCGCGACCAGTCAGACATTTGGAATTACAACAAGCCTCGCGTGAACGACCTGCACCCGACGATGAAACCGGTGGAGTTGGTAGAGCGTGCCATTAAGAACTCATCGAAGACGCGTGACATCGTGATCGACTTGTTTGGCGGCTCTGGCACCACGCTTATTGCCTGCGAAAAAACCAATCGACAGGCACGACTCATGGAGATGGATCCCAAGTATGTGGACGTGATCGTCAAGCGCTGGGAGGACTTCACAGGACAGAAAGCCACCCGTGAATCGGATGGCTCTGCGTTTTCGGATCTTGCGCCGCAAGGTCAGTCTGTTTTGGATGTTGTGGGGAGCGAGCTGGAGGGTGAGACTCTGTAGACCCGCTCACCACCGCTCTCCTTGACGGAGTCGATGGTCAGGCCCAGTTTCTTTTTCAAAGTCCCGGCCATGCATCCGCGCACCGTGTGCGCTTGCCAGCCTGTGGCCTCCACCATTTGCGGAAGGGTTGCACCTTCTGGGCGCTTCATCAAATCGATGAGCACCGACTGCTTACTACCTTCGCGTTTGGATTTGACCGGTGGCTCAATGCCAATGGCCTTCAACCCTGCGGTGGTGAGGGCAAAGCGGGTTGAACCCGCAGCGCCTTTGCTGTGTGGGCGGATCAGACCTTCATTGCCAAGGCTGGTCAGAACCTTGATCAACGCACCACCTTTGAGGTTGGGCGGAAAGTCGGTCAGCACAAGCTGAGGATGGCTGGCTGCAGCGTTGAGAAGCAAGGTTTGGCTGGGTGTGAGTTTCATGTTGATCTCCGGCATCAGTTTGGTTGAGTTGTTTGTTTGGATTGCTGGCCAGCCGTGAATGCGGCTTGCAGGGCTTCTTTGAGGCCCCAGACGCTGACTTCATGAAAGTCCAGTCGGTCGCTGTTGCGTGTTGCCAGCGTGTCGATGTGCAGATGTTCTGCGGCGATTTGGTTGAGCAGACGCTCCAGTGTTTTGGCGTCCATTACTTGGCTCTCCCCACCTTGTGAATCTGGCGAGCGCGGTCAAAGCCGACCCACTCGCCTTGTGTGTCAAGGCCGCGTGAGGCCAGCTCTTCGCGGGCCAGCAGGTTGAGGTCAAGTTCGCCGCGTGCGGCGGCTGCCAGCACCTTGGTTAGTGCGATCTGGATGAACCCGACCTCATCGACGGTGAACTGTGTGGTGTAGGTCATTTGCAAAGCTCCTTGGGTTGTTGATGACGTTCCTATGAACGCTCTGATTCCCAGTGAAGCCAAGCTTTATCTGCATCATTTGCGATTAGTTTTTTGAAAGAGTTGGCAATAAGCCAATAACAAGCCGCCATGCCCCGCAGTGCTCCAACACCCTGCCGACATCCCGCCTGTGCGTTGGTGCTGGACAAACCGGGCTATTGCGATCAACACCGTACCCAAGTGCACCGGGACTACGGGCGAGCCAGGCGTGGCTTTGATGCCGAGGTGGGCTTCTACCAGTCAGTGCGCTGGCGTGAGGTACGTGCCGCCTTCCTGCGAGAACACCCGTTGTGTGTGGCTTGCAAGGCGACTGGACTGGTGGTGGCTGCCAAGGTTGCTGACCACATCAGGCCGCTCAAGGACGGCGGTGAGCGCTTTGATTGGGTGAACCTGCAAGGCCTTTGCGTCTCATGTCACAACCGAAAGACGGCGCGAGAGACCGCACGGCGCAGCTGACCCCCCCCTAGGGGGTCTGAATCTCTACAGACGGCGGCCAAAGATGCGTGCGCCTGCCAAGATTTTTGCGCGTGCAAATTGAAACCAAGGGGGGGTCCCCCAGAACGGAAGATTAATGGCCGGAAGAAAGCCGCTCCCCACGGAGATCAAAAAGCTCAGGGGAACCCTGCAAAAGTGCAGGACCAACCCGCATGAGCCACAGCCTCAAGGGGATCTGGTTGCGCCGCCCGAGTACATGTCAGATGGTGCCAAGCAGGCCTGGCGTTATGCCATTGAGAGCGCGCCTGAACATTTGCTGCGCAAACTCGATATGTCGGTGCTGGAAGTCTGGTCCTGCGCTGCGGAT
>Ga0255091_1000600_pt1 | contig 13413 bp, 11 predicted proteins | sample Colum_Yuk_RepB_8_2_FD_188439 | JGI IMG/M metagenome (GOLD analysis project Ga0255091, IMG submission 188439) | Freshwater microbial communities from Columbia River, Oregon, United States - Colum_Yuk_RepB_8d | ecosystem: Environmental > Aquatic > Freshwater > River | place: USA: Oregon... | reverse complement strand
GGCAACAACTTCGGCACTGAGCGAGGACTCAGCCAGGCGGGCCATGTCCTCGATGTCGAAGGCCTTGTCGGGCTCAAGCACGATCACGAATCGATTGCCCATCTTGCCCATGCCCCGGATGAAGTCGCGCTTGACGGCGCCGCCAAAGCTCGGCGGCGGTTCGATCTGGTCGGTTGCGATCTCGACCACTTCACTGACCGCATCGACCATCAAACCGAGTTCGACCCGTTCGCCTTCACGCAGGGCATCGAAGATCACGATGCAGGTCTTCTTGCTGATCTCGGCGGCAGGACGCCCGAAGCGAGCCTGCAGGTCGATGACGGGAACCACCGCTCCGCGAAGGTTGATCACCCCTCGAACGAACTTCGGCATCAGGGGCACGGTGGTCATCGCGCCGTACTGGATGATTTCTCGTACGGTGCGGATGTCCATCGCGAAGACCTCCTCTTCAAGGGAGAACGTCAGGTACTGAAGGGCGGAGTCCTGCAGGTTCTGGGCTGCGTCATGCATGACCATCTCCTTCTCAGTAGGGGCGGAAGTTGCCGTGGGTGCCGGTACCCGCGGTGGCCGAGGAGGTCGCCAGCCGGGTCGCGCGGGGGGCGCTGGCCTCGGCAGCTGCCCGGGGGGCACCCCGCATCGGCGAGCTCGGGTTTCGACGATCGACACCCGATGGGTTGTGCGTCGCCGAAGCGGACCCGGAGGACATCCCGGCAGAGCCTGCCACCGTAAAGAAGGCCACCGAATGTTGCAGCTGCTCGGCCTGGCCCGAAAGTTCCTCGGAGGTGGCGGCAAGCTCCTCAGAAGCCGAGGCGTTCTGTTGAGTGGCCTTGCTCAGCTGACCCATCGCACCACCGATCTGCACCACCGACTGGCTTTGCTCCTGCGAAGCAGCCGCGATTTCCTGCACCAGCTCGGAGGTCTTCTGGATCGAGGGGACGATCTCGCCGAGCAGCTTGCCCGCACGCTCGGCCGTGCTCACCGAGTCGGAAGCCAGATCACCGATCTCCTTGGCCGCTTCCTGGCTGCGCTCGGCCAGCTTGCGCACCTCGGCAGCCACCACCGCGAAGCCCTTGCCATGCTCGCCGGCCCGTGCGGCCTCGATGGCTGCGTTGAGCGCCAGCAGGTTGGTCTGGTACGCGATGTCGTCGACGATGCTGATCTTCTGGGCGATCTGCTTCATTGCAGAAACGGTCTGCAACACTGCATCACCACCCTCACCCGCTTCCTTGCTGGCCTTGGTGGCCATGCCGTCGGTGACCTTGGCGTTGTCGCTGTTTTGCGAGATCGACGCCGACATCATGTCGATCGATGCCGTGGTTTCTTCCACCGACGAGGCCTGCTCGCTGGCCGACTGCGACAGAGACTGGGCCGTGGCGCTGACCTGGTTCGCCGCACCCGTCAGGGCATCGGCTGCCGCACGCACTTCTTCGATGATCGAAGCGAGCTTTTCGCAACTGGAGTTCGCATCGTTCTTGACCTGGTTGAACACCCCCTGAGCGTCGCGGGTGATGCGTTGTGTCAGATCGCCGTTGGCCAGACCCGAGAACATGCGACCCACATCCTCGATGATGCTGGCCAGTGCCTCGCTGGTGGCATTGGCATCGGTCTTGACCTGACCGAAGGTGCCCGAGTAATCGTTGGTGATGCGCTGCGAGAGATCGCCCTCAGCCAGCGCGCCAAACACCCGACCCACATCGCTGAAGATGACGGCAGTGGTTTCCATCAGGGCATTGACCCCCGCACAGAGTTCGGCGATCGGGCCGCTCATGCCTTCGGTGTCGATGCGCTGCGAGAGATCGCCCTGCTGCGCGGCACGCGCCACGATGCGAGCCTGCTCGACTGCGCCTTTGAGCATCTCGTTGGCCTTGACCTCCGCGGTGACATCGGTGGCGATCTTCACGATCTTGACCACTCGGCCCATCTCATCGCTCACCGGGGCATAGACCGCCTGGATGTAGATCTCGCGGCCATCCTTGGCAACGCGCTTGAAAGTGTCGTTGAAGGCCTTGCCGGCATTCAGGTCGCGCCAGAACTGAGCATAGGCCTCCGTCGCAGTGAACGAGGTCTCAACGAACTGGCGATGGTGCTTGCCTTTGATCTCCTCGAGGCTGTAGCCCAGAACTTTGAGGAAATTCTCATTGGCGGTGATGACATGGCCGCCCAGGTCGAACTCGATATAGGCATACGAGCGGTTGATCGCATTGAGAATGCCCCGCGCATTGTGACGCTCGAGCTCGGCTTCGGTGATGTCGTAGCGCACGCCCAGGTATTTCATGGGCTTGCCGTTTTCGCCAAGAATCGGGGCAATCACAGCATCGACATAGTAGGGCGTGCCGTCCTTGGCACGGTTCTTCACCAAACCCCGGAAGATGTCGCCGCGGCCGATGGTCTGCCACATCTGCTTGAACACCTCCTTGGGCATGTCGGGATGCCGGGTGGTGTTGTGAGGTGCACCCACCAGCTCCTTGCGGCTGTACTTGGACACCTCGATGAACTTGTCGTTCACGTTGAGGATGTCCCCCTTCTTGTCGCCTTCGGACACGATGCTGGTGAGGTTCATGATGTCGGTGCGAACCTTCAGCTCCGACTCCACTTCCTTGAGGCGGGCCTGCATGTCGGCCAGTTGCGACTCCAGGGCGGTGCGCGCCTGGTTCTGCTCATCCAGGCGTGCCTTCAGCGCGGCCTGCTCTTCACGCTGACGCGCGATCGCCTCATCGGCGGCTTCGAGTTGTTGTCCCGCCACGAGGCGGGCCATCCAGGAGACTTGATTGGTCGTAGTCATGACGGGTTCCTTTCGAGTTGATTCAGCAAACGGGAGGGGGGGTGTTCAGCAAGCAAGGCCAGGGCATTGACATCGAAGATCAGAGCGACTTCGCCATTGCCCAGGATGGAGGAGCCCGACATGCCGCGCAGGCTGCGGAAGATTCGGCTGAGGGGCTTGATGACGGTCTGGTGTTGACCGAGCAGGGCATCGACCAGCACGCCGTAGCGTTTGGCGCCGGACTGGATGACCACAACGGAGCAGCGGCTGGATTCGGGGGCGTCGAGCTGGTAGAGCGTGCGCAGGCTCACCACCGGCAGGACCTGGCCGCGCAGCTCGATCACGCCACAGCCATGGGCATCGAGTTCCTGATCGGCTTTGCGGTTTTCAACCACCTCGACCACGGCCTCGAGCGGGAAGATGAACTTGGAATCGGCCACGTTCACGAGGAAGCCATCGATGATGGCCAGCGTGAGCGGCAGCCGCACTTCGATCGTGGTGCCCTGGCCTTCGACGCTGTGAATGTCGATGCGACCGCGCAGGCTCTGGATGTTGCGGCGAACCACATCCATGCCCACACCGCGGCCGGAAAGGTTGGTGACCGTTTCGGCCGTTGAGAAGCCCGGCTCGAAGATCAGCGCAAACACTTCGACATCAGAAGGGGTCACGCCCGCAGCCACCAGGCCGCGCTCGCGGGCCCGGGCAAGCACTTTCTCGCGGTTGATGCCGCGGCCATCATCCTGGATGCTGATCAGGATGCCGCCGGCATCGTGGCTGGCCGCAATGCGCAGGGTGCCCTGCTCAGGCTTGCCGGCGGCTACACGCTGCTCGCGAGTCTCCAGACCATGGTCCAGCGCGTTGCGAACCAGATGCATGAGCGGGTCATTGATGCGCTCGACCATCGACTTATCGAGTTCGGTCTCGCCTCCCACGATCTCCAGATGCACCTCCTTGCCAAGCTCGGCTGCGAGATCGTGCACCACCCGACGAAAGCGCCCGAAGGTCTCGCCGATCTGCACCATGCGCAGCTGCAGCGTGCCATTGCGGATCTCTTCGATCAGGCGTCCCAGCTGGTGAGCCGACTCGATGAGTTCGGAGTCGCCCGTGCGCTGCGCAAGCAGCCCGGTGCCGGCGCCGGCGATCACGAGTTCGCCCAGCAGGTTGATCACTTCATCGAGTCGATCGGCCCTGACCTTGAGGAAAGTGGCGTCTTCCGTGCGGCGCCGCTCGCCCGAGGTCTTGCGCTCTGCACGGGGGGCCCCGAGCACGTCACTTCGGGCGGCGACTTCGATATCTGTCACAACATCGGCGTCTGCGTCAGACGCTTCTGGCTGGCTGGATGGACGCACCGCGGACGGCTGATCCTGTTGGGGCGTCGGCTCGATCTGGACGTCGCAGTCTTCGCGAAACAGCTCGAAGGCCTGTGCCAGGGCGGCCTGGTCCTGGTCCGTCGTCAGAACGACTTCGAGACAGAGATGGCAGTCCTCGGCGTCGAGTTGCTCCAGCATCGGAATGAGATCAAGCGCCGGGCTCACCGTCTCGATCGAGGCGATCGTGGCCAGGTATTCAAGGATGGCCAGTGGATCGAAGCCATCGCGGAAGGTGTCCTGGCCGAAACTCAGGTGGATCGTGTAGCGGCTTTCTGCAGCCACCGGACCGGCGGTGTCTTGAGCATTCGTCTGGGGGGGTGTGTCTTCTCCTGCCCCCCCCATGGCCTGCATGAGACCGGCAACCAGCGCCTCACGCTCATCGGCAATCGGGCTCTCGGCCTCGCTGATCAGATTCACGAGGCGGCGAATCTGATCACCGCTGGAGAGCAGCAGGCGGCTGGAGTGGGCGTCCAGGCTGATCTTCTCTTCGCGCACTGCGTCAAGGAAGGTTTCGACATGATGAGTGAAGGCCACAATCTCATCGAGACCGAACAGACCGGCCGAGCCCTTGATGGTGTGCGCGCAGCGAAACAGGGCATCGAGCAGCTCGCGATCGCTCGGGTTGGTTTCGAGTTCGAGCAGCAGTTGTTCGATCTGATCGAGCAGTTCGATCGATTCGCTGATGAAGGCCGGCAGCGCGTCTCGCAGGAACTGTTCGTCGCTATCGTGAGCGGAGGTGTTCATGACAGGGTCTCCGGGATCAGAGGCAGTGAGCCAGCAGGCGGTGGGCGCCCAAGCGCTGCAGGCCCTGGTGCAACACCGTGCTGGCATCGCAGATCTGCAGATTCAATCCACGCTCGCCGAGGCTTCGATGCAAGGCCATCAGGATCTGAATGCCCGAGGCGTCCAGGCTGTCGACGGCGGCACCGTTGATACGCACGGTTTTCCGGTCGCTGTCCTGAGCCCACGCGATGAGCGAAGAGAGCAGTTCGTGCTGGGTCTGCGCTGCAGCGTAGATGCCGAACTCGGCAGGCAGGCTGTAGTCCGATGCCTGGCCTTGCAAGGGGGGCTGTGCGAGATCAATGACGGAGGATGCGCTCATCATCAGGGTCCGGTGGTCGTTCATGGCAGACAAAGCTTGGAGACCGCGTCGAGCAACACCGGCGGATTGAAGGGCTTGACCACCCAGGCCTTGGCTCCGGCCTCGCGACCCGCCTGCTTTTTGGCGTCGCCCGCCTCGGTGGTGAGCATGATTACGGGGGTGAACTTGTAGGACGGATGGGCCTTGACCTGCTTGAGGAAGGTCAGGCCATCCATGCGTGGCATGTTGACGTCACTGACGATCAGATGGATCTTTCGACCATCGAGTTTGGTGAGTGCGTCTTCGCCATCACTGCCCTCGAGCACGTCATAGCCCGCGCGTCCCAGCGCGAGTGCAACGACCTGGCGCAGTGAGGAAGAGTCATCAACGATGAGGATGGTCTTTTTCATGGCTGTCGATCAGAAGAAAGTCACTTCCTGGTTGGCTGGGGCGGAGGCGCCGCTCGAGCGCGAGGCCCGATTCGGCTCGTTCGCGTCGCTCGCATGGTTGAGTTGCTGCTCCTCGGTTGAGTAGCCCGCCGTGAGGATCTGTTGCCAGCGCTGCGTGTCCGGGGCCTGGCCGGTACGACGCACTTCATCGATCTGCTGTCCGATGCCATCGACTGCCTGCACCACCTGATCGATGATCTGGTTGACCCGATCCTGGAACTGGAAGGCCACCATCAATTGCTCAACTTCGGTTCGGATCGACTGCGAAATGACGCGGCTGGTTTCGGACTGCTGCTGCAATGAGCTCACGGCTTCATTGACCTGCCCCATGACCTGGCGCACACGAGACTCGTTGTCATCGAGGGCCTGCTTGTCGTGCTCGGCCTGGTCGGTGGCGTCACGAATAGTCGACTCCACCTGAGACCCAAAGCGTCGGACCTGATCGCCAATCTGCTTGCCCATGTTGCCCGACTCGGCTGAGAGGCGGCGCACTTCACCTGCAACCACTGCAAAGCCCGCTCCAGCGGGACCTGCACGGGCGGCTTCGATGGCGGCATTGATGGAGAGAAGATTGGTCTGGCGCGCGATCTTCTCGACGACATCGGCCAGGCCCATCAGGCCGCGGGATGCGCCATCGAGTTCCCGGATGGTGCCCAGTACGCGGTCCTTGGAGTGCAGGATCCCCTCGAGCGATCCGAGCAATTGTTTGAGCTCCTGGTCGGCCTGGCCAAGCACATGGGTTCGTGCATCACCGCCGCCGTCCGCGCCGCCTGCGCCCGTGCTCGAAATGACCTGGTCGAGCTGCTGAAGAATCGATACAAATCCGCAGAGCAGTTTGTCGGTCGCCTCACGGGTCTGCTCCTGAGCGGTCTGAAGATGACGGGCCCACAGACCGAAGGCTTCAAGCAACTGCGGAGCCACCGAGTCAAACGAAACCGGCTGACCTGAATGGGACCCGGCGGCTGTTCGTGAGGAAACCCGGGCTGACAAGGTGGGGTTGCCTTGATCAGCTCGCTCTCGCGACCAGAATCGCATTGCGCTCCAACGAATCATGCCCATGTCAGGAACTTTCTGAATTGTGTCTTGGGACGACACAAACAGTGTCCGGCTCGAGAGGGCCTTTGACCAGCGGCAGGAGACAGGCGGTGGGCGCTACGACGGTCGCACCGCTCAACGGCTCAAAGTAAGGGATGAGTGGCGGATTTCACGCAGGAAGTCTGGGGTTGGCTTGCAGGGCAGGCCATTGATCCGTTACGGTCGAGGCCATGCAGCGCTGGTTCTACGGCGCGCGGCCTGGGAGACGTTATCAGATGAAGTTGCTCTTGCCCTGTGCGTCTCTTGCCGAGCCGAGCTCCCTGCGTCGGCTGTGGTTCCGATCAGCGGGGGTTGCCCTGGGCGGCCCGGCAGTGGCGTCCCTTGCGGCCTGTGCGGGCCTGGGCGGTCAGGCACCAGACGCCCCGGATGGGCGGCAGCCTGTGCAGGCGAGGCCTGCCCAGGCGGGTCAGGAAGAGCGCGTGAGACCCGGTCGCGTGGAGCCTGTGCTCGCGCCTTTCTCGCAGGGCCCCAAAGCCCTCGGGCCGGGGCGCTGGGAGCCCTGGGGCAGGCATCCTGCCAAGCCTGCGACCCAATACGACATCATTCGGGAAGATTCCCAGCCGGTGCTGCAGGCCCGGGCCTCCTCCTCAGTCTCCGGACTCAAGCACCGAGTCAATCGGCCAGCCGAGGATTTCAGTCTGATCCGCTGGCGCTGGCGTATCGACAGCATCCTCAAGGGTGCAGATGTGGGCGATCGTCATTCCGAGGATGCGCCGGCCCGGCTGCTGCTGGCGTTCGATGGCGACCGCGGCCGGCTCTCGATGCGCGAGATGATGGTGGCCGAGCAATTCCAGCTCTTTACCGGGCAGGTCATGCCCTATGCCACGCTCATGTACGTCTGGGACACAACCCGCAACGAAGGCGATGTGGTCCAGAATCCCCACAGCGCCCGCATCCGAAAGGTGGTTGTGCAAAGCGGAGGCAGCCAGGTGGGGCGCTGGATCACGTATCAGCGTGATTTTCAGGCTGACTTTATGAAGGCGTTCGGGGAGCCACCAGGACGCCTGACTGGCGTCGGTGTGATGACCGATTCAGACAACACCCGCCAAAGCGCACGCTGTCTGTACGGCGATGTCGAGTTGATTCCGCGCGGGGCATTCTGAGCGACCGTGCGAGGCGCTGGATTCACCGTTCATCGGCCCATTCGTTGGGTGCAGCGATCAGGCATGTCAACGTGTCTACATCGTGTCTTGAACGGAGCGTTTCATGCTCGCTCGTCTAATCTACGCCAGTGAGGTCGCTGCAAGGCTCGGACCTCAGGAGCTGACCCATCTGCTGCGACAGGCGCGCATGCGCAACGCGGTACGGGGCATCACAGGATTGCTCGTCTTTGACAGCCGATATTTCCTGCAGGTGATCGAGGGCGCGCCCGATGTGATCAACCGGCTGTATCTGCATCTGGCCATCGACTCGCGTCATCTTCGACCGACCCTGCTGAGTTACGGCATGGTTGAGTCCAGACTGTTTGCGCAGTGGCAGATGGGGTTTGTAGCAGCCGACGCGCAACACCGAGAGCTCTACGGCCGCCTCACTCCCTCGATGCGGTTTGATCCGTTTGCGATGCGTGGCGACCAGGCGGAAAAGCTGCTGCTGGCCCTGTCGGCCCAGGCTACTGCCGAGCCCGCCGCTGCAACGATCTAACGTCGCGGGCGAGCCCGGGGTGAACGTCGCGGGCGAGCCCGGGTGCGCAAGGAGGGCCGCTAGCGCCCGATGTCTCTGGCCTGCAGGAATGTGGCGACATCGCGCGCGGTGCGGACCGGGTCTTCCTCCATGGGGACATGGCCGAGCTCTGGATAGGCGATGAGTCGGGCACCCGGAATATCCTGGGCGAATCGACGTCCGAACTCAGGCGGGATCCAGGTATCGCGTTCGCCCCAGATCACGAGTGTGGGAACCGTGATCCGTGGCAATTGCTTCCAGCTCTCGTCGCGCGGGTCCGCATTGCGTGCCCGCATCGACAACGCTGCGCGATTGCCGGGGCGCAACATGAGCTCGGCATGCCGGGCGACAAGGTCATCTCCAACCTTGCTGCGATCACCGTACACCGCCAGCAATCCGCTTCGAGTGAAACCCTCGACCGGTGCCAGCCGCAACAGATCGCTGATCACGGGAAACCGCGCAAGCCTCAATCCGAGGGTGCCTGGACCATCAAGCCGCATGGGATAACCGGCGGCGTCGATCAGGATGAGTGCATTGACGCGCTCAGGGTGGCGCAAGGCAAACCTCCAGGCGTACTGCCCGCCCAGGCTATTGCCTGCAATCGCAAAGCGCTGCAGACCAGCCGCTTTCACGAAGCGATCGAGAAAGTCGATCATGGCCGCGGTGCTGTAGTCCTCGGACGGATGTGGGCCGGTCAGACCAAACCCCGGAAGGTCCAGTCGCACCACCCGCCAGCGCGGCGTGAGTTCAGCGACCCAGCCATCCCAGGTGTGCAGGGAAGAGGCTGTGCCATGCAGCAAGAGCAGCACCGGGGCGTCTGAGGGGCCCTCATCACGCCAGTGCACCTCGATGCCATCCATGGGCAGATAGCGCGAGGCGCCTGACCCGTATCGATTCTTCAGATCCTTCAGGGGCAGATCGGTCTGGCATCCTGCGAGCAGCAGCGCCCCGAGCAGCATCAGCAGTGCGATGATCGGGCGTCTCATCTTCGGGCCCCTGAAAGGCCGACTCGCGTGTGGTGATCACGGACCCGGTGGCGCACCTGAAGGCCAGCGCATCGCACGATCATGCACGCCCCTCCTCGATGGCATGACAGGCCACCTGGGCTCCGTCGGCCAGCATCATGAGTGCCGGACGCTCGCTTCTGCATCGCTCATTGGCATAGGGGCATCGGGGATGAAAGGTGCATCCCGTGGGCGGATTGAGCGGGTTGGGCACCTCGCCCGCGACCGGAGTGCGAGCCTTGCCTGTCATCTGCATGTCCGGAATCGCGTCGAGCAGCATGCGCGTGTAAGGATGGCGGGGCATGGCAAAGAGCGTGCGCTTGGGGGCGAGTTCGACGATACGCCCGAGGTACATGACACCCACCTGATCGCTCACGTGATGCACGACCGCAAGATTGTGCGAAATGAAGAGGTAGGTGAGCGACTCACGCTTCTGGATCTCGCGCATGAGATTGAGCACCTGGGCCTGCACCGAGACATCCAACGCCGAGGTGGGCTCATCGCACACCAGAAAGCGCGGCTCCGAAGCCAATGCGCGGGCAATCGAGAGCCGCTGGCGCTGGCCGCCCGAGAACTGATGTGGATACTTCTGGGCATCGGCCGCAGCCAGGCCCACCTGCCCGAGCAGCTCTTCAACCCGTGCCGTGATCGCAGCCTGCCCTTGCCTGAGCTTGTGCACGCGAATGGGCTCGGCAATGATGTCTAGCACCTTCCAGCGCGGATTGAGGCTGGCATACGGATCCTGAAAGATCATCTGCAGCTGCGAGCGCATGGCTCGCCCGCTGCCCGATCCCATGCTGGCAATGTCGGTGCCGTTGTAGAGTACACGCCCGCGCGAGGGGGCATACAGACCCACCAGCATGCGGGCCACCGTGGATTTGCCACAGCCCGACTCACCCACCAGCGCGAGCGTCTGGCCCTGTGGAATCTCGAAGCTCACGCCATCAACCGCCCGTAGCAGGCTACGCGGCTTGCGCTCCAGCACGCGGTTGAGCCAAGGCGCAGACACATCGAAGATCTTGGCGATGTCGTCGACCACGACCAGGGCGGGTGCGGCTTCGATATCCCGGCCACGCTCGAGTTGTTCGCCAAATCGGTCAATGAGACTCATGCGGCACTTCCTTGGGTCAGCGCGTCTTCATGCAGCCAGCAGGCCACGCGGGACTGGCCCGAGGGCATGAGGTCGGGGCGGCGGCTTCGGCATTCATCAAAGGCCATGGGGCAGCGCGGATTGAAGGCGCAGCCCTGAGGGATGGCGCCCAGACGCGGCATGGCACCGTCGATCTGGGCCAGTCGGTCTTTGGTGGAGCCCACGGCAGGAATCGAGCCCATCAGGCCTACGGTGTAGGGATGCTTGGGGCGATGAATCACATCGGCCACAGGCCCGATCTCGGCCACGCGGCCGGCGTACATCACGGCCACGCGATCGGCCGTCTCGGCGATCACGCCCATGTCGTGGGTCACCAGCATCACGGCCGTGCCGTGTTCGCGGCACAGGGTCTTGAGCAGGGCAATGATCTGCGCCTGAATCGAGACATCCAGTGCGGTGGTGGGCTCATCGGCCACGATCAGCTTGGGCTGGGCCGCCAGCGCCAGGGCAATCACGACACGCTGACGCATGCCGCCCGAGAACTGGTGCGGGTAATGGTCAATGCGGGCCTCAGGCGCCGGAATGCCCGTGCTGGCCAGCAACTCCACGGCCCGCGCGCGGGCTTGCGTGGCCGTGAGATCAAGGTGGGTCTGAATGGTCTCGATCAGTTGCCGGCCCACGGTGTAGAGCGGATTGAGCGAGGTGAGCGGATCCTGAAAGATCGCGCCGATCTCCTTGCCGCGAATGCGACGCATGCGCGCAGGATCCAGGTGATCGATGCGCTCGCCATTGAGCAGGATCTGGCCACTGGCAATACGCCCCGGGGGCTCGAGCAGGCCAATGATCGAGGCGCCCGTGAGCGACTTGCCCGCGCCCGACTCGCCCACCACGCCCAGCACTTCGCCCGGGGAAATGGTGAAGGACACGTCGTCCAGTGCCCGCAGCACGCCCCGTCGGGTGGGGAACTCCACCACGAGGTTGCGAACCTCCAGCAGTGGGGCACTGCTCGCGGCCTGCGCAGCTTGAATGGAATTCATGCGGGCCTCACTGCAGCTTGGGGTTGAGCGCATCGCGCAGCCAGTCCCCGAGCAGGTTGACCGACATGCACAGCAGGATGAGCGCGGCCCCCGGGAAGATCACCAGCCACCACTCGCCCGAGTAGAGGAAGTTGTTGCCGTTATTGATCATGGTGCCCAGCGACGGCGAGGTGGGCGGCACGCCCACACCCAGGAAGGACAGCGTGGCTTCGGTGATGATGGCTGTAGCCACATTGATGGTGGCAATCACCAGCACCGGACCCAGCACATTGGGCAACACATGGCGCAGCATGATGGCGATCGGCCCCACCCCGATCACCCGTGCAGCCTGCACATATTCGCGGTTTTTTTCGACCAGGGTGGAGCCGCGCACGGTGCGGGCGTATTGCACCCAGTTGGCCAGACCAATCGAACCGATGAGCACGCCGAGTGCCATGGTGTCCATGTTGGCGTCCGCCGGCAGTGCGGCCCGAGCCACGCCATTGATGAGCAGGGCAATCAGAATGGCCGGAAACGAGAGCTGTACGTCGGCCACCCGCATGATGAAGGCATCGAGCCGTCCGCCGATGTAGCCCGAGAGCAGGCCCAAGGCAATGCCCATGAACATGGCAAAGGCCACCGAGGCCAGGCCCACCAGCAACGAGATGCGAGAGCCATGCAGGATGGTGGACAGCACATCGCGGCCCTGATCATCGGTGCCCAGCGGATAGCTGCCTTGTCCTTGCTCTTCCCAGGCGGGCGGCAGCAGCGCGTTGTTGAGATCGAGGTTGCGCAGATCGAAGGGATCGTGCGGCGAGATCCAGGGTGCAAAGATGGCGCCCAGCATCATCACGAGCGCAACCAGCGTAGCGCCCATGGCCACCGGACTGCGGCGAAAGCTGAAGTAGATGTCGCTGTCCAGGAAACGGGACAGGGCGGAGGTGCTCATGCGTACGGGACTCCGTCAGGACGTGCGGTCAGGGGCTCGATGAGGGGCCAGCGGGCAGGCAAGGGCAAGTGAGCGCCTCAATGCGCCGAGGTGGCGCGCTCGACCCGCAGGCGCGGATCAACCACGAAATACAGCAGGTCGACCACCAGGTTGATCACCACGAAAATCAGCGCGATCAGGCACAGGTAGGCGGCCATGATGGGAATGTCGGCCACCTGCACGCTCTGGATGAACAGCAGACCCATGCCAGGCCATTGAAAGACCGTCTCGGTGATGATCGCAAACGCGATGATCGAGCCGATCTGCAGGCCGGTGATGGTGATGACCGGCACCAGCGTGTTGCGCAGGGCATGACCAAAGTACACCGCGCGATCGGACAGCCCGCGGGCGCGGGCGAACTTGATGTAGTCGGTGCGCAGCACCTCAAGCATCTCGGAGCGCACCAGCCGCATGATGAGCGTCATCTGAAAGAGCGCAAGCGTGATCGAGGGCAGCACCAGATGGGCCCAGCCATCCGCGGTGAGAAGGCTCGTACCCCAGCCGCCGAAATCCACCGTCTCGCCTCGACCAAACGAGGGCAGCCAGCCCAGAAACACCGCAAAGACCAGGATCAGCAGGATGCCGATCAGGAAGGTGGGCAAGGACACGCCCACCAGCGAGATGGCGAGAAAAAAGTTGGCCAGAAAACTGCGTCTTCGCAGTGCCGTGTAGACCCCCATGGGAATGCCCACCAGCAGGGCCAGCAGCGCTGCGGCGAGCGAGAGCTCGAGCGTGGCGGGCAGCCGCTCCTGGATGAGCTCGGACACCTTGCGACCCTGCCGGTACGACACACCAAAGTCGCCCTGCACGGCATTGCGCACAAAGGCCGCAAATTGCACCGGCACCGGGTCATTCAGGCCCAGGTCCTGGCGCAGTTGGACACGCTGCTCTTCCGTGGCG
>Ga0255091_1000579_pt1 | contig 13744 bp, 10 predicted proteins | sample Colum_Yuk_RepB_8_2_FD_188439 | JGI IMG/M metagenome (GOLD analysis project Ga0255091, IMG submission 188439) | Freshwater microbial communities from Columbia River, Oregon, United States - Colum_Yuk_RepB_8d | ecosystem: Environmental > Aquatic > Freshwater > River | place: USA: Oregon... | reverse complement strand
GGGCGCAAGGTCAGGCGTCGCGGCATCTATTTGCTGCCTAACCTGTTGACGACAGGCGCCCTGTTCGCCGGGTTTTATGCGGTGATTGCAGGCATGGGTGGCGATTTCCACAGTGCTTGCGCCGCTATCGTAGTAGCCATGTTCCTGGATGGCATGGACGGTCGCGTGGCACGACTGACCAATACGCAAAGTGCTTTCGGAGCGGAATTCGATTCATTGTCCGACATGCTGGCTTTTGGAGTTGCGCCCGCGCTCATCTGCTTTAGTTGGGCTCTGTCCGGGCTCGGGAAAATCGGTTGGACAGTGGCTTTTGTTTACGTGGCCTGTGCTGCTCTGCGTTTGGCGCGGTTTAACGTACAACGTGATGATGCTGACAAGAGGTTCTTTGTTGGCCTCGCAAGTCCCTCGGCAGCTGGTCTGGTTGTGTTCATGGTGTGGGCGTTCTCGTCACTGGATGTCGAGGTCACCATGCCGATGTCAATTATTGCGGCTGCTGTAACGGGCTTGGCTGGCGTCCTGATGGTGATCAATGTCCGTTATTACAGTTTCAAGGAGCTGGACTTCAAGAATCCGGTGCCGTTCTTCCTGACGCTGGTAACCGTCTTCGTGATTGTAGTCGTATCGTGGGATCCACCGAAGATGTTGTTTCTTATGGCAGTGACGTATGCAGCTTCTGGTCCCGTGATGGCAATTTATTCAAGACGCAAAAAGAAAATTGCTGATCTGGCGGTCCCTGCGAATGTACCAGTGGATGACAAAGGTCCCAACAGAAGCAGTTGACTATCTGTGATATACACTGTCGGTTTATTGAGAGGAGTGTCGTATGTTGATCAAGACCACAAGTTGCAGAGATATTCCGTCGTCCGAAATTACGCCTGAATCCATTTACCGATCACGGCGTAACTTCATTCGTGATGCGGCCCACGTTGCCATCGGTGCAGGTCTTGTGGCGGCTGGCGGGGTCCTGTCACCTGGAGCAATTGCCCAGAGTACTTCTCGCGCACCGGCCGACCTGAATCTTGCAAGTCGCCCGCAGTGGCTCGCGCGGATGGTGGCTGCACGTGCTGCTGCTCCTGCCACCGGACCCTACAACACGACCGAAGCTCTGACACCGTTCAATGATGTAACGACGTACAACAATTTCTATGAGTTTGGCACTGATAAAATGGATCCTTCGAACCGGGCTGAAAATTTCCCGATAGATCCTTGGAGTGTTGAAGTAGGCGGTGCTTGTGGCAAACCAGGCAAGTACTCCCTTGAAGATATTCTCAAACCGCATGCGCTGGAGGAAAGAGTCTACCGTCTGCGCTGTGTGGAAGCGTGGTCGATGGTCATTCCGTGGGTGGGTTTTTCATTGGGAGATTTGATCAAACGCTTTGAGCCCGCCAGCGATGCCAAATACGTAGAGTTCCAGACCTTGGTGGATCGCGACATTTTCCCTGAGCAGGGTTCGCGTTTTGCAACTATTGATTGGCCTTATCAAGAGGGGTTGCGGATGGATGAGGCAATGCACCCTCTGGCAATCATGGCGGTGGGACTTTATGACGATGTATTGACAGCCCAGAACGGAGCGCCGCTTCGTTTGGTGGTGCCGTGGAAGTACGGATTCAAAAGCATAAAATCAATTGTTCGCATCAACTTTCGGTCGGAGATGCCAAACACCACTTGGAACGATTTGCAGGCCAGCGAGTACGGTTTCTTTGCCAACGTAAACCCGGCCGTTAGTCATCCACGCTGGAGTCAGGCAACTGAGCGTCGCCTCCCTGCGAATCAGCTGTTGTCGCGTCGCGTTGAAACCCAGCCCTTCAATGGTTATGCGGATGAAGTCGCCAGTCTGTATGCCGGTATGGATCTTCGCCGGAACTATTGATACTTCGGTCACCTAGCGATTTGTAGTATGCCTAGATATTTCAAACCGCTTTTGTTTTGTGTCTTTTGTCTGCCCGCTGGCTGGTGGTGTTACCAGGTGTGGGCAGTCTTGTACGGTTACCCCAATCGTCTGGGGCCTGACCCCGCCAAAACATTGGCTTTGGAGTCAGGCGAGTGGGCAATTATTGCTTTGATCGCCTCACTCGCCGTTACTCCACTCCGTTATCTTTTAGGCAGCCCATGGTTGTGGCAAGCGCGCCGCATGGTGGGATTATTCGCTTTTTTTTATGCAGCGCTGCATTTCCTGGTCTTCCTGCTCTTGTATTTGGGGTTGGATTGGACAGCGTTGGGACGAGAGATTGCAGAGCGCCCCTATATAACTGTGGGTTTTGCTGCCTTTATGTTGTTGCTGTTGTTGGCAGCCACTTCATTTGCCAAAGCGCAGCGCAGTTTGGGTAGAAGTTGGAAGTTGCTACATCGCGCTGTCTATGGTGCAGCGGTCCTGGCCGTTTTGCATGTTGTGTGGATTGTCAGGTCGGATTTCGGCGAAGCGCTACTTTATGCAATGCTGGTTTTTGTCTTGCTTGGTTACAGGGTCTTGCATAAGATACTGCCCCCCGAGCGACGCTTTGTCTGGCGTCGTTAAAGGTCTGAAAAATATTTCTTCAGCGCCTTGCCAAGGGTGAGTTGGTGCGTATAATGCGCGCTCCCGCAGACGAGGGTCGGCGGGAAAGTTCGAAGGGAAATGGTTCAAACAGTCCTGACGAGCAGTTCTTTAAAAATGAAATCAAGTAATAGAAGTGGGCGCTTGGTGTGGGGTTGTCATAGATACAATCTCAATCAAGCAACACTGTTAATTCATTCGGTGCTGGGACGAAAGTCTTGGTACTTGGCTTAAAAGTAAGTTGTTTAGTTGGGACATGAATCAGACAGAGATCAGCTTAGGCTGGTTGAAGTCGAAACACTTTAAACTGAAGAGTTTGATCATGGCTCAGATTGAACGCTGGCGGCAGGCCTAACACATGCAAGTCGAGCGGCAGCGCGGGGCAACCTGGCGGCGAGCGGCGAACGGGTGAGTAACGCGTAGGAATCTACCCAGTAGCGGGGGATAGCCCGGGGAAACTCGGATTAATACCGCATACGCCCTAAGGGGGAAAGCAGGGGATCGCAAGACCTTGCACTATTGGAAGAGCCTGCGTTGGATTAGCTAGTTGGTAGGGTAAAGGCCTACCAAGGCGACGATCCATAGCTGGTCTGAGAGGATGATCAGCCACACCGGAACTGAGACACGGTCCGGACTCCTACGGGAGGCAGCAGTGGGGAATATTGGACAATGGGGGCAACCCTGATCCAGCCATGCCGCGTGTGTGAAGAAGGCCTTCGGGTTGTAAAGCACTTTAAGTGGGGAGAAAGGCTCCTTGGCTAACATCCAAGGGGATTGATGCTACCCGCAGAATAAGCACCGGCTAACTCTGTGCCAGCAGCCGCGGTAATACAGAGGGTGCAAGCGTTAATCGGAATTACTGGGCGTAAAGCGCGCGTAGGCGGCTGCTTAAGTCGGATGTGAAATCCCCGGGCTCAACCTGGGAACTGCATTCGATACTGAGCAGCTAGAGTATGAGAGAGGGAGGTAGAATTCCACGTGTAGCGGTGAAATGCGTAGATATGTGGAGGAATACCGGTGGCGAAGGCGGCCTCCTGGCTTAATACTGACGCTGAGGTGCGAAAGCGTGGGGAGCAAACAGGATTAGATACCCTGGTAGTCCACGCTGTAAACGATGTCAACTAGCCGTCGGGGGTCTTAGTGCCTTTGGTGGCGTAGCTAACGCGATAAGTTGACCGCCTGGGGAGTACGGTCGCAAGATTAAAACTCAAATGAATTGACGGGGGCCCGCACAAGCGGTGGAGCATGTGGTTTAATTCGACGCAACGCGAAGAACCTTACCAGGTCTTGACATCCAGAGAAGTCGCTAGAGATAGCTTCGTGCCTTCGGGAACTCTGAGACAGGTGCTGCATGGCTGTCGTCAGCTCGTGTCGTGAGATGTTGGGTTAAGTCCCGTAACGAGCGCAACCCTTATCCTTATTTGCCAGCGAGTAATGTCGGGAACTTTAAGGAGACTGCCGGTGACAAACCGGAGGAAGGTGGGGATGACGTCAAGTCATCATGGCCCTTACGACCTGGGCTACACACGTGCTACAATGGCGCGCACAGAGGGCCGCAACCCCGCGAGGGTGAGCAAATCCCACAAAACGCGTCGTAGTCCGGATTGGAGTCTGCAACTCGACTCCATGAAGTCGGAATCGCTAGTAATCGCGGATCAGAATGCCGCGGTGAATACGTTCCCGGGCCTTGTACACACCGCCCGTCACACCATGGGAGTGGGTTGCACCAGAAGTAGCTAGTCTAACCGCAAGGGGGACGGTTACCACGGTGTGATTCATGACTGGGGTGAAGTCGTAACAAGGTAGCCGTAGGGGAACCTGCGGCTGGATCACCTCCTTAACGACAGACACATCCCTGCCAAGCGTTCACTTCTATTACTTGATTCAATCAGCATGAGATACGTGTCTCTGGCTTTCGTGGCAACAGGCCCCGACTGGGTTCAAGCTCTTTCGAATTCCGGATTCGGGTGTGTAGCTCAGGTGGTTAGAGCGCGTCCCTGATAAGGACGAGGTCGGTGGTTCGAGTCCACCCATACCCACCAATCTCTGCTGTGCATTTTTGGTTATCCGGTAAGCCGGCTGACAAATGTTCTTTAACAATATGACGAGAGAAAGCGTTGTTACCGATTTGATTTCGGTGTGTTGTGGGCGAATGCCTTCAGCTTGCCGGGTTGAGTTTGGTGATAACGGAAGTACTGTACAAGCGCATAAAGTGTGTTTATTGGCGAGGTTGCCTGGGTAGAAAAGGGCCTAGGACAACCATTGTTACGATATGACGGAAGGATCTTGGTTGATTGTCTGAAGGGGCAATTACGAGAGAGTCTGAGGTTATATGGTCAAGTGAATAAGCGTACGTGGTGGATGCCTTGGCAGCCAGAGGCGATGAAGGACGTTGTAGACTGCGATAAGTCTCGGGGAGCCGTCAAACAGGCTTTGATCCGGGAATTTCCGAATGGGGAAACCCACTCTATTTATAGGGTATCGTGCACTGAATACATAGGTGTACGAAGCAAACGCAGGGAACTGAAACATCTAAGTACCTGCAGGAAAAGAAATCAATTGAGATTCCCCCAGTAGCGGCGAGCGAACGGGGAGTAGCCGATGATGATTGTGGTAGTGGAACAGGCTGGAAAGCCTGGCGAGAGAGGGTGATAGCCCCGTACACGAAACCGCAGTTGTCACACATTAAGTAGGTCGGGACACGAGATATCTTGACTGAAGATGGGGGGACCATCCTCCAAGGCTAAATACTCCTGGCTGACCGATAGTGAACGAGTACCGTGAGGGAAAGGCGAAAAGAACCCCGGTGAGGGGAGTGAAATAGATCCTGAAACCGCGTACGTACAAGCAGTAGGAGCCCCTTCGTGGGGTGACTGCGTACCTTTTGTATAATGGGTCAGCGAGTTATTGTTGCTAGCGAGGTTAACCGTTTAGGGGAGCCGTAGGGAAACCGAGTCTTAATAGGGCGATAGTTGGTAGCAATAGACCCGAAACCAGTCGATCTATCCATGAGCAGGTTGAAGGTGCCGTAACAGGTACTGGAGGACCGAACCGGGATCTGTTGAAAAAGATTCGGATGACTTGTGGATCGGAGTGAAAGGCTAATCAAGGCTGGAGATAGCTGGTTCTCCTCGAAAGCTATTTAGGTAGCGCCTCGTGAGTGTCCACTGGGGGTAGAGCACTGTCTGGGCTAGGGGGTCATCCCGACTTACCAAACCCATGCAAACTCCGAATACCGGTGAGATGAATCACGGGAGACACACGGCGGGTGCTAACGTCCGTCGTGAAAAGGGCGACAACCCAGACCAACAGCTAAGGTCCCCAATACCAGTTAAGTGGGAAACGATGTGGGAAGGCATAGACAGCTAGGAGGTTGGCTTAGAAGCAGCCATCCTTTAAAGAAAGCGTAATAGCTCACTAGTCGAGTCGGCCTGCGCGTAAGATATAACGGGGCTCAAACTGGTAACCGAAGCTTTGGATGCATCGCAAGATGCGTGGTAGAGGAGCGTTCTGTAAGCCTGTGAAGGTGGGTTGTAAAGCCTGCTGGAGGTATCAGAAGTGCGAATGCTGACATGAGTAACGATAAAGGGGGTGAAAGACCCCCTCGCCGAAAGATCAAGGTTTCCTGCCCAACGTTAATCGGGGCAGGGTGAGTCGGACCCTAAGGCGAGGCTGAAAGGCGTAGTCGATGGAAAACCGGTTAAAATTCCGGTACCGGCAATTACTGCGATGGAGAGACGGAGAAGGCTAGGCTGGCAGGGCGTTGGTTGTCCCTGTTTAAGCGAGTAGGGGGAGTGTCTAGGTAAATCCGGATGCTCATTGCCCTGAGACGTGATGACGAGTTGGCCCTTGTGGCTGACGAAGTAGCTGATGCCATGCTTCCAGGAAAATCTTCTAAGCTTCAGGTAATTGTCGTCCGTACTGTAAACCGACACAGGTGATCTGGTAGAGAATACCAAGGCGCTTGAGAGAACTTGGGTGAAGGAACTAGGCAAAATAGTACCGTAACTTCGGGAGAAGGTACGCTCCCAGACGTGAAGTCCTTGCGGCGTAAGCGTTGGGGAGTCGAAGAAATCAGGTAGCTGCAACTGTTTATTAAAAACACAGCACTCTGCAAACACGTAAGTGGACGTATAGGGTGTGACGCCTGCCCGGTGCCGGAAGGTTAATTGATGGGGTCAGCGCAAGCGAAGCTCTTGATCGAAGCCCCGGTAAACGGCGGCCGTAACTATAACGGTCCTAAGGTAGCGAAATTCCTTGTCGGGTAAGTTCCGACCTGCACGAATGGCGTAATGATGGCTACACTGTCTCCACCCAAGACTCAGTGAAATTGAAATCGCTGTTAAGATGCAGTGTTCCCGCGGCTAGACGGAAAGACCCCGTGAACCTTTACTATAGCTTCACATTGGACTTTGATATTACTTGTGTAGGATAGCTGGGAGGCTTTGAAACCATGACGCCAGTTGTGGTGGAGCCGTCCTTGAAATACCAGCCTGGTGATGTTGGGGTTCTAACTTAGGTCCATTATCTGGATTGAGGACAATGTGTGGTGGGTAGTTTGACTGGGGCGGTCTCCTCCTAAAGAGTAACGGAGGAGCACGAAGGTACCCTAATTGCGGTCGGAAATCGCAAGGTTTGTGCATAGGCATAAGGGTGCTTGACTGCGAGACTGACAAGTCGAGCAGGTGCGAAAGCAGGTCTAAGTGATCCGGTGGTTCTGTATGGAAGGGCCATCGCTCAACGGATAAAAGGTACTCCGGGGATAACAGGCTGATACCGCCCAAGAGTTCACATCGACGGCGGTGTTTGGCACCTCGATGTCGGCTCATCACATCCTGGGGCTGAAGCCGGTCCCAAGGGTATGGCTGTTCGCCATTTAAAGTGGTACGCGAGCTGGGTTTAGAACGTCGTGAGACAGTTCGGTCCCTATCTGCCGTGGGCGTTGGAGATTTGAGAAGAGCTGTTCCTAGTACGAGAGGACCGGAATGGACGAACCGCTGGTGTTCGGGTTGTCTCGCCAGAGGCATTGCCCGGTAGCTATGTTCGGACGGGATAACCGCTGAAAGCATCTAAGCGGGAAGCCCCCTTCAAGACTAGATCTCCCTGGGACTTTAAGTCCCCTAAAGAGCCGTTCAAGACCAGGACGTTGATAGGCTGGGTGTGTAAGGGCTGCGAGGCCTTGAGCTAACCAGTACTAATTGCTCGTGAGGCTTGACCATATAATCGCAGATTCTTTCAAGGCCTGACTGCAGGGCAGTCAGAGGCTGAAGACTCCGATGAAATAGCGTAACAACCAATAAGCGCAGCGTGCTTGTACAACTACTTCAATACAGAATTCTTTCTCTCAATCATATTGTGCCAGTTTTGCCTGACGACGATAGCGAGCGTGAACCACCTGATCCCATCTCGAACTCAGAAGTGAAACCGCTCAGCGCCGATGGTAGTGTGGGGTCTCCCCATGTGAGAGTAGGACATCGTCAGGCATCTATTTAGACCTGAGTGCAGAGCGCTCAGGGGCTTAAGGCTCTAAAGCCGATGCCGATCCAACTCAAAAAACCCCTGTCGGGCTCCGACAGGGGTTTTTTTTGCACCAAATAATACGCACGAAAGGTCTCACAATCGCCGGATCGTGCCGGGTGGTACGCACCACTTTGCCGCGCCTGACGCCTTGTAATTGCAGTCTTTTCATCAGGCGCTCGACAGTACAACGTGCCACCGCAAAGTCCTCGCGATTCATCTGTCGCCACACCTTGTCGGCTCCGTAGACCTCAAGGTTGGCGTGCCAGACACGCTGGATCTGCGGAACCAACTCTGCATCCCGCTGCTCGCGTGCGCAGCCCAATGCCGGGTTACGCTGCTGGGCAGCGCGGCGGCGATACCCTGATGGGGCGACCTGCAAGACTTTGCAGATCGGCTCGACCCCGAAGGCATCACGATGCTGATCGATAAACGTGCTCAGGATTTCAAACGGCGGTCGAGCTCCGCCTGGGCGAAAAAAAAAGCGCTGGCCAGCTTGAGAATCTCATTGGCTCGGCGCAGTTCCTTGTTCTCTCGCTCCAGGGCTTTGATGCGCTCGCGCTCTTCAGTCGACACGCCGTCACGTTGACCGCTATCAACCTCGTGTCGATGCACCCACCCATGCAGCGTTTGCGGCACAAAGCCGATCTTGGGGGCAATTGACTCGATGGCGGCCCATAGGGAGGGGTACTCGCCGCGTTGATCGTGCACCATGCGTACAGCGCGTTCGCGGACTTCGGGGGAAAACTTCGGGGATTTTTTCATGGCTCCATTCTCTCAAGGATTGGAGCCTCCACCAAACCCGGGGTGATTCAATCAGCAATATCGGCATTGAAAAAGCCTTGGTTTTTCCTCTTCCTTAAGACGTTGAGGTATCGGTTATCATCGCCCCGCTTTCAAACAGTCCCGGGAGTAATCTGTGGCCACTCGTGCCGAACTTGTCCAACGTCTCGAACTACTCGACGCATGCGCTGTTTCTGACGCGCTCGACAGCGTTGGCCTCCGGGGCGCCCACTCCGGGCTGCCGCGCCGTTCCACCCGCAAACGCATTGCTGGCACTGTTGAAACAGTGAAATTGCATGCGCAGACGCCGGTGGGTGGCTCCAAACGTCACCTCGGCACTGCCGCCATCGAAGCCTCTGATGAGCTCACCATTATTGTGGTTGAACAGCGTACGGGTATTGATTGCGCCGGCTGGGGCGGCGTGCTGGCCAGTGCCGCCAAAACCAAGGGCATACGCGGCGTCATCATCGAAGGCCCGGCGCGCGACATCGACGAATATGAAGATCTGGGGTTTCCGGTGTTCTCCCGTTACACCACACCACACACTGCCCGCGGCCGGGTATGGGAAGAAGCGTTCAGCGTGCCGGTGCAGGTGGGTGATGCGATGGTGTACCCCTGCGACTATGTTATTGCCGATGGTAGCGGAGTTGTCTTCATCCCAGCAGCGCGGGTTGAGGAAATTCTCAAGGTGGCAGAAACCATCGCCCACAAAGAGCGCCTGATGACACAGGACGTGCTGGCCGGCAAACCGGTATCGGTGGTGATGGGCACCAACTACGAAAACATGCTGAAGTAGTGAGCCTGGCGCTCAGCGGCCCACCAAGGTATTCAGTTACAAGTTTTTCCGAATAACTTTTCTTCAGGGGTAACAATGTCAGACAAGAACGTGGAACGGGCGGCGAAACTCGATACCGCCACCATCAGCGATGCGATGGACAAATTGCGCATCAGCAGCCAGTGCCTCGGCATCAAGCCGCGTGACCAGCAGTTCCGCCTCGCTGGCCGCGCCTACACCATCTTGTATGGTCCGCTCGATGCCGAGAAACCCGGCACCGTCGGTGATTTCATCGACAAACTCGGCCCCGGTGATGTGGTAGCCATCGACAACGGAGGCCGTGAAGACGCCACAGTGTGGGGCGACATTCTCACCTTCCTCGCCCATAAGAAAGGCCTCGCCGGCACGGTAATCGACGGCGCCTGCCGCGATGTGCATCTTTGCCTGAGCCTCGGTTATCCGATCTATTCGCGCAGTTATTCGATGCGCACCGGCAAGGACCGCGTGCAGGTGGATGCCGAGCAGGTGCCGGTCAACATAGGCGACGCTCGCGTTAACCCGGGCGACATTCTGCGCGGTGATGCAGATGGCGTAGTGTGCATTCCGAAATCGCGCGAAGAAGAAGTACTTGCCACTGCCGAACAGATCGATGCCGCCGAGATGAAGATCCGCGCAATGCTGGAGGAAGGCAAAACCATTACCGAAGCACGCGCGTTGATGAAGTATCACTCGCTGCAGACGCCGACCAAGTAAGTCGACTTGAGAGAACAAGGAACAACTTATGATCATAGATTGTCACGCCCACACCTCGGCGCCCCCGCAACTTGCCGTTTACAAGGCCGGCCTGGTCTCACATCGCGGTTCCCACGGCCGCGGCAAAGTCAGCTACACCGATGAACGCCTCCTGGCACCGCAAGGAAATGGCGCCCTGCGGCCACATTGAACACATGGCCAACAACGGCATCGACCTCCAGTTGGTATCGCCGCGGCCATTCCAGACGATGCACTCGGAGAAACCGGGCTATCTGGTGGAGTGGTACATCCATGAAGTGAACAACATCATCGCTGATAGCATCCGGCTTTTCCCCAGCAAGTTCTTCGGCATTGGTGGCCTGCCTCAGCAGGGTGGTGAGCCGGTGAACGTAGTTTTTGCCGAGATGGAACGCTGCGTAAAGAAGCTGGGCTTCAAGGGCTTCTTGCTGAATCCCGATCCTTACGAGAACGATGGCAATAAGGCGCCACCGATGGGCGACCGCTACTGGTATCCGCTATACGAAAAAGCCTGCGATCTCAACGTGCCCCTGCACATTCACACTGCCGGCTCGCGGTTTCCGCAGCGCGAACCCTACAGCTTGTATTTTGTGAATGAAGAAACCACCGCAGTGTATGGCTTCGTCAACTCCACCGTGTTCCAGGATTTCCCGCAACTCAAGATCGTCATCTCGCACGGCGGTGGTGCCATGCCTTACCAGATCGGCCGTTTCAATGCCGGCTCGGCCAAGGGCGGTGCACAGGGCAGTGGCAAACTCTTCATCGATGGCATGCGCAACATGTATTACGACAGCGTATTGTATTCAAAGGAAGCGTTGGAACTGTTGATCAAGGTGGTGGGTGCCGACCGTATCCTCTACGGTTCGGAGTGCCCCGGCGTGGGTTCGTCGATCAATCACGAAACCGGCGAAACCTACGACAAGACCGTGCCCTTGATCGAAGGCATTGATTGGCTCTCAGCGGAAGACAAGCACAAGATCTTCGAAGGCAACGCCCGCCACGTATTCAATCTGGATTGCTGACATGGCCACCATCTCGCTCGGCATGTGCACTACCCACGGCCCTATTCTCAACACCACGCCGGAAGAATGGATGCTGCGGGTGCCGGTCGATCTCAAAACCCGTCACTGGTTCCGCAACAAGGAATACAACTTCGACGAACTGGTGGAGTTGCGCAAAGCCAACAACTTTGCCGCGCAGATCACGCTGGAGGAGCGCACGCGTCGCCATGCACTTTGCCAGCAAGGCGTGGCGAAGCTTGCCGAGATATGGGATCAAGAAAAGCCGGATGTTGCAGTGATTCTCGGCAATGACCAGCGCGAGCTGGTGCTCGACAGCATGCAGCCGATGTTCACTATCTATTACGGCGATACCTTCTGGCAGAAGCCACTGGACGCCGACCGCACGGCGCGTCTTTCAGTCGGCATCAAGGAAACCGAGTGGGCTTATCGTCCGCACGAGCCGGTGGTGTGGCCGGGTCTGCCCGAGCTGGCCAATCTCGCATTTGAAATGGCAGAAGATGCCGGCTTTGATTTTGCATCCAGCAAGTCATGGCCTGATATGGGCAATCATCACCACCTCGGCACACCGCACGCATTCAGCTGGATCATCCGCCGTGTAATGAAAGACAACCCGGTCCCCATCCTACCCATCATTTCCAACACCTTCTTCCCGCCCAATCAGCCGACAGCGAAGCGCTGCTATGACATGGGTCGTTTCATTGCGAAAGTGATCAAGGCGTGGAAGCGCGATGTGAAAGTGGCAGTATTCGGCTCAGGTGGCCTTACCCATTTCACAATCGATGAAGATTTCGACAAGGCGCTTTACCAGGCGATGCTGTCGCGTGATGAAAAATTCCTGTGCTCGGTGCCGCAGTCAACTTTAATGCAAGGTACTTCCGAAATTCGCAACTGGATTGCCGCTGCTGGCGCCTTGGCGGATACCGAACTGGCCGGTGCGGCGATAGATTACATTCCGTGTTATCGCACGGTGGCAGGCACCGGTACCGCGCAAGGCTTCATGGTTTGGCGCTGAAAATTAAGGGACTTTACGAGTTGAAACCATTTCCACATTGTTTGCATTGAGCGTGGACTTGGGCAGTAAAACGGGTGTGCTAGTATCCGGCGCAATTCCAGAAAACCAAAAATAAAACACACGTTTTTCCACGCAAGAACAACTATCGAGGGGCTAGTTATGGGTGCCAATGTTGCGGGTAGTGCCAAGGCTGAACTGATGGCCAACTGGCAGATACTGGTAGTTGCTTTCCTGCTGGTGTTCTTTTCGTTCGGCGTGCCGAACTTTTCATTGCCCTATATGTACAAGCCGGCAATGGATGAGTTCGGCTGGAGCAACACCCAGGTCAATCTGTTGTCGACTGCCAAATTCCTTATCGGTGCTATTGCTGCACTCGGCATGGGCATTCTCATCGACAAGATCGGTGGCAAGGTGGCAGTGTTGGTCGGTGCCCTCGCCGGTGGTTGTGCGATGGCGCTGTTCCTGATCGCCACCAACCTGCCTATCTACTATCTCGCCGGTGCCATGCTGGGGCTGTCGGCGTCGTCGATCGTATCGGCGATGAAAGTGGTGGTATCGCGTTTGTACGAAGTGAACCCAGGGCTTGCACTCGGCATCGTGCTCGGCGCCACCAGTCTGGGTCAGACATTGATGCCGTTTGTGTGGACACCACTGCTTGATGCCGGCATCAACTGGCGCACCATCGCCGGCATGTTGAGCCTAGGTTCGCTATTGATCTCTGCGCCGCTGTGGATGTTTTTCATGTCGCGGGTAGGAGCCACCCAAGACATTATCAATTCGAGTACGGCGCGCGCAGCCGGCGCCCCCACCATGTGGGAACGCGCCAAGGAAATCAGTCATGAGCGCGGCTTCTGGTACATCATGCTCGGCATCTTCCTGGTGTCTGGCGTCGACCAGGCCATGACGCAGAACACCGTGACCTACCTTCGCAACGATAAAGGTTTTAACCTCAACGACATCGTCTGGTACTCGTCGTTTACCGGCATTCTCGCGGTGGTGGCGAAGCCGGTGGCCGGCTGGGTGTATGACCACTACTCTATCGCGGGCATCCGTTTCTTCTACTTCCTGCTGGCGGTTTCGGTATTGCTGGCCTTGCCGGTATCGGGCGGGTTGTCGTTGTTCCTGTTCGTGACCGTGTTGGGTATAGCGCATGGCGGCCTGATCGTTGAGGCACCGGTGCTGACCAAACATTATCTTGGCCCCCGCAACCTCGGCATGACCATCGGCATCGTGTCGGTGGCAGTGAATCTGGGTTTCGCCGCTGGTCCGCCCGCGCTGGGCGCTTTTGTCGACTATTTCGGCAACTACCAATACGGCTTCATGGCCTACAC
>Ga0255091_1000576_pt1 | contig 13773 bp, 7 predicted proteins | sample Colum_Yuk_RepB_8_2_FD_188439 | JGI IMG/M metagenome (GOLD analysis project Ga0255091, IMG submission 188439) | Freshwater microbial communities from Columbia River, Oregon, United States - Colum_Yuk_RepB_8d | ecosystem: Environmental > Aquatic > Freshwater > River | place: USA: Oregon | collected... | reverse complement strand
ACCCCAACGCCAACCCCCGTCCCCAGCGACTATCCACCGGCTGAACCCGGCCAAGGTACAAATGGCGGCGGTTTTGCGGTGGCGGCCTATCTGGCGCCGGTGGCGGGCCACTATCGCTTTACCTGCCAGCGCGTCGGCAGGGGCTCTGGCACGGCCACACCCAGTCTCACGATCAATACCGATGGCTCGGCGGAGCTCGATGGCGTGACCGTCAACCCCAGCACGCGAAGCCGCTGGGCGGCGCTCATCAGCCAGCAGCAGCGCGGGGGGCAGGTCGGCTATCAGTTCGATTTCAACAACGGCACCATCACGGGCCAGTTTTCAGCCACCACCGATGCGGATGGCAGCGACCTGACGGTACAAGGCTTCTCGGGTAGCGATACCACCAGCCCCTACAACAGCTGCACGGTCTCCGCGCAGCCAGCGACAGCGGCGGCGTTCGAAATCCGCCGCGACCTCGTGCCCCGCGCTGGCAGCTACACGGCCAACTGCGTGAAGCGCGGCGGTGCCACCAGCGGCGTGATCGCCGACGGCGAACAGCGCGTGCGTATCAGCCGCGCGGGCGTCATCAAGCTCGGCAGCTTCAAGCTGCCGTATGCCGAGATCATCCGGCGCCAGTACAGCGAATCCCTCGGCGGCACGCCCACCTTCAGCAACAGCGAGCTGCTGCTCTCGACCACAACAGGCAGCACCAAGAATGCGCGCCTGGCCTTCAACGCCTATAGCGGCGCCATCAATACCTTCACGCTGAACGAAACCGACACCCGCGCATCGGTTTGCACCGTCACCAGTTTCAGTGCCGCGGGGGATGAGATCGAGCCGACCGATGACGGCGGCCTGCCCGCGGGCGTTCAGACCCTCGCCGCCGGCATCAGCAGCGGTCTTGCCGGTGACTACGTCTTGAACTGCGAGGAAGGCGGCACCCAGGTGATGCGCACCGCCAGCATCGCCGCCAATGGCCGCACGACCTTTGCGGGCAGCCGTATTACGGATGTCGCCGAAGGATCTGGCACGCTCACCTACAGCGCCAACCCAGTCGCTAATGCCTACATCGTGAATTACCTGCGATCCGATGGCCTCAGCGCCTTGCCGAGAGGCACGCCCACCGGGTTCTCTCTGGGCTTCAACCGCAATGGACAGCTGATCTCGGCTCAATATGCCGCCACCGCACGTGGTGGCTTTGCCTGCACCGTCGGCAGCGGCACGGCAGCCAGCGTGCCCGGCGGCGCTACTGCGCTGGGCGCCTCGCTGGCCCGCAGCGAGACACTGAACTGCACACGACGTGGCAGTAACCAGACACTTCCCACGGGCCCCACCGCGTTCAGCATCGGCAGCGACGGTACCTTCACCCTCGGCAGCCTCGTCTACGCCCCAGCCGACTATCAGGGCACGGGCAGCACCGGCGGCATCAACCTAGTCGATGGCTATGCCTACAACACCCGCGTCCCCGGCACCTCGCCTGAGATCGTCACCCTGCGCCGCAGCGGGCAGGCGATGGAGTTTCTCGCCACCCGCGACAGCCAGCGCAATACCGACAGCGTGACGGTGAACATTGATAGCGACAACAACACCCGCTGCGTGCGCCCCTGAGCACGCTGATCGACCCCGCGCAGGCCGTTGAGATGCTGGAGTTCCAGGCCAACGAGATCGAGCCCCACCACGAACGTGGGATGGGCGATGCCCGCGCGCTGGGCGACGCTCTGCTCGCGTGACGTCCATCCCCTCCACAACCTTCCGTGAGCTCCGCCATGAAAACCCGACTCCTCGCCAGCGCACTGCTGCTGACCTCCCACATCGCATCGGCACAAGACCCTGTGGCCACACCCAGCAAGGCCGAAGCCGGCAAGCTGCTCAAGGCCGACAAGGTCAGCAAGGGCGGCAACATCAGCCGCCTCGCCATCACCAGCTGCAATGTGCTGTTCGCCAACGAGACCGGCGCCAATGCCGAAACCCAGCGTGGCTTCGGAGACAGCACGGCACAGCGCGTCGAGGCGCGCATTGATGCCAGCTATACCTTGCAGGGCATGGATCCCGCCGCCCTACAAGCACTGGCAGAGCAGGTCTGCGCCGATGCCAGCACGCAACTGGCAGCCTCTGGCTACACGATGGTGCCTGCGACCGAGGTAGCTGCGCATCCAGAATTCGCCAGGCTGCATGCCAAGGGAAAGCCCGTGCCTTACGCCTATGAGCGTCAGGGCACCCAGTACACCAACTACGCCCCGCCGGGCGAGCAGGTGATCGACCTCAACTATCTCTCGACGCGAGATGTCTTCGGTGCCGCCTTCAGCGCCATGAGTACTACCGAAAACCCGGCTTTCATCGAAGGCAAACTACTGAACGACCTGCAGGCCAGCGGTGCGCACATCAACGTGATGGTTGATTTTGCCAAGCCGAAATCGAACCGCGTGAAAGGATTTTTCGGGAAGATCGCTGGCAATGACACCGCCAAGGTGGAGGCCAAGATGCAGCTCAGCATCTCAGGCCTGATCACCTTGATCCCACTCGAACACATCGACTGCAGCAGTGGCTATTGCCTGGGTGCCAACGACGCCAGCAAGACGCCGCGCTTCACCAGCAAGGAGCCCCTGCTATCGGGTGAGAACGCCGTGCTGGAAGTGGTCGACATTCAAAGCAAGGGCGAAAAAGCGGGTGAACTGGCCGTGAATGCCATGGCCACCGTGATTGCTCTCAGCGGCTACAGCTCCGCCACCACCAGCATCGAACGCAACGGAGTGGTGGTAGACCCCGCCATCTACCAGACCGAGGTCCGGCGCATGGCCCGTGAGTTTGTCGGCATGGCGGCGGTGCTCGCCAAGCCCTGAGGATTCCAGCGGGAAACTGGTGTGGCGCCCCGCCCAGGCTGCGGTGGCGGGCGCTGCTCCCAGGGCGGATTGGCCTCAGCGGTGGAACTGCCGCCAGTGGCGGGGCGCGGCATAGCCGCCTGGGAACACCGCCTCCAGCTCCGACTCGGCCACGCCCAGGCGCTTCACCAGAATCTCGCCCAGCACGCTGCGGAAGTCGGTGGTGGGTTCGAGGTCCTCACCCTGATAGAGCTGGCTGGCGGCCATGCCCGGCCACTCGCCATATACCTTGCCGCCCATCACCTGCCCGCCCATGACGAGCATGGAAGAAGCCGTGCCGTGATCGGTGCCGCCCAGGTTCTCGACGGCCTTGCGGCCGAACTCGGTCATCGTCACGACCGTGACCTTTTCCATCCGCGTGCCCATGTCGTCGTTGAAAGCCTTGAAGGCGCCTGCAAACGCCGGCAGCGCCGCGTTGTGGCGGCTGAGCTGGCTCACGTGAGTATCCCAGTCGTCATCCGAGGTGATGGTGATCACGCGTGGGGCGAGGCCGCCCTTGATGGCCTGTGCTGCGACTTTCAGCCCCTGCCCGAGCGCGTTGGTGGGATAGCTCACGGTGGGTACTGGCAGCGGTTCGGCCGCCAGCGCACCCATGCTGCGCGCAAGTCGGCTCACGGCCGCACCGGGCGCTCCGGCAATCTCGGCCAGAGCCTGCTGCAAGCCGGTGGCCGCATCGGCCATCACCGAGCCGTGGTCGTAGTCGGCGAAGTCCCGCACGGCAATGGCATTGGCAAAGCCCTGCAGGCTGTTGGGCACCGAGGACTCCGCGGCGAGTGCGGCCCAGATCTCGTCCTGATGTGCGGCATCGCGCTGCATCACGCGGCCCAGCCAGCCGCTGGATACCCCGCTGCGCGCGCCCGATTCGGCAATCGACTGCGCGAAGAAGTGCGAGCGGTCGCGACTGTCGGTCGGCACCCAGCCGGTGGCGGCGACGAAGCCCAGGCTGCCGGCGTCGTAAAGGGCTTTCAGATCACCGAGCGCAGGGTGCAGGCCAAAAAAGCCATCGAGCGGCAGCGGGTTGGTGATCTGCAAATTGGGCCTTGCCACGGCATAGCCAGGGTCGGCCATCGGCACCAGCAGATTCATCCAGTCGGCGGCGAATCGCTGGAACACCACCACCAGCGTGCCTTCCACCTGCGGCGTGTTGCTGCCACCGGATGAACCCGCGGGACCGGTGGCCGGCGGCACGGGGGTACTGCCCGCCGCCGCCGGCAGGCCGGATACGGTGCCGGGGGAGCGCGCAGTCTGCTGACCGCAAGCCGTGGCGGCAGAAGCAGCGAGCAGCGGCAACAACAGGCGTCGGGTCAGCATGGCCTTATCTCAGCAGGAACCAGGGGGAAGACAACAGCACGAACACCAGGCCCTTGACGCGCTGTTCGAGCAGCCCCGTCTCCATCACGGCATCGGGGTCGGCCTCCTGTGCGACGAAGCGCACGGCGGCGCTGACGGCCGCCTCGGGCAATGCCGTGAACAGCAGGTTGTCGATCGCATTGCGCACTGCCGCGCGCGGCGTGGTGGCCCGTGTCACCCCGGCAGCCACCGAGTTGCCGTTGCCGAGTGCGGCCTGCGGGTCTGCCAGCACGCGGCCGAAGCCAATGCCCTCCACCATGCCAACCAGGAACTTCTGCTGGTAGAGCAGCGAGTTGCTGTTGCCCCAGTAGCTGGCGACATCCGGGTAGCCATTGGGCGGAACCCAGCCAAAGGGCTCATGCCCGGCCTTGGTAAGGCCGGTGAACAGCGTGCCGCCGGGGCTCGCGACCGGGGTACCGAACAGATTGGTATTGAGCACGGCATCGAAACTGTTGATGCCGCAGGCGCGCATCGCGCCTACCATCGCCTCCAGGGGGCGCTTCTGCTTGGCACCCGCACTCGCGGCGAACTCAGGCGAGGTCAATACCTCGCGCAGCATGGCCTTGATATCGCCGTCGCTGCGGGTGAACACCATCGCGACGCGATCCACCAGCGCCACTGACGGCTCATCCGCCACGAACCGGCGGCAGAGCTTGCTGGCGATGAAGCGTGCGGTGCTGGGGTGTTCGAGCATCAGCTGCAGAGCACGGTCGATTTCTTCCTCGCCGCCTCCGGCGGGAAACTGCACGCCGAGAAAGGTCTTTTCAGTGGCATCGTGCTGCGCGACATTGAACTGCACGGTGCCGTAGCTCACGGGACTCAGCGGCAGGTCGGTGACGAAACCAAGACCACTCAGGATGCGTGCGAGCGCCTTGAGATCAGCCTCGGTATAGCCGCCGCCCTTGCCGAGCGTGTGCAACTCCAGCAGCTCGCGGCTGTAGTTTTCGTTGATGGCATCAACGCGGTTCAGCCAGTTATCGAGGTAGTGCAGCATCTCGCCGCTGTGCACCACGGCGCGCAGCAGGGTCTTGAAGTTGCCGAGTGCGTTCGGGCGGATCACCTCGCGGTCGAAATCGAGCTTGAGCGGGATGGGGTTCTTGCGCAGGTAGGTGTTGAAGTGGTCGTTCCAGAAATCGACCATCACCTCCTTGAGCTGTGCAGTGGAGAACAGCGCGCGGTAGAGCATGGCGCTCTGCAGGTGCAACTGGTGCGTGCCCACTGCAAAACCGGCACCTGTGCTGAGGTAGGCACTCGCACCGCTGATGTTGATCAGTGGGTAGAGCGCCAAGGTGAGCAGCTCGGTCTGACCATCGCTCGCCGCCAGCTGCTCCTCGATATAAGCCGCCCGGCCGATACGCCTGACCCGCGACAGCTCAGCCACCGTGGGGCCAAAGCTGATGCGCCGAAGCAGGTGCAGATCCGGGTCGCTACCGGCGATCTCGACCGGCTGCAGGGCCTCGGCAGCGGTGAACACATCCACTGCCAGGCTGCCGTAGAGCGCCGTATAGGCAAACCCTTGCAGGACGGTTCTGCGCTTCATTGCGGTCATGTCTTCCCTTGCTGACGGCGGGGTTCTGTCCGCGCATCTGCCCGCAGACTCACGCAAGGGGTATTCCAAGAACAACTAGCAAAAAGCGCTCAGTCTGGAGGCGTCAGTCCCGGCAATGCGTGCCGTAGTTGCTGGATACGCTCGTCGGCCAGACCTTGCACGTATGGCTGCGCCGGGTGCTTGCCCCACACCGGCGCTGGCCATGCGGGGTCGCCGCGAAAACGGGCGATGTGGTGCAGATGCAGCTGCGGCACCATGTTGCCGAGCGCGGCGAGGTTCATCTTGTGGGGTTTGAATTGCTGCTCCATCGCGCGACTCAGCGCCACCGATTCGCGCAGCACCTGCAGCTGATCGGCATCGTCCAGCCGGTGCAGCTCCTTCGCCCCTGCAATCCGCGGCACGAGGATGCACCAGGGATACTGGGCGTCGTTCATCAGCAACAGGCGGCAGCACGGAAAATCGCCGACGACCAGCGTGTCTGCAGCGAGTTGGGGATGCAGTGTGAATGCGGACATGTCGGGGTTCTCTGGGAGCAGGTCGAGGCGGCCGCGAATCTAACGAGAAATGGCGGTGCTAGCGATCTGATCCATCCTCGATCCAGCGACGGCTATCCGCCGCAGCATCGATAGCAGCTGGCAGCTGCCGTAGGGTTGGCGGCAGCTTCGAGCAGCCCTGATACAGCCGCAAGGTGTGACGGTGGCCATTGATCTGCCATTCGAGATCACTGTTCGGCATATCCGTCGCAACCGCGCCACAGCCCGCCTGACCAGGCCGGTAGATGTCTTTCATGTCACGCATTTCCGGGCGTTGCAGCAGCGTGATCAAGGCGGCCAGAGCGCCGGCATCTGCCTGGCCTCGCTGCTCACCGGTAGCCGCCACGAAACGCGTGCCCACGAACGTCACAACCCCTTCCGTATCGATGCGAACCCGGTATTGCGGACACCTCCCGTAACAGGGGCCGCGCTGCAACTGCACGAAGAAAGTCTCCTCGACCACCGGCGCGGCCGTGCGCTTCGATACGGCGGGCATCACTGGCGGCATGAGCGGCACCGGACGGGGCGGCTCCGCCAGTGCTGGCGTGATCACGCCGGCAGGGGGTGCATCTGCAGCGGCACAGCCCGCGAGGTAGATGCAGAGCGCACAGAGCAGCGGCCCGCTGCAATAACGAATGATGGGTTTCATCAAACACGACTCCTGAGTGACCACCAGACAGCACACGAAAAAATCCCGGAACGGTGACCCGTTCCGGGACTTTAGGCCGCAGTGACTGAACCTCAGGCGCGACGACGGCGCCTGAACGCCGCCAGCGCGATACCCGGCAGCAGCAGCCAGAGACCAAAGGCGCCACCACCGCCGCCGAGCTGCGGCGCGGGTGCCACCAGGTCCGTCGTCACCGTGACGTTGTCACTGGATGCCACCCCGCTGCTACCCGTGACCGTGAGCTTGAATACATACGCTGCTCGCGCGGGCAGCACAGCCGTGGCCGTCACGCTGCCGGCGTTGGTGATGGTGACGGTCGGACCACTCACCTGTGTCCACTGGTAGCTCACGGTATCGCCGGTCGCGAAGGTCGAAGCCGAGCCGTCGAGCGTTGCCGTCCCTCCAGGTAGCAAGTGGCCATCGACCCCAGCATTGGCAACCGGATTGGCCTTGACGGTCACCATCACCGTGTCGGTGCTGCTGGCACCCAAGGCATCGATGACCGTGAGCATGAACACATAGGTACCGGCAGCCGCGGGCTTCACCGTGGCCATGGCCTGACCTGCATTGGTGATAACCGTGGTTGGGCCTGAGGTCTGCGTCCACGCAAAAGTCACCGCATCGCCGTCCGGATCAGTCGAGCCGCTGCCATCGAGTCTGACGGTGGTGTCGGGGAACACCGATTTGTCCGAACCCGCATTTGACACCGGTGCCCGGTTGACCACCACCGTCACCGTATCGGTGCTCGTCACCGCGCGTGCATCGGTCACCGTCAGCAGGAAGCTGTAGGTGCCCGCCGCAACCGGCGCTACCGAGGCGAGCGCTTGCCCGGCGTTGCTGATGGGCGTGATGGGCCCGGCGGTCTGCGTCCACGCAAAGCTCAGGCTGTCGCCATCTGGGTCGCTGGACGTGCTGCCGTCGAGCGTGGCGGTGTCCCCGAGCAAGATGAGCGAGTCGGCACCGGCATTGGCAGTGGGCGCCCGGTTTTCGGCCACGCTGTCTTCAGCCACGATCGCACTGAAGGGCAGATTGGTAATGCCGGTAAAACTGACGTTGTCCACAGCCCAGCCGAAGTCACCCACACCGGCATCGCTGACCTGACGGAACCGCAGCCTTACCGTCTTGCCCTGCAGCGCGGTGCCGAAACTCAGCACCACCGGTTCAAGAAGGCCGTTATTGGCCGCAAAGTTGTCGCCGACAAAGCCCACGTGGATGCCACTATCATCCGGCGTCGGCGTGCCATCCGGCGCCAGCGCGTAGAAGCTGCCGTTGTAGCCGTTGTTGCTGGTGAAGGTGCCGCCAGCATCGACGACATCCTGCCACGTGGCGCCATTGTCCTGGCTGATTTCGAGGATGCCGCCGTCGTAGCCAAAGAGATTGCCACCACCATCCACCCCATCGAACTCGAACTGGTAGTAGTGCTCGAATTGCATGGTGAACTCGCTGCTGCCCACCTGCAGCGGCGGAGTGGTGATGCGCACATCGGCAAAGCCGCTGTTATCCGGTGTGTACCAGAGCAGGCCGGTGAAAAAGCCCAAGGCGGGGTTATCGCCATCGGCCACCGACCAGCCGAGGCCTGAACCGTCGAGCGTCGGCACCCAGTCCTTGACCGAGGCCTCGGCCTGCTCGATGTCATCGCTGGCGCGCACGGCAGCGCGGATGTCGTAGTTCACGGTCAGGCCAATCTGCACCGGCGGCGCCTCCAGCACTTCACCGTCGGTACCACCCACCTGCGGGAAATCGATGCTGAGGGTGAGCTGCTGCGCCGTGGACGTCGCCGAATTGAGCTTGACGGTGATGGTGCCAGTGGCCGTGCCACCGTAGCGGATGGGTGAGGTGCTGGAGGCAGGGAAGCTGATGCGACCGCCATTGCCAAAACTGACATCGCCATCCGAACTCAACTGGGCGATCACTGGCTGGGTGAGATCATCCGTGCCGTTGCTGCGGATGGTGACACTTAGCAGCGCGGTCTCGCCCGGATCCAGCTCGCCGTCGTTGTCGATAAAACCATCGGCCCCGCTGACGTAGGTGAAGTCGAGCGAGGCGTCCACCACCTCAAAGGAACCGGCCTGTGCCACGAAGCTCTCGATCACTCCACTGTTGGTGGGGTCGTTGCGGTCGGGGGCAACGGCGCCCACGCCCATGCCGCGCTTCGCAAAAGCCGCGGCCATGAGGTCGAAGTCCGCTGCATCCGTCACATAGGCGGCGGCCAGCAGGCCATCACGCGCTTCGAGCAGCGTTGGCGCGTCCGGTGTCATCTTCAGGCCCGCGATGATGTAGCTCTTCATGCGGTTCTGCGCCTGCACAAAGCTGTTGCGCGGGTCGTTGAGCAGGCTGGCGTAGATCTCCCACAGAGTGTTGGCCCAGATCTCACCGATGTTGTGTACCTCGGAGTTGGCACTGCCATCGGCCCCGAAGGCAATCGGCGCGGTGGTGGGCAGCGGCACGCCGTCTTCGATGTGCTTGAAGGTGAGGGGGAAGGTCGACAGGCTCGTGGAGTACGGGGCCCGCCGAATACCGAAGTAGGCATTGCCCGAGGAATAGTACGACTGCGGATAGGCGCCCTGGTACAGATCATTTCCCGCCACACTGCGGTCTTCGGGACGCACGGTGAGCATCAGGCCGCTGAAGTCGGCCCAGCCCTCGCCCATACCCACACCCTGCTGGCTGGAAAGGCCCAGCGCGTCGCCGACCAGACGGTTGCTGGCGTAGTGGAACCACTCGTGCGCGACGATCTGCGCATCGACGGTGCTGTCGAAATCGGCACTGGTGCGCAGACGCAGACGCGCCGCGACGGGTGTGATCGCGCCATCATTGCGGACGCGCTGGCCATCAGCCTGTGACACCGATAGCGTGCCGATCGTGATGCTGGGGTCCGCGCCGCCAAGACCAGGCGCCGAACCTGCCGCGTTGTTGGCGATGATCACGCCGATGGCACCAGCATCCTCGGCATTACGGGCCTTCACCGCAAAGCTGCAGACGCCGCGATCGATAATGGCGATCTTGCCCGCGACATCCGCGGCATTGGTGAGCGCCGTGCAACCGTTGACGGGTGCGGCGTTGATCACCGTGCCGCTGACATCAAAATTGCTGGGGCCGAACGATGCGGTGTTGAAGCCCAGCGTGTAGGCGGCGCCGGCGTTGGGCGTGATGGTCACCTCGCCGTCCTGCGCACCATCCCAGAGATACTGCTGCATGCGCGGACTGCCGCCGTCGGGTGGCGTGCTCATATTGGCGTTGTTGCGGCCACTGAAATCCTGTGCCTCGACCAGCAGCGGATCACCTTCGACGCCGCCGCGACCGTAGTTGCTGGCCTGGGCATTGCCGGCGGCTTCGTTGAAGCCGTTGTCGTACCACCAGTCGTGCAGCCAGTTGTTGAGGTAGAACAAGTCCACGATGGCGAACTGGCGCTGGCTGGCGGTGGTGGGATCGCTGTCCGGGGTGTAGGGGTAATCAAAGGTGCCGGGCGCAGTGATGGCCCCGCGCACATCCGTGGTGCCTAGGTCGAAGCCCTGGCCGCTGTCGACCACCGTCTGCCCTGAACCATCGGTGTGGAAGGTGCCGAACAGATCGGCATAGGCATCGACATTGTTGCCGGTGGTCTCGGTCGCACCGGGCGGCAGCCAAGGGTCGTTGGTAGAGATCGGGCCGTTCTGCAGGCTCACCAGATTCGTCGCGGCAGCCACGCGGGCGCGGCGGCCGTCACCGGGCGTGCCCACGAACGGGTCGTAGTCGTTGCCCAGCGGGCTGTCGAACGGCTGGAAGATGCCACTCGCATCGGCATAGGTGCGGTAGCTGTAGCTGTAGCTGTCGTAAGCGATCAGGCTCTTGCGGAACAGCACCTTGCCGTCGCGCGCGGAAATGAGATACGCGACGGCGTATTCGTCAGCCAGATCCTGGCTCTGCGCGTGGATCTCGGCATACCAGGCAGGCACCAGTTCGCCGTCGAGCGGGTACCAGAACTTGCGGCTGCGCTGCGTGCCCACCGGGCGGATTTCCCCGGTCGATTTCTGCGCCTTGAAGAGGCCGTATTTCCCGAGCGGCTGCAGGCTGCTGAACGCAGACGCATCCAGCGCCTCGCCGCTGACATCGGTAAAGGCAAGGGCCAGGGCTTGTTCGGCACTGAGGCTGAAGCCGCTGCGCCGGAAGGACTGGGCGGCGGCGGGATCGACGCTCGCAAAGTTACCGGACGTGGCGACCAGCTTCATGCTGCGATCCATCATCACGCTGACGCGCTTGCCGAATACCTCGATGCCCTCATGCACCTGCTGGTAGCGGGCGATGATGGGGCCCTTTTGTGTGTCGTGCAGTTCCAGCAGACGCGCGTCACCCAAGGTGCGCTTGCTCAGGTTGAGCTTTGTCGCCTGTCGGCCGAGGTAGTCGCGCGCGGCGGCATCGGTCATCAGTTCTGCCTTCAGAGGCGCGAGCGGGGCGGTCTTGATGCTGGCGTCGCCCCAGAGAAAAGTGCTGGCACCCTGCCTGGCATCCCACTGCGTGCGATAGCCCGCCATCGAAGGCAGCGCAGCGGCTGGCAGTTTGAGACTGGCCTTGCGCGGTATCGATACGGCGGTCGTTGACGATGGCTTCTGGCTACCGGCCCGCCAGTGTGCGGGATCGCTGATCACCGCAATCCCTCGCAAGGGGGACTGCTGGGGACTTTGCGCGGCCAGTGCGGCAGACAGGGTGACGGCGGCAATCGCCAAGGCAACCGAAAGCTGCTTGAGCATTGTTCTCTCCATGAGATGAAGTACCCGGCGGTTCCTTCCGCGGCGGGGCACAGCGTGTGGGAAATGACGACTTCGGATTACTCGAATCGCGTGTCCAGAACTCGAAGGCCTGCGCTGACCGAAAGGCGATGAGATTTATTCCAGCAATCCACTGCTGATCCGAATCTACGGCAAGGACTCGCAAATGACTACCGGCCGCAGTCTCGTGAATCGCCCCCTGACCGAATCAGGGATTTCTGAACAGCTTCATTCGGCACCGGCGTCGATCCAGGCGCCGATCAGGGCGAGGCCATCGGTATCTACGACATGGCTTGCAAGCGGCGGCATGCGGTTGCCGTCGAGCCGGCGCATGCGCTCCCATACGAGGCTCTGCGCCTTGCTGCCGGGGCGGATGCGCTGCGCGCCGGCGATGCCCAGATCGCCGCCGCTCGGAGCCACGCCCACCGTGCGGGTGCTGGCAGTGGCGGTATCGCGGCGCAGGTCCATGTCGACACCGGTGGGACCGCCCGGCCGATGGCATTGGGCGCAGTTCACATCCAGGTACGACCGCGCCCGGGCGGCGACTGGCGCGGCGGGATCGACGGGGTTGGTCTGCGCCGGATATTGGCTGGCGCTGCCGATGTCGCGGTCGAACAGGCTGACCGCGTTATAGGCCTTCAATTGGTTGTCGACGATGCCGTTGGCAAACTCGTGCGCGCGATTGAGTTGCCCGGTGCGCACGCCCAGCACCACACCGGCTGCCTGCGTGTGGCAATTGAGGCAGGCGGCACGGCTGGGGAACTCGTAGTCTTGGCTGCGTATGCTGCCATCGTCGCCGCGTACGGCGATGGTCTCGGTTTCGGCATTGGCGAGCAGATCGGCATCGGTGCCAGCGGCATTCCACTTGTAGGTATAACCCTGCCAGCCTTCGCTGCCGAGCAGGAATACGCGGGTTTCCAACCGCCGCGTGCGGCCATCCGCCAGGGTGATTTCAAAGTGCTTGACGGTGGCTGCGCCCAGCGGCCAGCCGAACGCATCGTTTGCCGAAAAGGCGATGACGCCAGACTGCGGCACGCCAAACCAGCGACGCTTGCGGCTGCCATCGCTGTAGAACGGGGCATTGACCTCGTACTCGACCAGCCCCGGATTCGGCTTGAGTGCGGCGGTGTCGCTGAACAGGCCCGTCTGCGAGAGCTGTTGCGGAAAGGGGCTTTCACCAGCAGCCGGGTTGGCTTCAAGGCGATAGATGAAGCCATCGTAGGCCGTGAGGTAGACCTCGCCAGTCGCGTCCTCCCCAAAGCCTGAGGGGTTGGGCACGCTGCCCAGTACCACGTTGCCGAGTGCGCGCTGGCCTTGCTCGTGTCGCAGAGCCCAGACGCTGCCGCTGCAAAAATCGGCGTAGAGATACTGACCCGCGAGCGCTGGCAGCGCACCACCGCGATAGACCACGCCACCCGTGATGGAGCACTGGCCATTGCCGTGGTCGTATTCAAAGATCGGCTCGATCAGCGCTGCGCTCGGGCGCGGGTCGCTGGTGTTGTAAGCGTGCAGACCCTCGCGCAGACGCCAGCCGTAATTGCCGCCGCGGGTCACCACATCGATTTCCTCGAACTGGTTCTGCCCGACATCACCGGTCCAGAGCTGGCCGGTGGCACGGTCGAAACTTGCCCGGTACGGGTTGCGCAGACCATAGGCCCAGATTTCGCCACGCGCACCCGCAGTGCCGACGAAAGGGTTGTCATCAGGGATGCTGCCATCCGGCTTCAGACGCAGGATCTTGCCCAGCACGCTGCCCAGGTTCTGCGCATGGTTCTGCGGGTCGCCGCCGCTGCCGCCGTCGCCCAGGGCGAGATACAGCATGCCGTCCGGCCCGAACAACAGCGAGCCGCCGTTGTGGTTGTTGAAGGGGTCTGGCTCGTCGAGCAGTACCGTGGCACTGGTGCGGTCCGCCGCGCGGCCGTCGGCGCTCACGGTGAAGCGCGCCACGATGGCATTGCCGTTTTCAACGGCCGGATTCGCGTTCTTGGAGTAGTAAGCGTAGACGCTGCGGTTGCTGGCGAAGTCGGGCGGAAATGCCAGCCCCAGCAGACCCTGCTCGCCGTTGGCC
>Ga0255091_1000565_pt1 | contig 13980 bp, 7 predicted proteins | sample Colum_Yuk_RepB_8_2_FD_188439 | JGI IMG/M metagenome (GOLD analysis project Ga0255091, IMG submission 188439) | Freshwater microbial communities from Columbia River, Oregon, United States - Colum_Yuk_RepB_8d | ecosystem: Environmental > Aquatic > Freshwater > River | place: USA: Oregon | collected... | reverse complement strand
AAATATCGCAATGCCGGCCAGACCTGCGTCTGCGCCAACCGCTTCCTCGTGCACAGCAGCGTCTACGATGCCTTCGCGGCAAAACTGCATGCCGCCGTCAGCGCCTTCAAGGTTGGCGATGGTGCCAGCGATGGCACGCAAATCGGCCCGCTGATCAACGCCGCCGCCGTCGCCAAGGTCGAGCGCTTGGTCGATGCCACCATCGCTGCTGGTGCCACCTGCACGCTCGGCGGCCAGCGCCATGCCCTCGGCGGCAACTTCTATGCACCAACGATTCTGACCAATGTCAGCGCCGACATGCCCATCGCCGTCGAAGAAAGTTTCGGGCCGGTCGCGCCCCTCATTCGCTTTGAAACTGACGATGACGCCGTGCGCATCGCCAATGCCGTGCCCGCGGGGCTCGCGGCCTATCTTTACGGCAATGACCTGAAGCGCGTCTGGTCGATTGCCGAACGTCTGGAATACGGGATGGTTGGCATTAATGAGGGCATCATTTCGAATGAAATGGCTCCATTTGGCGGCATGAAAGAATCCGGGTTGGGACGTGAAGGCTCACACCATGGCATTGATGAGTTTTTGGAAATGCAGTACCTGTGTTTGGGGGGGATGGCGACGCGCTAATGCGCGTACTCATTCTTATCTATTGTTAATACATAAAAATCAAAATTTAAACCTTAGAGCTTGCGGTCAATAATGCTTTCTGACTCCCACGATCGAGGGTCATTTACACAGCAGCTCTCCTCATTTACCGGAGTAACAACATGACCGAATCTGAACAAGGAACGTCTGGCAAATGCCCTGTCAGTCACGGGGCAAATAGCCAACACAGCAACACTGTCATGGCATGGTGGCCCGAATCTCTAAACCTCGACATCCTTCATCAACAAGACGAAAAAACAAATCCGCTAAACGGCTACGACTATCGCGAAACCGTTAAAACACTGAATGTCGCTACGCTGAAACAAGACCTTACAGAACTGATGACCACTAGCCAGTCATGGTGGCCAGCTGACTGGGGCCATTACGGTGGGCTCATGATTCGTATGGCATGGCATGCGGCGGGCACGTATCGCGTCGCCGATGGTCGGGGTGGCGCAGGAACGGGCAACCAACGTTTTGCACCGCTTAACTCTTGGCCAGACAATGTCAACCTGGATAAAGCACGGCGATTACTTTGGCCCATCAAAAAGAAGTACGGCAATCAGATTAGCTGGGCCGATCTGATCATATTGGCGGGTAATGTGGCTTATGAGTCCATGGGCTTCAAAACTTTTGGCTTTTCGTTTGGCCGAGTCGATATTTGGCATCCTGAAAAGGACATTTACTGGGGCGCAGAAAAAAGCTGGCTTGCCCCGACAGGTAGCGAAAATAGCCGTTACTCCGGGGAACGCGAACTCGAGAATCCGCTAGCCGCCGTCATGATGGGTCTTATTTATGTCAATCCAGAAGGTGTGGATGGCCAGCCGGACCCGTTAAAAACAGCTCAAGATATGCGTACAACCTTTGCCCGCATGGCGATGGATGATGAAGAAACGGTGGCGCTCACTGCAGGCGGCCACACCGTGGGTAAAGCACATGGCAACGGCAATCCCACCGAACTTGGCCCCGAGCCCGAACGCGCCAGTCTCGAAGAGCAAGGCCTAGGCTGGAATAACCAGAAGAGCCGCGGTATCGGCCGTAACACCGTCACCAGTGGTTTGGAAGGGGCTTGGACCACCAACCCAACCCAATGGGACAACGGCTAATTTAAGCTGCTCATGGGCTACGACTGGGAGCTCACGAAGAGCCCCGCTGGCGCTTGGCAATGGCAGCCCATCAACATCCGTGAAGAGGACAAGCCGGCGGATGTCGAAGACGCCTCCATCCGTCAAAACCCGATCATGACCGATGCCGATATGGCACTGAAAATGGACCCGGCCTACCGTAAAATCTCGGAGCGATTTGCCCAAGATCAGGCCTACTTCTCCGAAGTCTTTGCGCGGGCTTGGTTTAAGTTAACGCATCGCGATTTAGGGCCCAAATCCCGTTACATCGGCCCGGAAGTTCCAGCAGAAGAGTTGATTTGGCAGGACCCCATTCCTCAGGGCAACCCTAGCTATGATATTTCGGCCGTGAAACGCGAAATCACTGCTGCCGGGCTGTCTATTGCCGATCGTGTCAGCACGGCATGGGATAGCGCGCGCACCTTCCGCCAGTCTGACTACCGAGGCGGCGCGAATGGCGCACGTATTCGCCTTGCTCCGCAGAAGGATTGGGTCGGCAATGAGCCCGAACGCTTGGCTCGCGTTTTGAGCCACTACGAAAGCATTGCCGCCGCAACAGGCGCCAGTGTGGCGGATGTGATTGTGCTCGCCGGAAACTTGGCCATTGAAGAGGCTGCACAAGCTGGCGGCGTCAGCATCAGCGTGCCCTTCCATCCGGGCCGTGGCGATGCCAGTCAGGCCCAAACGGATGTGGAGTCATTTGCCGTGCTTGAGCCACTTGCCGATGGCTTCCGTAACTGGCAGCAGCAACACTTTGCGGTTAAGCCTGAAGAGCTATTGCTGGATCGTGCTCAGTTAATGGGTCTTACCGCCATTGATATGACACTACTCGTCGGCGGTTTACGCGTACTGGGTACCAACCATGGCAATACAAGCCACGGGGCATTTACGGACCGTGTTGGGGTGTTGAGCAATGACTTCTTTGTCAATCTCACCGATATGCGCTTCAGCTGGAAGCCTACAGGTCGCAATAGCTATGACATCGTTGATCGCGCTTCAGGCAGCGTGAAATGGACGGCAACGCGCGTTGACTTAGTCTTTGGCTCCAACTCCGTACTAAGAGCCTATGCCGAACTCTATGCCCAAGACGATAACCTAGAAAAATTCATTCAAGACTTTGTTGCTGCTTGGAGCAAAGTGATGAATGCAGACCGATACGATCTCCAATAACCGGAGAAACCCACCGCTGTGGCTAATCAGAGCCTGGTTAGTCACAGCACCACCCTCGCTTAGCTCAATACATCTCGCCATTCCATGTAAACGAGGCACTTCACACCTCGTGCCAGCTTTGAAAAGTAAGCCATAATGCTAGCGTTCAACGCTTTAGCCGCTTAATCAACAGTTGCCTTGTCACATGGATAATATCGCCAACGCCGACCACACCCCGATGATGCAGCAATACTTGCGCATCAAGGCCGAACACCCGAATGAACTGGTGTTCTATCGCATGGGCGACTTCTACGAGCTGTTCTTCGACGATGCCAAGAAAGCCTCACGCCTGCTCGACATCACGCTGACCCAGCGCGGCCGCTCGGCTGGCGAACCCATTGCCATGGCCGGCATCCCCTATCACGCCGCCGAAAACTACATCGGCCGTCTGATACGCCAAGGCGAATCGGTAGTGATCTGCGAGCAGATCGGCGAACCCGGCGCGCAGAAAGGCCCGATGGAGCGACAAGTCGCGCGCGTGGTCACCCCCGGCACGGTCAGCGATGAAGCCTTTCTCGAAGAGCGCCGCGACACCTTGCTGGGTGCTGTCTGCAGCCTGAAGGGAGTGTGGGGTCTGGCTACGCTGGACATGGCCAGTGGCCGCTTCCGCGTGCAGGAGCTGAGTAGCGTGGAGTTGCTGCAAGCCGAGCTGGCTCGGCTCAGCCCTGCCGAACTGCTGTATCCCGAAGATGCCGCTTGGAAGGACCAGGTCAGCGGCTGTCGCGGCCTGCGTGCGCGCATGCCCTGGCACTTTGAGCACGAATCAGCCTATCGCCAGCTCTGCCAGCAATTTGCTGTGCACGACCTGCAAGGCTACGGCTGTGAGCACATGCCCGCGGCCATCACCGCCGCTGGCGCACTGCTCGGCTATGCCCGCGAAACCCAACGCTCTGCGCTGCCACACCTGCGCGGCATCAGCGTCGAAAATGCCCGCGATACATTGCAGATGGATGCCGCCACGCGCCGCAACCTGGAACTGACGCAAAACCTGCAAGGCGAAAATCAGGCGACGCTAGCTGCTGTTATCGACCAGACGCGTTCGCCCATGGGCAGCCGCCTGCTAAGGCGCTGGCTGCATCAGCCCATCCGCCAGCGCGATATTCTGCGCGCCCGCCAGCAGACCATTAGTGAACTGCTCGGCCTGCAAGCTTGGGATGAACTCGGTGACTGGCTCGCCAATGTTGGCGATGGCGAACGCATTCTCGCCCGCATTGCTCTGCGCACGGCGCGCCCACGCGATTTGGCTCGTCTCCGCGACCTCTTGGCACTATTGCCGGCCATCAGCGGGTGGTTGCTGCCGCAAGAATCACAGCGCTTACGCGAGCTACGGACGGCAATTCGACCTTTCCCTGCGTTGGCGGATACCCTGCGCCGCGCGCTGGTTGAAGCGCCGCCGGTGGTTTTGCGTGAAGGCGGCGTGCTCGCCGACGGCTTCGATGCCGAACTCGATGAACTGCGTGGCATCAGCACCCACGCTGGCGACTACCTGATTGCGCTAGAAACTCAAGAACGCGAGCGCTCGGGCATCGCTGGCTTAAAAATCGGCTACAACCGTGTTAGTGGTTACTACTTCGAGCTGTCACGCGCGCAGGCTGAACAAGCACCCGCACATTTCATTCGCCGCCAAACCTTGAAAAATGCTGAGCGTTACATCACGCCCGAACTGAAAGCCTTCGAAGACAAGGCACTGTCGGCCTCTGCTCGAGCGCTCGCCCGCGAAAAGCTGCTGTATGAAACCTTGCTCGACACCATCGTTGATGAGCTGCAAGCGCTGCAAGCCCTTTGCGAAGCACTGGCCGAACTGGACGTGCTGTGCTGTTTGGCCGAGCGCGCCCATAGCCTAGATTGGGTTTGCCCTGAGCTCAGTGAGACCCACGGACTCGCCATCCAGGCCGGCCGCCATCCGGTGGTCGAACGCATGTTGACGACGCCGTTCACCGCCAATGACCTAACGCTGGCACCGAATCAACGTATGCATGTCATTACTGGCCCCAACATGGGCGGTAAATCTACCTACATGCGTCAAACCGCACTGATCGTCTTGCTGGCTCATATCGGCAGCTTTGTACCCGCCAGCGCGGCCGTCATCGGCCCCATTGATCGCATCTTCACCCGTATCGGCTCTTCGGATGACCTAGCCTCTGGCCGCTCCACTTTTATGGTTGAGATGACTGAAGCCGCTAACATCTTGCACAACGCTACCCCAGACAGCTTAGTCATCATGGACGAGATCGGTCGGGGCACCAGCACCTTTGACGGTTTGTCGCTAGCCTGGGCCGCAGCCGAATTTCTGGCCAGCGAGCGCCGCTCGTTGACCTTGTTTGCAACACACTACTTCGAGCTTACCGCGTTAGCCGATCAGCTCGATGGCGTCATCAATGTACATTTGTCTGCGGCCGAACATGATGGTCATGTGGTCTTTCTGCATAGCGTCAGGCCAGGGCCCGCCAGTCAGAGTTATGGCTTGCAGGTGGCTCAGCTCGCGGGAATACCAAATCCTGTTATTCAGGCCGCTCGTCACAAGTTGCAGCAACTTGAGCTCCAAAGCGCGGCGATGAAAGGTACACAGCCTTCGAGTCAGCCCCAAAGCCCTGCCCCCATGGTTGCGGCAAGCCTGCAGCCAGACCTGTTCGCCACTCGCTTTCCCAGCGATGTGGAGCTACGTTTGCGCGATGTAGACCCCGATGGTCTGACCCCGCGTGAGGCTCACGAATTGATTTATGCATTGAAACAGCTGCTCTAAGCCTCGCGCTCAATTGCCAGCGTGAGGCGCGGGCAGTAAACTTGCCGCCATTAAAATGCGCCCAGAGGCTTAAGACATGGCATTTGTCGTTACTGAAAACTGCATTAAGTGCAAATACCAAGACTGCGTAGAAGTCTGCCCTGTCGACTGCTTCTACGAAGGCCCTAACTTTTTGGTGATTCACCCAGACGAGTGCATCGATTGTGCGTTGTGCGAACCCGAATGCCCAGCCAATGCGATTTTCTCGGAAGATGAAGTCCCTGCTGATCAAAAGCAGTTCATTAAACTCAATGCCGAGCTCGCCGAAATCTGGCCAAACATCACTGAAATTGGTGAGCGCCCAGCCGATGGTAAAGAGTGGGATGGCAAGCCAGGCAAGTTCGCGCTACTTGAGCGTTAATGATCTGCAGCTTTAGCCGACACTAAAACTGAAATCTGTTAAAAACAAAAAAGAGCCCTAAGGCTCTTTTTTGTTTTATCGTCTCAACGATTAAATGGGTCTGCACCAACCATCCTGGTATTCCTTGGCGCTACAGCTTCCCTAGCCAACGACCGCAAACCTAGACTCCTCCTTGAGTCAGCCCATCCACTGGCTGTCCTACATGCTAAAGAGTTTTTCAACTCCTCCCTGCACACCCAGCCAGCTTGGCCGAGCCTACTCATGAGCTGCTTACATCCTGTGTGCGGCTCTCCTTGAGTTGAGTGAGCTTAGCGAAATTGAGGTACGGCTCAAGCGCAATAATTCGCTCAATAAATACACAAACAAAACAAAAGATATGATTAACAGATACATAGAAGAGGGGTACGGAGTGCGCCCGTGAGATTTTCAGGAAAAGCTGACAGACAATGTAGGACTAGGACTACACGCCAAGCTGCAGCTCGGCGTCAATCGCAGGTAAAAAAAGGGGAACACAGCCTGTGTCCCCCTTAAAAACGCGATAAGCACGCTACCATTCATTCAACCTAAGAATGCGATGTGTACATTCATGGGATGAGAATAAGAGTTTATTGACGCTTTAAAATATGACAGTTGTTGGATAATTGTGGTGTTTTGTAACTGGCGACATTTAGATGCGTTTTTTAGGCCAGCGCATGATGAAAGCAGCGCCACCGAGGTCAGCACTTTTAGCAACGTGAATATCGCCCGCAAACCAAAATACGATTCGATTCACAATCGACAAACCCAAACCATAGCCCCCTGTGCTTCGCGTACGGCTATCGTCTAAACGGGTGAATGGCTCAAACACACGGCTACGCTGATCTTCCGGAATGCCTGGACCATCATCCTCAACCAGCAACACCGCGCTATCTCCGTCCAGGCGACACGTCACCCGCACTACACTATCGGCATAACGCAGCGCATTGCCCACCAAGTTCTGAATCACTCGATGCATATACCGCGGCACGGCGTCCACCACTAAGGTGTCCGGCACCATCACTTCCAATCGAGCCGGCTTCCGCAGGGCCTCCGTTTCGCGCTGAATACGCTGCATCAGAGCGACCATGTCCACTGGCTCAAAAGCAAGGTCAGGCGTGCCCTTTTCGAGGTTGGCATAGGTCAGAATCTCGTCAATCAACTGATTTAGCTGAGCAACGTCTTCATCTAAGCGCTCCAACTGCTCGTAGCGGTCTTCAATGTCATTGCTTTCAGCCAACATTTCCATGCCAAAACGAAGGCGTGCCAGCGGCGTTCGCAACTCATGCGAAACCGCCTGAGTCAATTCACGCTGGGCATCCAATAGACGTTGTATATGGCCCGCCATTTGGTTCAGTGTAAGACCTAGACGGCTAATTTCGTCGCTGCCTTCCATTTCCACACGTGCCGACAAGTCCCCTTCACGAATGCGTGCTAGCGTGGCCTCAATGGTCTGAATACGCAGTTCGAATATGTGAATAAGCCCGTAGGAAGCCAGTGTAATCAGCAACAGCGCCAGCACCGACGCCATAATGATCAATGACACCGGGATGGCTTCAAACAGCTCCATTGGGCCTAGGCGTAATAGTTTTCCGGGTGTGGTCTGACTCGGCGCATACACCGTAATGGCGGAGCGCCCCGAAGCGGTAAGCTCCTTAAAACGCACCACGATTTCATCTTGACGCAAGCGACGCTGCTGCTCGCTATCTAAACCGGCTTCATCGAACGGCACCAAGCTCATGGGAAAGCCGATATAGGGTGCCATCGTGCGCAAACGCACATCTTCCTGCTCGGGATAGTTCGAAAGGTCTTCGAGATAGAAAATGGCGGCAGCGCGGGCTTGTTTTTCGCCAATACCCGCCAACTCGGACTCTAGATAAACCGCAGGCCCAGGCCTCGGCACCTTAATCCATATTTGATTGCGATTATCATCGACAGGATGAGCAATCGCTAAGCCGCGCTTAATGCGCTCCTGCTCATGCTCGGTCGGCTTAAAAGGCAGCTGGCTGATTAAGCGCAGGGGCGTACCCAATAGGGCCTCAGCATCTTGCAGCCACAAGGGAATACTGTCTTCACTTTGGCGGGCCACAGCGATGGCTGTGATGTGGTAGAGCGCGGTGGCCATACCCTCGGTATAGCGTTGGGCGCGCTCATTATTGATGTAAGTCAGTGCGCCATAAGAGGCCAAACCTACCACCACAATGACCAACAGCATGCCACCGTAGATCGTGGCGAAAATGCTGTTGGGCTTAAAGCGACGCCACATCCTCAGACGGTGCCGCTATCTTTCACAAACAAATAACCCTTGCTACGGACGGTCTTAATCATGCGAGGGCTATCGGGGTCATCGCCAATTTTGGGGCGAATTCGCGAGATACGCACATCAATAGAACGGTCTTGGCCATCATATTCAATGCCGCGCAACTGCGTGAAAATGTCTTCGCGTGACAGGATACGACCTGCGTTGGAGGCCAGCAGCCAAAGCAAGTCGTACTCAGCGCTCGTGAATTCAACCAACTCTTCTTTCAATGCAACCGAACGTGCGCCGTTATCAATAACCAACTCGCCGAATACCAAGCGCTGGTTGCCCGTTTCCGGCTTATCGTTACGACGCAACTGGGCACGAATTCTGGCCAGCAAAACACGGGGCTGAACGGGCTTAGGCACATAATCGTCTGCACCCATCTCTAAACCCAAGACTTGATCCATGTCGTCGGTTCGAGCCGTGAGCATGATGATGGGACGCGAGTAATGACTGCGCACTTCACGACAGACCGTGAGGCCATCAGCGCCTGGCAACATCAAATCCAGCACAACTAAATCGGGCTGCTCGTCGGTAATGCGTCGAATGGCACGCAGGCCATCGCCTTCAATGCTCACTTCCAGACCGTTACGAATCAGATACTCCTGAGTCAACTCGGCCAAGCGCTGGTCATCTTCAACAATCAAAATACGATGTGGGGCTTCATGTGATGACATTCAGCTAACTCCTTTTCACCCAGTAGTTGTTATGAAACTTATTATTAGTTGCACATGTAAGTCATGCTAAATGCGTACGAATTTTGTTGTGACTATACGGCATGACTGCACGCGACCCAAGCCATCATCAGCACTGACACATAACACTACATCTTGTGGTTTACCGCAAGCCAACACAAAAGCGTCCAATGTTCACGCTTATCTACTCTCTATGACCAACAAAGGCACAACTTACTCACAGAGTTATCCACAGAACGCCTTTGACTAATCCGCTATATGGTGGCTACACACCTATAGCAACCACTATATCTTGCGTTGACCTAAAAAAAATAGTGGACAAGCTAACGCGGTTCGTCCGATCATGCGTCGTGGAAATAAGCCCTGTAAGAAGCTAAAACCACGCGTGATTCGTGCCAAAAATACAACGAATCAGAACAAAGAACACACAATATCTAGGGTCTGGCATTGTTGCCAACCCAGAATCGATAACTCGATCTTCTGTTACGAAGATCACTCATTTGTGTCGAGGACTCTCATGCAAGCCGACATTTTTGCCGAAACACCTGCTGCAAACGCCCATTCGGCCACCCCCAATACGCTTGGCCAGAACGCCACAGCGCCGGGACAACTACGCGTCATCAAACGTAATGGCACCGTGGTGGGCTACGACGACAGCAAAATTGCGCTAGCTATTAGCAAAGCCTTTTTAGCGCATGAAGGCAGTGCCGCCGCGAGCTCGAGCCGCATTCATGAAACGGTCGCGCAACTCACCACACTGGTGAGCTCCACGTTCAAGCGCCGTATGCCTACCGGTGGCATGGTCCACATTGAAGAAATTCAAGACCAGGTAGAACTGGCACTCATGCGCTCCGGCGAACAGAAAATTGCGCGTGCTTACGTCTTGTATCGTGATGAGCGTTCGCGTGCGCGTGACGTGTTGGCGCCTAATAACGTCAGACATCACCCCACGCTACATGTGCTAAAGGCAGATGGCAGCCGTGAGCTGCTCGATCTGGGTCGCTTAGAAGCGCTGGTAAGCAATGCCTGCGAAGGCCTCAGTGGCGTGGAGTCGTCCGCCATTGTCGAAGACACCCTACGCAACCTCTTCGATGGTGCTCGCGAAGCCGACATCAACAATGTGCTGGTGATGTGCGCTCGCGTCATGATTGAGCAAGAGCCCAACTACACCTACGTGACTGCACGCTTGCTCATGGATCACCTGCGCGCTGAAGGGCTGTCCTTTATGGGTATTGCTGAGTCGGCCACCCAAGGTGAGATGACCCAGTACTACCCACAAGCCCTACCCGTATACATCCAGCGCGGCATCGAGCTGGAACTGCTGGATCCGGCATTGGCCAACTACGATATGGCTCGTCTGGGTGCTGCGTTAAAGCCTGAGCGCGACTTCCAGTTCACCTACCTTGGCCTGCAGACGCTGTACGATCGTTACTTCTTGCATAGCAATGACGTGCGCTTCGAACTGCCACAGATTTTCTTTATGCGCGTCGCCATGGGTCTCGCCCTGCGTGAGTCCGGCGACCGCGAAGCTCATGTCATCGAGTTCTACGACTTGATGTCGAGCTTCGACTACATGGCGTCTACACCCACACTGTTTAACGCGGGTACTTTGCGCCCACAGCTGTCGTCTTGCTACCTGACCACCGTTCCCGATGACCTCCATGGCATCTACGGCGCTATTCAAGACAACGCTATGCTCTCGAAGTGGGCTGGCGGCCTCGGCAACGACTGGACCCCCGTGCGTGCGCTCGGCGCCTACATTAAAGGCACCAACGGCAAATCACAGGGTGTAGTGCCTTTCCTTAAGGTCGCCAACGACACGGCAGTTGCCGTGAACCAAGGCGGCAAGCGCAAGGGTGCGGTCTGCGCCTATCTGGAAACTTGGCATCTCGATATCGAAGAGTTCGTCGAACTGCGTAAGAACACCGGCGATGACCGTCGCCGTACGCACGACATGAACACCGCCAACTGGGTGCCCGACCTGTTCATGAAGCGCGTCTTCGACAACGGCACGTGGACATTGTTCTCGCCATCCGACGTACCGGACCTGCACGACCTCTATGGCAAGGCCTTCGAGCAGCGCTACAGCGAATATGAGCAGATGTGCGACAACGGCCAGATGCGCTTGTACAAGCGCATACAGGCTCAGGACCTGTGGCGCAAGATGCTGTCCATGCTGTTTGAAACCGGCCATCCTTGGATCACCTTCAAGGATGTCTGCAACCTGCGCTCGCCGCAGCAGCATGTCGGCGTTGTGCACTCGTCGAACCTGTGTACTGAAATCACGCTGAACACCAACAAAGACGAAATTGCCGTCTGTAACTTGGGCTCGGTGAACCTGGTCAATCACATCTCCGCCGATGGCCTGGATCAGACCAAGCTGCGTCGTACCGTGCGTACAGCAGTACGCATGCTCGACAATGTGATCGACATTAACTACTACGCCGTAGAAGCGGCGCGCACCTCGAACCTGCGTCACCGCCCGGTCGGCCTGGGCATCATGGGCTTCCAAGACGCGCTCTACGCACAGAAGATTGCCTACGCCAGCAACGATGCCGTGACCTTTGCGGATCGCTCCATGGAAGCCATTAGCTACTACGCCATTGAGGCTTCCTGCGAGTTAGCCGCTGAGCGTGGTCGCTACTCGACCTTTGAAGGCTCGTTGTGGAGCCGTGGCATTCTGCCCATCGACTCACTGTGGGCGATTGCCGAGCACCGTGGCGCTCAATATGTGGAAGTGGACTTCAGCCAGACACTGGATTGGGCAACGCTGCGCGAACAGGTTAAAACCGTCGGCATGCGTAACTCCAACGTCATGGCGATTGCGCCGACCGCCACGATCTCGAACATCTGCGGTGTATCGCAGTCGATCGAGCCGACCTACCAGAACCTGTACGTGAAGTCGAACCTGTCGGGCGAATTCACGGTGGTCAATCCGTATCTGGTGCACGAGCTCAAGGCTCGCGGCCTGTGGGATGCCGTCATGGTCAACGACCTCAAGTACTACGAAGGCTCGGTGCAGAAGCTCGACCGTATCCCGGCCGACATGAAGGCGATTTACGCCACCGCGTTTGAAATCGAACCGCGCTGGTTAGTGGATGCCGGTTCGCGTCGCCAGAAGTGGATCGATCAGGCCCAGTCGCTGAATCTGTACTTGGCGGAAGCCTCAGGCAAAAAGCTCGACATCACCTATCGCATGGCGTGGTACCGCGGCCTGAAAACCACGTATTACCTCCGTGCCATTGGTGCCACCGCTTCCGAGAAATCGACGGTTTCGGATGGCGCGCTGAATGCCGTGAAAGCACAAATTGAAGAAATGGTTGAAGCCGCGCCAATTCCGCTGGCTTGTTCAATCGACAACCCGGACTGCGAAGCCTGTCAATAAGCGTAGTCTTAGAGGAGTTAAAATATGATTAGCTGGGATGATTTTAATGCGGACGAAAAGCCCACTACGAAAGCACAAACTACGCCGGCAGGAACTGCGCAAGCAGCTGCGCGCGTCACAGTTGCGCCGGCACCAGCAATGGCACCTGCTCAACCAGCCGCAGCAGAATCTGCCCTTCGTGGACTTGAGGCACCTGCTGCCATCGTCACTGCGGCCATCCAACGAGTAGAGGCTGACGCCCGCGTAGCCGAAGAAGGCTCGGCCCATGAGCGTGCAGCGGCAGCACTCGCAGTGCTGGATGCCACGCCTGGCCTGGAAGACCTAGGCATGGGCGCTGGCCGTATCAGTGTTGACGACAAGCGCATGATCAACTGCCGGTCTGACCTGAACCAGCTCGTGCCGTTCAAATACGAATGGGCGTGGCAGAAGTACCTCGACGGCTGCGCCAACCACTGGATGCCACAGGAAGTGAACATGTCGAAAGACGTGTCCATGTGGAAGTCCAACGATGGCCAGCTGACCGAAGATGAACGCCTGATCGTCATGCGCTCGCTGGGCTTCTTCTCCACCGCCGACTCGCTAGTGGCGAACAATCTGGTGCTGGCGATCTATCGTCTCATCACCAATCCAGAGTGCCGTCAGTACATTCTGCGTCAGGCATTTGAAGAGGCGATTCACACCCATGCCTACCAGTACTGCATCCAGTCGCTGGGCATTGATGAAGGTGAAGTCTTCAACATGTACCGTGAGGTACCCAGTGTGGCTCGCAAGGCTGCGTGGGGTCTGAAGTACACACAGAGCCTGAGCGACCCGACCTTCAACACCGGCACGGTGGAAAACGACCAGCGCCTGCTGCGCAACCTGATCGCGTTCTACTGCGTGCTCGAAGGCACCTTCTTCTACTGCGGCTTCACCCAGATCCTGTCCATGGGTCGTCGCAACAAGATGACCGGCGTCGCCGAGCAGTTCCAGTACATCCTGCGCGATGAGTCCATGCACGTGAACTTCGGCATCGATGTCATTAACCAGATCAAGATTGAAAACCCGCAGCTGTGGACCAAGGCCTTCCAGCTCGAAGTCACACAGATGATCTTGGAAGGGACTCAGCTGGAAGTTGAATATGCGCGTGACACCATGCCACGCGGCGTACTCGGCATGAACGCGGCGATGATGGAAGAATATCTGCAGTACATTGCTAACCGTCGTTTGGTGCAATTGGGCTTGCCAGAACAGTTCCCGGGCGTAAAGAATCCCTTCCCGTGGATGTCTGAAATTATGGACCTCCGCAAGGAAAAGAATTTCTTCGAAACCCGCGTCACCGAGTATCAAACGGGTGGCGCTCTGGCCTGGTAATTGTCATGAATAAACGCGTGTTGGGATTGCTGGGACTCATGGGGCTGGTGGTTGTCGGCTCCTTCGCTTGGCATCGCCAACACGCGCTTCCGCAAGAAGCCGCTAAACAGGGTAC
>Ga0255091_1000564_pt1 | contig 13991 bp, 13 predicted proteins | sample Colum_Yuk_RepB_8_2_FD_188439 | JGI IMG/M metagenome (GOLD analysis project Ga0255091, IMG submission 188439) | Freshwater microbial communities from Columbia River, Oregon, United States - Colum_Yuk_RepB_8d | ecosystem: Environmental > Aquatic > Freshwater > River | place: USA: Oregon... | reverse complement strand
GAAGATCTGCGGTCCGGCAGCTTGAAATTCCTGATCACGCCGAAAATCCTCGGTGCCAGCCGCAGCACGCCATGAATTCTGAAATGCAATCCGAGCTCGCCCGGCTCTCCGCCGACCTGGGCATCGGCCAGTTCCGGCGGCACATCTTCCTCTGCGCCGAGCCCTCCAAGCCCAAGTGCAGCCCTCGCGAGGCGAGCTTGGAATCGTGGGAGTATCTGAAGCGCCGGCTCAAGGAACTCGGGCTGGTCGGCCCCCAGGCGCTGGTCTATCGCACCAAGGCCAACTGCCTCCAAGTCTGCGCCCGCGGTCCCATCGCCGTCGTGTATCCTGAGGGCACTTGGTATCACTCCTGCACTCCGCAGGTGCTGGAGCGGATCATTCAAGAGCACCTCATCAATGGACAACCCGTGGCGGAATTTGCCTTCGCCCAGCATCCGCTTTAATCCCGCGCCCGGAATTTTTTCGTGACAACGCGGAGCCGGAACCGCCTAAATGGCGACGTCCGAGGCCGACCCTATCGTCCAGCGGTTAGGACACTGCCCTTTCACGGCGGTAACCGGGGTTCGAATCCCCGTAGGGTCGCCATTCTTGATTCGAGCGAGGAGGACGGCTGTAACAGGTTGAAAATCAAACAGGTTGCAGTGGTTCCAAATTCTCCATCAAGGAAAGTGAGGCCATTGGGAAAAAGCACCCGTTGGAAGCATTGTCTCTGGTCCAAGTTGAACTCAATCCAAAGGCGGGAGGCGTTCAGAATAACGTGCTCCGCGAAGTTTAGGACACCTTCGATGTCCGATTCGGTCGTTTTCGTCTCCCGAATTCCATTTCTGCCAGCATCAAGTCTTCGGTCAGTTTGTCCGTCTGCCGCTCGTAGGTGGCGCGGTCACCCACGAGCAGTCTCGGCGTGATGCAGCGTCCCGAACCCGTGAAGAAGTCGCCGGATTGCGCCACAATAAGAAGGCAATTCTAGACCAGCTAAAACGTGACTTCGAATCCCTGCGGACCACCTGGGGCGAACGCAGGGACTATGAGCGCTGGTTTCCCGGCCGTTGAACAACGCGCACCTCAACGACGTGGACGCCTACTACCGGCTGGTGCCAGCATTTCACCGGTTGTTGCGTGCGCAGGGCGGCGACTTGAACTCGTTCAACCGTGAAGTGGAAACGCTGGCGAAACTGCCCGAGCTGGAGCGCCATCGGCGGCTGCAACCGTGGCTGATGGCCAATCGAGGACCGCTCAGCCGGAAGGATTCAGTTCAGGTAGATGAACTCGTTCGCCGCGAGCAGTGACTGACAGAAGACGGCCCACGCGGACGGACTGGCGGCGGAGTCGGGCCTGAAGTCAGTGAGAAACTTCTTCGCGCGCGCCAGCTCCTTCGCGGTCGGCGGGCGGGCGTAGGCCTTCTGATAGGCGAGCTCGATGCGCCGGACGTCGTCGCTGGCGGACGCGAGCAGGCTGGCAGCGAACTTTTCCGCAGCCTTCCCCACCAAATCGCTGTTGAGCATCAGTAGCGCCTGCGGGGCGACGACGGTGGCGTTGCGATTGCCGTTGGGCACGGCGGGATCGGGGAAGTCGAACTGCTCGAAGAGGTCATACACGTTGTTGCGGACGACGGGCAAATAGAGCGCGCGGCGCGGGCTGTCGTAGGTGGTCGCATCCTTCGAGGTGTGGTTGAAGAAGAACTCACGGTTCTTCACGGGGATGGTCTTGCCCCCCATGGTGCGCTCCAGCAAACCGGCGACGAACAGGACGGAGTCGCGAACCTCCTCGGCTTCCAGGCGGCGGATGGGGAAGTGGGAGAGCAGGCGGTTCTCCGAGTCCACCACGGAACGGCGGGCGTCCGCTGCGGGCTTGGTCGCGCGCTGGTAGGCGGCGCTCGCCATGATGTGCCGGTGCATCGCCTTCACGCTCCAGCCCTCGGCGATGAACTTTCGTGCCAGCCAGTCGAGCAATTCCGGATGCGAAGGTCGTTCGCCGAGGATGCCGAAGTTGTCCGTGCTCGCCACGAGGCCCTGGCCGAAATGCCAGCGCCAGATGCGGTTCACCATCACACGCGCGGTGAGCGGATGTTGTGGGCTGGCGAGCCACTGGGCGAGTTCGAGGCGGCCGCTTTGTTTCTCCGGCATTTCGGAGCGGAGGCTGGCGACCTGCATCACCTGCGGGAAGCCGCGCGGGACGGGTTTGCCCAGCGAGAGGTGGCTGCCGCGAATGTGGACGGGCAGCGTCTTCACCACGTTTGTTGAGTCCGTCACACCCATGGTGCTGGGGAGTTCCGGCGCGTCCTTCTCCAGCTTGGCGAGCGCCTCGCGAAGTTGTTTCAACTCGGCGATGACATTGGTCGGATACTGGCTTTCCGCGTTCTTCGGCACCTCCTTGAGGCCCTTGTCCGTGACGAGGGACTTGTTGGCGGTCGCGACGAGCTTCGCGATGGCCGCTTTCTGATCAGCCGCTTTCCTCTGATGCACCTCCACCACCGCGCGTTCGGCGGGCGTGGCGACTTCCGGCTCGTGCCACTTGGCGATGGTCTTGAGGTCGTCCATCGTGCGCGTGCTCTTGAAGATGGCGGCCAGCGCGTAGTAGTCGGCGGTGGGCACGGGGTCGAACTTGTGGTCGTGGCAGCGCGCGCAGCCGAAGGTCATGCCGAGGAAGGCGCGGCCCAGCGTCTCGATTTGCTCGTCAATCAAGTCCATTTCCAGCTTCACCTTGTCTGGCTCGGCCAAGAGCTTTGGCCCGATGCTGAGGAAGCCAAGCGCGGTCAACTGCTCGTGCCGTTGCGGCGTGCCTTCGGCCGGGAGCAGGTCGCCGGCGATTTGCTCCTGCACGAAGCGGTTGTAGGGCTTGTCGGCGTTGAAGGAGTTTACCACGTAGTCGCGGTAGCGCCACGCGTTGCCGAAGGCCACGTTCTCATCTAGGCCGTTCGAGTCCGCATAGCGCGCCACGTCGAGCCAATGGCGGCCCCAGCGCTCACCGTAAGCGGACGAAGCGAGCAGGCGGTCCACGACCTTGGCGAAGGCGTCCGGCGACTTGTCCGCGAGGAACGCATCCACTTCCTCCGGTGCCGGCGGCAGACCGGTAAGATCGAAAGTCGCGCGGCGGATGAGCGTGCGCTTATCGGCAGCCGGGGCAGCGGCCAGCTTCTTCTCGCCAAGCTTGGCGTTGATGAAGGCGTCAATGGGATTGCCGATTGCTGATTGCCGATTGCCGACTTTGGGAACGGACGGATTCGCGAGCGGCTGAAAAGCCCAGAACTGCCGGCCTTCCTCCACGGTCAACGCGCGCTTTCCGCCGGTCTGCGCCACGGCTTCCGTGCGCGGGTCGGGCGCGCCCAGCTTCACCCATTGCTCCAAATCGCGCACCTGCTCCGAGGACAGCGAGCTTTTCGGCGGCATCTGGAGGTCGCGGTTTTTGTAGCGAACGGCCTCGATAAGCTTGGACTTCTCCGGATCTCCGGGGGCGACGGCAGAACCGGCATCGCCGCCTTTGAGGACGCCGTCGCGGGTGTCGAGAGTAAGGCCGCCCTTGTTCTTCTTCGCCGCTGCGCTGTGGCACTCGTAGCAGCGCTCGACCAGCACCGGCCGAATTTTTTTCTCAAAGAAATCCAGATGCTCGCGAGCCGGCTCGACGGCTGGGAGGGCGACCGCACTCCACCCAGCCACTGCGCCCGCAATCCAGCGGGATACCCCTGAAAACATTGGTTGACTTGCCATCATGGAAAACTGCCCAAGTGCGACGGCTCGCTGTCAGGCATCATTCATCAGGTCCTATTTTTAACCTTGTTGTTACTTCTGCACGTGGCTACTTTGAGCAAAAATCGGCCTTGTCCGATGCAAGGCTGACGAAACAGACAAAGCACGTGACATATGCCTAACCTTCCCTTTGAAGAACCCGGCGACAAAGATCGGACCGGCTTGGGAACCTGGTTCCTAGTCGCCCTTGGGGCAGCGGCCTTTATCGGCGTGTTCATCTTTTTCGCGACCCGCTGGTAACGTGAACTGCGGCCCCTGCCTCAGCCACCTTGATGTGGCTTGTCCCCGCCGAACCGGAACGGTTTGCCCCCCATAATCTGATCCGACGTGATGGTCGGGCAGACGTATTTTTCCAGGTGTTCGATGAACAGCGCCGTGCCGCGGAAGTGATCCACAAACGGCCAGCGCGCCGGGTTATACATGGAATCGGTCATGTCGCGCATGAGCACGACGCGCTTGCCGTTCTTCGCCATCTGCCGCAGGCCGAAAGGCCGGCCCGCCACGCACATGTTCACGTGGACCCCCATGAGGATCACATTGGAGATGCCCCGCTGCTCCAGCAGATTCCACACCTCCACACCTGAATCGCTGATGGCGTCCTGATCGTGGATTTTCAACACATCGATCTGCCGGGTCCAAGGTGCCCGGGGATTGAGCCCCTTCGCCTTCAACTCCGCCGCCCACGCCGCATGTTCCACCGGATCATCGTCCTCGCCGCCGTCGGTCTGATCGATGGGATACTTGCCCTGCTCCTCCGCCGGGATCTGCCGGCACCACGAGGCGATGTCCATCGGCAGGTTGGCCGCCTTGGGCGCGGCTTTGGCCCGCTCCCGCGCCGGATGCCCCTCGTAAGGCTTCATGCAACTGCTGGGCGCGTGGATGATGAAGACGCCCTGCGCGCGGACCTTCTCCAGCAAGTCGTTCATGCGCGGGGCCAGTTCGCCCTCGCGAGAGACGGCATTCTTGCAGTGATGCAGATCCCACATGTCGCAGACGATGATCGCCGTCTGCCTGGGGTTCCATTTCTCAGCAGTGCTGGTCACGCGGAACTCACCGCTGCCGGGCTTGGTTTCAACGCGCTTTTGCAGGGTGAATTGCAGCTCGGGTGAAGCGGCCAGGACAGGGCTGACGCAGATGGCAAACGCCCACAAGCAAACCCAACGACGGGAGACATGGCAAAGGCTAGGCATGCCCGCAAAACTAGCACGGCACTGGCGAAGTTGAAGCACTATCCTGACGGGCCCGCGCCCGCAGCAGGGCTTTGACATCCATCCCCTGCCGGGCACACTGCGCGCATCCGCCCCCACATGGAAACCGCGCTCAAGATTCTGGAATGGATGGCCGGACTGGCGGCGTTGGGCTGGTTTTGCTGGTGGCGCTTGCAGCGGTCGCAATCCTCGAGGAGGGCAATCGTCACCAAGTCACTCATCACCGGGGTGCTGGTGTTCGCCATGGTGCGGCACGTGGCCCCGCTCGCGTTGTCGGGCATAGGAGCGATCGTTGGAGTTCCCCTGCTGGCCGCCATGCTAGTGATTCTCGCCATTCTCTGGCGGCATGAAATCACCGGCATTTTCGCTGACCCGCTGGGCGACATGATCGACGGAGGCAAGGAGCAGATTGAGCCACAACCCCATTACGCCCACGTCGAGGCCAAGCGCATGGCCGGGGACTACGCCGGGGCCGTGACCGCCGTGCGCGCCGAGCTGGAGAAGTTCCCCCACGACTTCGACGGGCACATGCGACTCGCGGCACTGCTGGCCGAACACCTGAAAGATCTGCCCGGAGCGCTCGGAGTCATCGAGGACACGCTCCAGCTCCCGGCATTGGCCCCCAACCAGATCGCCTATACGCTCAACACCGCCGCCGACTGGCATCTGCAGTTCGCCCGCGACACCGAGTCCGCGCGGCTGGCCATCGAACGCATCACCACGCTGCTCCCCGGCACCACGGCCGCGCTGCACGCGCAGCAGCGGCTCGCCAACTTCACCACGCCGGAGATGCTTGCGCGCGAGGATGAACGCCAGCCCATCGCCATGCCGGAGTTCGAACGCAAGCTGGGCTTGAAGCGCAGGAAGCCCACCGCACCGGAGAAGCCGGACATCAACGCCGCCGAACGCCGACTGCGGGAACGGCTGACCAAGAATCCCAACGACTGGGTCGCCCGCGAGGAACTCGCCCGCCTCTACGTCGAGGAGTTCGAGTTCCACGATCGCGGCCTGCAGGAGTTGGAACTGCTCATCTCCGCCCCCGGCCAGCCGCAACGCGAGGTGGTGCGCTGGCTGCACCAAAAGGCGAGCTGGCAAGCCAAGTTTTGCAACGACGCGACGGCCGGCAAGGCCACTCTCAAGCGCATTCAGGAGCTGTATCCTAACAGCGCGGCGGCGGAACGGGCGGCGGTGGCCATGCTCCACCTCCAGCCGGCCAGGACGGCTGAAAACAAAAAGGCCGAGGAATAATCCTCGGCCTTGGGACAAAGAAACCCAGCCGCCCCTTACAGCCGCAGTCGGAGGGCGATCTGCTTGTCGATCTCCGCCGCCCAGTCCACATCGGACCAGCCGGAGTCCGTGCGCACTTGGACGACGATCTCGCTGATGTTCGGCTCCACCTCGGTGATGCGGATGAAAACCTTGCGGGTGTTAACCTTGGCCACGAGGGAGTTGTTGACGCGGTTCTCGGATTCGAGGACGCCCAGCCCCCCCTTCTCGCCGGCGAGCACTTCCTTGGCCGCCGTGAACACCTGATCCACCGGGATTTGGTAGCGGCTGGTGATCTTGTCCTTGCGGAAGGGCACGCCCGCAGACTTGTGGCCGTCCACCGTGGAGATGCACCCGGTGCCGCTGAGAGCCAGCAGCGCCGCGCCAAACAGACCGAAAAGCGTTTTCTTCATGGGCGCGTATGCAAAGCGGAAGGGGGAGGGGCGTCAAGCAATTGTTCGCCTGCGCGCTGGCGCAGCCCACGGTGGGGCGGCGATTGCTGATGGCCGCGTGTCCACCAACAGCACGCACCAACGCCGTGACCACCGCACCTACTCCAACTCCGCCACGGCCACGGTGTAGATCAACATGCGCGGCACGGTGAAGGCGGCCTCGCCCGCGCGTTGCACCAAACCCGCCGGGCCGGTGCTTACCTCGGCATCGGGTGAGAGCAGGCGCACGGACTTCACCCGATCGCCCGGCTGGAGCGCGAGCCGGACGGTGATGCCGTCGACGGCTAGCGGCTTTTCCTCGTGCGGACCGGCACCCATCGTGCGGGCCTTCGGCGGTTCCTCGCGGTTGTAGTTCACGAGGTGGACGAGGCGGCGCTTGGGCAGGCTGAGGACGGAGGCAACCACGGTGGGCGCGCCCTCGCGGCGGGTGACGGAGGCGAGTTCCTTGCGCCATTTCGCCACCGCGCCATCCTCCGGGGCGGCCGGCACCGCAAGCCGCGTGATCTGCGGCACGCGCTTGGCAACCGGAGAAGAAGCGCAGTCCACCACCGCCCGACGCCCGGCCATCTGCGCCTCGGTCACGATGTCATCCGGCACGATGTCGAACACGTAGCCTTCCCGCGCAAGTTGCTTGCCGATGGCCTTGAAGCGAGCCACCGGCTCCACGTCGCCCCGCTGCACGGCACTGCGCGGGTAGAGCAGAAGCAGCTCCGCCGCCGGCTGTGCGCCGACGTAAAGATCGCGGTGTTTCGCCGCGAACCCGAAATACGTCGTCATCGCCTCGCGACCCGCCGGGTTCTTGAAGTTTGCGTAGAAGCCCAGTCCAGCGCCCCCGTTGGCAATGCCTTCCGCAATCGTTGCCCGCGTGCGCGTCTGCTCATACTTGCCCAGCACGAACGGCCTCGGTCCGAACGCGCCGCGGATGTAGCGCAGTTGCAGCGTGCCGTCGCCGAGGTCGCCGTTGGCGAGGTCCGTCTGCGAGGCGGCGTTGCCGGTGCTATACCAGAGATAGCTTTCATCGCGGCCCCACAAGTCACCGGGGATCAGGCAGCGCTCGTCACCGTTGATTTGGTTGAACCCGCCGAGGTGGTTCCACTGCGCGACCATCAAGTCCGGCTTGAGCTTGCGCCCGTGCGTGATGAACACATCGTCGAACGCGGCCTTGAGCGAGATTTGCGTCCACTTCAGCGCGGCGAGCTTGTAAGGCGAGGTCTCCTTCGGATTGTGCCACGAAGGGATTTCTTTGAAGTCATGCGCCTTCAGCTCCGCGATGGCGAACTGGCTCTTGAGCTGCGCCGGCGAGCAGTTCGTCCCCAACCACGCGCGGAACCCGCCCACGCAGTGCTGGCACATGCAGTCGCGGCGGTAGTAGTAGTTCGCGATGAGCCCGTCCACGCCGCGCGCGATGGCGTCGGTCATCATGGCCTTGAGGCATGCACGCCAGAGCGGGTTGTTGAGGCAACCATGATACTCGGGCCAGCCGCCGATCTTGTAGCTCATGGTGGTGATGAGCTTCCCCTCGGCGTTCACCGCCAGCATCTCGGTCGGGTTCGCCGTCGGCTTCGGGCCGAGCGCCTTCGCGTCCCAGCCATTGTGATACCAGTCGAAAAAGCCCGCCCGTTTCTCCGGATCGCCGAGAATGAACGTGGTATTGAAATGCCCGACGACCTTCGAGCCGCGCGCGTGGACTTCCTGGTTCAGCTTGCGGAAGAACTCACCGCACTCCTTCGTGCCCTCGACCGGAAAGTGCGCCGGGTAGCCCTTGCCGAACTTTGTGTGCGCCACGCTGTAGAAGGTGACACCGTAGAAACCCACCTGCGCGACCTGTGGCTTCGCCTCGCCTACGAAGTCGAGATATTCCGGCGTGCCGTAGTCCGTCCAGTTCGCGATGAGCGTGTTGAACCAGAACGGCTCGGCGGCGCGGGCGGACGATGGGGAAACAGCCAGCACGCAAGCCAGCAGGAAGAGGAGTTTCATGGGAATCATGTCCCACCTTGGAAGCATTTCACGCTCCCGCCATTCGCCAAGCAGCGCGGTTCGTCGGAATCCCCTGCGCGTTGAACTCCCGCTCGAAGTCCGTCGTCACGGCGGCAAGCTCGGCGGGGGTTTCCACTTGGACAAACGATTTGTTCGCCCCGAAGACCGTGAGCATCTGGGTGAAGTATTCCACATGGTCGGTGCGCAGATAGACCATGCCGCCGGGTTTGAGCGCGCGGCAAGCCAGCGCGGGAAAGCGCTCGTTGATGAGGCGGTGTTTGCGATGCTTCACCTTCGGCCAAGGGTCGGGGAAATACACATGGATGACTTCCGTGCTGGCCGGCGGCAGCAGGAATTCCAAGAAGTAGGCAATCTCGATGCGCACGAGGTTGAGGTTCGTCAGGCCAAGGCGACGACCGCGTTTGTCTGGCTTGCGAATGCGGCCCAAAAGGCGCTCCACCGCGAGAAAGTTTCTCCCCGGATTCCGCCGCGCCCACTCGATGATGAAGGAACCATCCCCGCAGCCCAGCTCGACTTCCAACGACTGGGGCGTGGGGAAATGCTCGGTCAAGTTGAGCGGCTCAAGAATCGTGCGGAACTCGTGGAGCAATGTGCTGCGCGTCCCCTGCCCCGTGCCCAAGTCCGGGCACGCAGACGGCTCGTTTGCGGGACACGGAGCTGGGAGCGGTTTGGCTTCGCTTTCGGTTGGCATTGGTTTGTCCCCGTTCACCACTTCACCGGCACGGAGAGCTTGGCCCCAAACTTATTCGTGTAGAACACTTGCTTGTTCGCTTGGCCAAACTCGTGGACCAGCTTCGTCACCTTCACGTCGTAGCAACAATACTCGGCGATTTCCAGCAGCCGGCCCTCCTTATACCACCGCAGCGCCTGCATCCCGTCAGCCGTCTTCTCCACTCCAAGGGACGCCGTGGCGATGGCGTCCAGCGAGAGCCGGTGCGGCAGGGTCTTCATCAAGTCCACCAGCAGGTCGAGCGTGGGCACTTGGGAATAGTCGAAAAACTCGTTGTGGCCCTGAAGCACCTCGTAGTCGAAGCGCAGGATGTTGAAGCCCACCACGAGGTCCGCCCGGCGCAGCTCCTCGATCAGGTCGTTCACCTCGCGCTCGCCGTAGATGCGATACGCCCCCGCCGCCGTGCTGTAGGTCACGCCGATGCTCATGCCCATGCGGCGGATGTTGCCCCAGCCACCCACCTCGTCCGCAGACTTCTGCGTTTCGAGGTCGAAATAAACGATGTTCTTCATGCGGCGCGCGCAGCGTAGTCGGCGTGTCCGAAGGCGCAAAGAAAAGTTTGCCCACCTCCTGACCGTCCCGCACTATCCGCCGGTTTGTAACTGAATGAGCACCGCCGTATCCGAACCGTCCATCGCCCCCGCCGCTGCTGCGCGCGTGTCACAGCCCGCATCTGACATCTCCAAGCCCGTTGCGCGCCCGCAGACTTCCGGCTGGCAGCTCTTCAAGGATGTGCTGAACCACGGCGGCCCCGGCTACCTCCAGTTCGCCATCACCAACATCTGCAACGCCGACTGCGGCTTCTGCGGCTTCGCGCGCTCACAGTTCGACCCCAAGAAGCGCCACAGCGTCACGCTTCAGGAGGCGAAGGACGTGGTGGACATCGCGAAGCGCAACCACATCGGCTACCTGCTCTTCGTCGGTGGCGAACCGATGGCGCACCGCGACCTCCGTGCGATGGTCCGCTACTCGGCGGAGCAAGGCATCCACCCGATGATTTGCACCAACGGCGGCCTGTGGAACGACGACAACATGAAGGCGCTCGCCAGCGATGGCCTCACCAGCGTCATCATGTCCATCGACGCCCACGACGTCGCCAAGCACGAGGCCAACCGCGGCCTCCCCGACGTGTGCCGGAAAATCAAGAAGGCGAACGAGTTCTTCAAGACTGTCGGCATCCAATGCACCGCGAGCATCACGGCCAGCCGGCTCATCGAGGACTACGAGAAGCTGCCCGACTTCCTCCGCACGCTCGGCTTCGAGAGCTGCACCTTCAGCTATCCGCTTACCAACCTCGCCTCTAGCTACCTCAGCTTCAGCGACAGCGGACTCGTGAATTTCAACAACACCGAGCTGCTCGCGCTCTTCGAGAACATCAAGCGGATGAAGCACAACAGCGGCTACCCGGTGGTGAACCCCACCGAGTCGCTCGACGAGATGCAGCGGCACCTGCGCGGCGAGAAGGAGCAGTTCGGCTGTCTCGGCGGGCACAAGTATTTCTACCTCGACTGGAACCTCGACCTCTACCGCTGCCACGCGTGGGACAAGCCCATGTGCAAGGTCTATGAGTGGGACGACTCCAAACTCATCCGCGACGGCTGCACCAAGTGCATGATTGACTGCTACCGCGACCCCAGCGTCCTCCAGCACGTCGCCATCAACGCCAGCGACGCCTGGCACGCGCTCAAGAAGGGCGACCTCGGCACTGCCGCGATGAAGGTGCTCGACTCCAAGAACCTCACTTCGCTCAAAGCCGTGTGGGAAGACCGCAAGTGGATTGGGAAGGTCTAACTGGGTAGCCGCCGAGGTGAGGTGGCAAACTCGGTCGCGCTCGCCCCCCTAGACCCAAGACGCTAGAACCCATCCCCTAGCCGCCATGTCCAAAGTCTATTTCTACTACTCGGCGATGAACGCGGGGAAGAGCACCCTGCTCCTCCAGTCCAGCTACAACTACCAGGAGCGCGGCATGAACACGCTCGTCCTCTCGCCGCAACTCGACACCCGCGCTGGCCCCGGAAAAGTCGCTTCGCGCATCGGCCTCTCGGCTGAAGCACGGGCCTTCAAGCGGGACGAAAACCTCTTCGCCCTCGCCGAGGAAGACCACGAGAAGCGCATCCTCTCCTGCGTGCTGGTTGACGAGGCGCAGTTCCTCACCAAGGCCCAGGTCGAGCAGCTCACCGACCTCGCCGACCGCTTGCGCATCCCCGTCCTCTGCTACGGCCTGCGCACGGACTTCCAGGGCAATCTCTTCGAGGGCAGCCAGTGGCTACTCGCGTGGGCGGACAACTTGATTGAGCTGAAAACCATCTGCCACTGCGGCCGCAAGGCCACGATGGTCCTGCGCCTCGACGCGAACGGTGCGCCCGTGAAAACCGGCGAACAAATCGAAATCGGCGGCAACGACCGCTACGTCTCCGTCTGCCGCCGCCACTACAAGGAAAGCCAGAACGCCTGGCTGCTCTGAAAGCAAAACGCGACGGCTGAGGCCGTCGCGTTCGCGGAAAATAGAATGATTGACCGAGGCTACTTCGCGTTGTCCTTCACGAACTGGATCGCACCAGCCACAAACTCGGTCGGCTCCTTGGCAAACGTCCCATTGTCCGTCTCGATGGCCATCACGCCGTTCCACTTGGCTTTCTTCAGCTCGGCGAGCAGGCCTTTGTAGTTGGCGTCACCGGTGCCGACCTTGACATCGAGGATGACGCTCTTGCCGTCGGCCGTCTTCTCGGTCTTCTTGTCCTTGAGGTGGATGTCATACACGCGGCCTTTGTAGCCCACGAACTCCTTGCCCGCGTCGAAACCCGCGCCGGTGAGATGTCCCACGTCCATGCAAACGCCGATGCGCGCATCACGGTCCTTCAGCACGGACCAGACTTTCTCCGGCGTGCCATAGACCGAGTCCTTGCCGTGGTTGTGGATGGCGAGCTTGATGTCGTATTCCTTCACGAGCTCCTCTAGTCCGTCCCACAGCGCCTTGTCGTTCTTGGGCTCGACAATGATGACCTTGATGCCCATCGCCTTGGCGAAGACGAAGAGCTTGCGGTTCTGCTCCTTGTCCGGCGAGGTGCCGGCGACGCCGAAGGTGTAAAAATGGATGCCCTTCGCATCGAGGATGGCCTTCTTCTGCTTCGCCTCTTCGAGCGAGCCCATCGGGTTGATGTGGCTGCCGATGGCCTGAAGGTGCTTGATGCCGTGCTTCTCGGCGAAGGCGACGACCTCGTCAAACTTCATGTTGCGGCAGGTCCAAGTCTGAAGGCCGACCTTGGGCGCGTAATCGGCCGCTTGAGTGGAGGTGAAGACGAGGCTGGCCAGCGCCAGCGTGAGGAGGATTTTGGCTTTCATTTGTTTGAAAAGACTGCCCGCAGATGACGCGGATGACACGGATAAATTCGTTTGCGACCGCCGCCCGATCACTTCGCCGGCGTCACCACCAGATCATCGAACTGAATCGGCGTGCCGGAGAAAGGATTGCCCCAGATGGATGGCCGGCCGGGCGGGGCCGGTTCCTTGTCGGTGAAAGTGATTTGCCAAGCCCCGGGCTCTACGCTGCCCTGCGACCAGATCTTGCCCTCCAGCACCACGCCGTCGCCGGTCTTGCGCACCTGAAATTTCAGCAGCGCCCAAACCCCGGACTGCCACTCGAAGGACACCGATGCCTTCACGTCCTCGCCCTTGTAAAGCTCGATCAGCTTCTTGGCCGGCGAGGCTTGCAGCTTGTAGCCGCCCACGCCATTGAGGCCCACGGCCAGGGTTGGAGCGCGCCGTTTCTGGCCGGTGCCAAAGATGCGCGCCTGCACACAAAGCCCGTCCTTTTCCGTCGGGCCGAACAGCACGCCAAAGGTTTCCAACGGCGCACCGGGCAGCTCCAGCACCTTGCCCCCGTCCACCGCCTTCACCTCAAAACCGCCCTCCAGCACGAGCATGCCCTCGGGCACCTTCCCGACTTCGGTCTGCTCAAAGGTCTGCGTGTAAAGCGGCTTGGCCGCCGTCGCGCCGGGTTTCGTGGGGCCGGCCTGGGCGAGCTTGTCCTTCTGCAAGTTGGCGTTGATCCAATTGCGCATCGTCGAGCTGCCCTTCCCATAGCCGGCCGGCAGGTCGATGTAATCCTGTGTCTGGATTTGTGGCGGCTGGCCCCAGTGCGCCGGGAAAGGCTTGGCCGCAGCCGCAAAGCCGACAGCGACGCTCGCAAGCAGGGTCAGGAAGGCGTGTTTCATACGTGTGCTTACTATTGTTCCCAAGACAGACGCCGGCAATCCCGGAATTGTTTCGCCGCTGTCCGTGGCAAGAGCGGTTCCAGCCAATCCTGCTGTCAAACCCGCTGCCTGCCGGATTTGCCTCCCTGCGCACAAGAGTGCCTGCTTCACGCAAGCATGACTTCCCTCCGCGCGCCGCTTCGCTAATCTCCCACCATGTCACTGCGTTGCCTGCTCGTCTTGCTCGGTCTTGCTGTCGTCGCCCGCGCCGCCGAGCGCCCGCCAAACATCCTCTTCGCCATCGCCGATGACTGGGGCGCGCACGCCGGGGCTTATGGCACGAAGTGGGTGAAGACGCCGCACTTCGACCGCGTGGCGAAGGAGGGGGTTTTGTTCACCCG
>Ga0255091_1000561_pt1 | contig 14033 bp, 13 predicted proteins | sample Colum_Yuk_RepB_8_2_FD_188439 | JGI IMG/M metagenome (GOLD analysis project Ga0255091, IMG submission 188439) | Freshwater microbial communities from Columbia River, Oregon, United States - Colum_Yuk_RepB_8d | ecosystem: Environmental > Aquatic > Freshwater > River | place: USA: Oregon... | reverse complement strand
ACCACGCCGAGCCGGAACGCCCGCCCCTGGGGCCAGCGGCCCGCGCCGGAAGGCAGCACCGCGAAAAGCAGCGCCACCCCGGTCAGCAGCAGCGTGCCGGACTGCGCTGCTGCGCCGACGCTACCCCAGGGCCAGGGGATGGCCGCGATCACCAGCAGCAAGAGGGCATACGCCACACGATCTGGCCAGGCCCGGAGGTCGTTCGACTTCATGGCAGCGCCTCCACTTCGCGGCACCAGCGACGGCGCGCCTTGTCGAGCTTGGCGGGCTGGGCGCAGGCCGCGAGCTCCGCTTCGATGCGCGCGCACCAGCGCCCGCCCGTGAATTGCGCGCCGTATTCGGCACAGAAGGCCGGATGGCGGCGGGCGCGGACGATGCGATCCAGGAGCTTTTGCCGCTGCACGAGGTTCTGCATGGTGCGGCGGTAGCTGGGATACAGCGCCGCCAGCTGCGGGTCTGAAAGCTGCGCGCCGTGCCGCCAGCGGATGTCTGCCAGGGCGAGGTGCACTGCCGGCGAATGGGGGGCGAGCTGCTGGGCGCGCGCCACGGCGTGGTCAAAATGGGCGCCGAAGTCACCCACCAGCGCCAGGGCGCGGGCGAACTCCGCCCAGCGGTACGGGTCCGCGGGGGCATCCTGCAGCGTGTCGAGGTAGCGTTTTACAAAGGCCGGCGCATCGCCCTCCACGGCGGCCAGGCGACCACCGAAGGCGCGGGCAGCCACACGGCGCAGCTGGCTGGCGAGGTCGCTTGCAGCCACGGCGCGCCGCAGATCACTCTGGCTGCTGCTGATGCGAGCGATCTCGTAATACAGGCTCGACGCCAGCTGCACCGTACCGGCCACCACCAGGCCCAGGGCCAGCAGCAGTGCTGACCAGCGCGCCATCGTCAGCCGTAGTACCGGTAGGCGTATCGGTAGTCACCGTGGGCGTCGGCATGGCGGCGCACATCCACCTTGTTGAAGATGCAGCCCACCAGTGGCGCATTGGTGGTGCGCAGCTGCTGGATGGCCCGGCGCACGGTCGCCATGCGAGTCTGCTCGGCGCGGGCGATATAGAGCACCGCATCGGCCAGCCGCGCCAGCACCAGGGTGTCGCTGGCGGCGAGGATGGGCGGCGAATCGATGATGATGCGGTCGTAGCGGCCGCGTAGTTCCTTCAGCAGACTGGCGAAGGCCATGGAGCTGATGGTTTCGGACGGGTTCGGCGGCCGCGCTGCCACGGCCAGCACATGCAGGCCGCTGGGATCGGTGTGGATGGCGGTGTCGAGCGTAGCGGTGCCGGTCAGCACTTCCATCACGCCTTCGCGGTGCTGCTTGGACAAGCCCAGCAGGTGCCGCAGGGTCGGGGCGCGCAGGTCGCCTTCCAGCAGCAGCACCTTCTCGGAGGCCGCCAGCGCCAGCGCCAGACAGGTGGCAACGCTGCTCTTGCCCTCGCTGGGCACGGCGGAGGTCACCACGTAGCACTGACGGCGGCTGTCGACCTCGGCGAGCTTCATGGCCGTACGGACCGAGCGCACGCCCTCGGCGAACGGCGTCCGGCTGTCGTTGAGGAAGAACTTGACGATGCTCGCGCCGCGCTTGAACGACACCTTGGGCACGATGCCGAACAGCGGCACCTGCACCACGCTCTCGAGGTCCTCGACCGAATGCAGACCCTCGCTCAGCACGTGCCGCAACGAGGCCAGGGCCAGGCCGAGGAAGAAGCCCACCAGCATCGCGATCACCACGATCTTGCCGCGATCGGGCAGCACCGGCGACTTGGGCAGCAGGGCGGCGTCGGTGATACGGGCGTTGAGCGGCTCGTAGCTGGTGGTGCTGTCGGTTTCCTTGAAACGCTGCAGGAACAGGTCGTAGAGCTGCTTGTTGGTTTCCACCTCGCGTTCGAGCACACCCAGCTCGAACTGCTTGCGATCCAGCGAGCGGGCACGGCCGGTGGTGTTGGCGACCACACCGGACATCTGCCGTTCGGTTTCGGCGGCGATCTCATACTGGTTGCGCACGCCTTCGGCGGCGTTGAGCAGCTGCTGGTCGAAGGCGCGGCGCGCGGCTTCGAGCGCGGTGGTGCTGGCAGCCATCTGCGGATGCTTGTCGCCATAACGCTGCTGCACCTGTTTGAGCTGCTGCTCGGCGTCCAGCAGCGCGATGCGCGCCTTCTGCACGCCACCGTCCTGCAGCAGCGCGTTGATCTGCTCCAGACGGGTCGGGTCGCTGCCGGCGCTGCGGATGCGCGAGTAGGTGCTGGACAGCTCGGTCTTCACACGCTGGGAGTCGCGCAGACGCTGGGTGTTCTCGATCAGTTCCTGGTCGATGAGGCCCCGGTTGCTGCCCACGGCCACGATCTGGTTCTCGTCGCGATAGGCCTGCAGGGCACGTTCGGCCTTCTGCAGCTGGGCGCTCAGGTCGCCGAGCTTGCCCGTGAGCCAGCGGCCGGCGCGCTGGGTGGCTTCGAGACGCGATTCCAGCCCGCTTTCGATGTAGACATCCGCGAGCGCGGTGGCGACTTTCTGTGCGGTTTCCGGGTTGGCGGAGAAGTAATGCACCCGCACCAGGCGCGTGCGCGGCACCGGCTGCACGCCCACCTGAGAGAGCAGGATCGAGGTGGCGCGCTCGCGGCGCTGCTCAGGGGTGGCGGCCTGCACGGGGGCGGCCTCGGGCAGGCCGGGCAGCCAGCGACGCCAGTCCAGCCGCTGGCTGATGCTGGTGGTCAGGCCTTGCGTGGCGGCATCAGACAGAAACTCGTCGTCGTCCGCGAGTTTGAGCTTGTCCACCACGCGGGCAGCCAGCTCGCGCGAGCGCAGCAGCTCGAACTGGGTGGCGAAGTACTCGCTGGAAACCCCCTGCGTCGGGTCGTAGACATCCTGCACCTGCTGCACGATGCGCTGGGCGCGCGGCTCGATCAGCAGCGTCACGGTGGCGCGGTAGATCGGCGGCAGCGAGAGCGCAATGAGGATGCCGATCAGCGTCGCGGCCACCGTCATCAGCACGATGCCGCTGCGGTAGCGACGCAAAAACTTGAACAGCGCGGCCAGATCGGACGGCGGCTGTGCGGGGATTTCCGGCGCGACGACCGGAACAGGAAGTTGGTTCAAAACACGCCCTCTTCGACGAACAAGGTATCGCCGGGATACAGCGGCGCATCCAGACCGACTTTTTCACGCGCGCTTGCAGGCGCACCCTCGCGCAGCACGAAGATGCGGCGCGGCGAGCCCAGCGGCGTCATGCCGCTGGCCAGCGTCAGTGCCTTTTCGACACTCAGGCCCTCGCTGAAGGGGAAGGCACCCGTGTTGCGCACCGCCCCCGAGATGAAGATGGGGCGGTAGCGCACCACATAGACCCGCACGTTGGGGTCTCGCAGGTAACCCGCGCGCAGCCGGTTGGCGATGTCCTGTTCCAGCTGCAGCGGCGTGAGGCCCACCGCATTGACTGCCCCGATCAGGGGATAGTTGATGCTGCCGCTGGACTCCACCGCCGCCTCGCGGGACAGATCGGCCTCGCGGAACACATCCACCCGGATCAGGTCGCCCACGCCCAGCCGATAGGTGGCCGCGGTGAACTGCGCGCGCGAAACTGTCTCGGCCGCGCGAGGCCCCGAGGGCGCCGCACAGGCCGCCAGCAGCAGCGCGCCGACCAGCAGCGTCGCCTGGCTGAGAAGTGGACCGGAGAAATTGGAGACCATGGGAGTTCTGGCTACAGAGTCAGGCGCACGCCAAGCTTGGCTTCCGGCGCGTCGTACTCGCGCGAGGGCAGATTGGACTCGCGGTTGCGGCTGAAATATTGCCCAAACACACTCATCTTCCGTGCCAGCAGGTAGTCAAAGCCCACTTCTGCGCGGATGAATTTGTCCGTGCGGTTGGCACCCACGAACTCGCTGCGGGAATACCGCGCACCGGCATTGGTGGTGAAGCGTGCCGACCAGGTCTGCTGCCAGTTGAGGCCCACCGAGCGCTCGTCGATGAAGAAGGTGTCGACGCGGAAGGTTTCGCTGGTGGTCTGGCCCGCGATCAGGCGGACCTCGGTGATGGGCTTCGGCACCCAGGCGATATTCGCTTTCCAGGCAAAGGCCTGGCGCGCGGGACGCTGGCGACCGTCCACCGAGTAATCACGCACACCCACCTGCAACTCGCCGGAGGTCTTGCCGGTGGCGATCCAGCGCAGGCCCACCCGCACGGTCAGCTCGTTGCCATTGCGATTGCCCAGGCTGGAGAGCACCGGCCGCACATAGTCGGTGGCGCGCTGGGCGGCGCTGAAGATCAGTGCGGTCTTGGGCGAATACTCGTAGGCCAGTTCGTAACTGATGACCTTCGAGGTGTAGTCGAGAAACACCGTCTGGTCGCGATTGCTGGTGTAGCGACGCTCGGTCTGGCCGATCGTGATGGTGTTGCTGCCAAGCGAATCCGACGCCCCGTAGCGATAGCCAAGCGAAGCATCGCTGAGATCCCAGCGGTCGATCTCGCCCTTGGTGAAATCCGGGTTGCCTTCGGTGCGCTGCAAGCCGATGGGGTCATGGCCGTGACGGAACGCGCCCCCCAGATCAAACCGATGGCGGACCAGCGGCTGCCAGACGTAGTTGGCGCTGACGCCGTAGTCGAGGTAGTGGTCCAGATCGCCCGGCAGATCGTAGTTGGCCTGCTCCAAGTCGGCATCCAGCGTGAAGCGGCCGGCCGAACTGCTGCGGGTCACCGCCACCGAGGGCCGCAGTCGGTAGCCCGTCGCCGAGACGCCGTCACGAGGCTCGTAGAAGTAATTGTTGGCTTGAGCGACGCTGGCTTCCACCGCCGCGCTGCCGAGAAACCCCAGGCCCAGATCGTATTTGTCCCGGGCCTGCGACCAGGCCGGGGCGGTCGCCAGCAGCAGGCCGCCCAGGGCCGAGATGCGAGCAAGGCTCTTGAATGCATCGTGCATTGTGTTTTGTTTCACTCCCTGAAGAACCGAACGCGCTGCACCTATCGTAGGGGCAAGATGGCATCTGAGGCACTAGTAAGATTCTCAAAAGCCTCGGCCTGCCGCGCGGGTGTCCATGTTAGGGCGCATTCGAGACTGTGCAGTGACATCGCCTGCCGTGCCTCGGCTGGCAGATCATGGAAGCGCCGTAGCGCCGCCAGCAGGGCGTTGGCCTCCGGCTCATACAGCAGGCCATTGCCTCCGGCCTGCACAAAAGCTGTGGTCGCCCCGCAGCGGCGGCTGGCCAGGATCGGCAAACCGGCTGCCGCTGCCTCGTGGATCACCACGCCCCAGTTCTCCACGCGGCTCGGCAGCACCAGGGCCTGGCAGCGCGCCATCAGCGCCGGCAGCTGGCCGGGCTGCACGAAGCCCAGTGCCTTCACGCCTGGTTCGCCTTCGGCCAGGGCTGCCATCGGTCCGGTGCCTGCCAGCCAGAGCTGCAAGGGCGCCGACACCTGCTGCCGATAGGCCCGGTAGGCGGCGATCAGCAGGTCCACGCCCTTGTCGTGCACCAGCCGGCCCGTGAACAACAGCGCGGGCTCACGCGCGGCGAGCGGGGTTTCGCAGCGATAGGCGTCGACATCCGCGCAATACAGGCCGGTCTCGACCCGCGCATAGCCCAGCCGCCGCGCAAACTCGGCCTGTGGCGCGCCCGCTACCCAGGCGATATTGGCCATCGGCCGCAGCAGCCAGGGCGCGATCAGGCAGCCCAGATGCTGGCGCGCGGTGCCATGCCAGGGGTTGTCGATGGCGCAGGCCACGGGCCGTCCCAACCGGCGCAGTCGGCGGCCAGCGGCGCGCTCCAGCGGGTGGGTCCAGCCGGCGATGAAGGCCGCGTCCGGCAGTTCAGCGTCGCCGCGGGCCAGCCAGTCCCGGCGGTGACGGTCGTCATCATCGGCCAGCGCCGAGGCACAGAAGCCGAGGTCAAAGCCGCCAAACGGCGCCTCGCCGGACGTCGGCTCGAAAATCACCTCCAGCCGGTGGCCGCGCGCGGCGAGGCTGCGCAGAAACGAGACCGTATAGGGCGCCAGCCGCCGTGCAAAAATGCCAATGCGCAACACGCCACCTCCATTATTACTACCGACCCGAAGTGCTTGCGGCGCGGTTGTTGCAGGCACACTGCCGCCGCAAACCACCGTCCAGTCAGCCGCCCTTGTGACCACCACCGCCCCACTCGCCCACAAACCGGTGCCGCCGGTGAACTACGCGATGGCGCTGCTCGGCCTGGTGCTGGGCACGGTCGCCGCCATTGTCGCCTTGCCATCGGACTACTACGAGCCAGGCGGGCTGACTTTTTCAGCGCTGCTGCTGGCCGCCGGCCTGCTCACGGGGCCGTTTGTCTCTTCGCTCACCGACCCGCGCGGCTGGCTGCGCGCCGAGAGCGTGATGATGCTGGGGCTGGTGTATTGGCTGCTCACCGAACTGCTCTCCACCGACTACGAGGCCTACCAGCTCACCCGCGACGGCATCATCCGCGCCTTCGTCTACATCGGCCTGTTCGCGGCCATGATCCAGCTGGGTTCGGCCATCGCCCACCGCTGGCATGCAGAGTTCTTCAAACCGCGCCAGAGCCCGCCTGATTTCTCCGCCGACTGGCTGTTCAATGCGCTGATGGCCTGCGCTTTCCTGGGTCTGCTGGCGCGGCTGATCCCCTGCCAGTTCTCCCCGGCCTGTATCAGCGAGGGGCTGTTTGGTGCCCGCCAGGTGGGCGCGTGGAACCAGGGCCTCACCGGTGACAGCGGAGCCTTCGTGCAGCACCTCGGCTACTTCGGTTATCTCACGCTGCCGCTCACCGTCGCCCTGCACTACCGCGTCGGCCGTATCGACTGGCGGATGATCGCGGGCATCGTGCTCACCGTGTTTTTCATGCTGTTTCTCATCAAGGACGGTGGCCGCCGGCTGGTGGGCATGGTGGCGGGATCGGGGCTGCTCACCTGGCTGCTGCTGCGCCCCCGGCTAGGGCTCAAGCAACTTGCCATCGGCGGCGGTGCCGGTCTGCTGCTGCTGGCGCTGATGGAAATCATGCTGATCTTCCGGCTCTCTTCCGGCGGTGTGGTCGAGGGCCTGCTGAGCGGCCGCGCCTTCGAGACCAACCCGCTGGAAGAAGGCGTGAAGGTCGACAACAACTTCAACTCCCTCGTGCGCACGCTCGACCTCATCCCGCAATTCGAGCCCTTCACCGGCTGGGACAGCGTCATCTACTGGGCGGTGCGCCCGATTCCGCGCGTGGTCTGGCCGGACAAGCCGATCAACCCCGGCGTGGATATCCCCAACGAACTCGGCGAGCGCTGGGGGCCAGGCTTCACGCTCACCATTTCGGCGGTGGGGGACTGGTACATCGGCTTTGGCATCTGGAGCATCGCGCTGGCGGGCTTGGGGATGGGCTTTCTCGGCGGCCGGCTGGTGCTGGCCTGGTTCAAACCGACGCTGCGCCAGACCGTGCTCTACAGCCTGGGCGCGATGTGCCTGTTCATCGGCCTGCGCAGCTATCTGGAGCTGATCCTGATGAGCTACCCGATCCTCGCACTGCTGCTGATAGAGCGGCTCACCAACCGCCGCGCGGCCCGACGGCGGGCCCTGCCGGTCGCCACGGCCTGAGGCGGACAGCGGCATGACGCTCGACATCACCGGCAACCGCCAAGCCCGCAAGTACAGCCGCAGCGAACAGCTGCAACGGGTGCTGTGGGCGCTGGCGCAGCCGCTGTTCCGCTACAGCCCTCGCCCGCTCTATGGCTGGCGCAATGTTCTGTTACGGACTTTTGGTGCCCGAATCGGACAGCGCGTGCGCATTTACCCCAGTGTGGAGATCTTTCTGCCCAGCCAGCTCGTGGTCGGCGACGAGGTCACCATCGGCGGCAAGGCGCAGCTCTACAACCTCGGGCCGATGCACATCGGCGCGCAGGTCACGGTGTCGCAGGGCGCGCATCTCTGCGGCGGCAGCCATGACGACGCCGACCCCGCGCTGCCGCTGATTCGCGCCAGCATCACGCTCCAAGCCAGCTGCTGGGTCTGCGCCGATGCCTTCATCGGCCCCGGGGTGACGGTGGGCGAGGGCGCGGTGGTCGGTGCGCGCGGTGTGGTCACGCGCGACGTACCGGCCTGGCAGGTGTGGGCTGGCAATCCGGCGCGGCACCTCCGCGCCCGCACGCTGCAAACCGACCCATGAGGGTGTTGCTGACGGTGCCGGATCTCGACCTCGCCTCCGGCGGTCTGGCTGCCGTGGCGCAGCAGCTGGCGGGCGCGCTGGCGGCCGCTGGCGAATCGGTCACGCTGCTGTATTCGGTTCACCCCGGATCACCGCGACTGCCCGTGCCCAAAGGGGTGTTTGCAGTGGAAGTACCCCGCGAAGGCTCCGCCCTCACCCTGTGGCGACGCTGTCGGCAGACCCTCGCCGCCGCGATCGTTGCCACCCGCCCCGCCGTGCTGCACGACCACGGCCTCTGGCGACCCGAAAATGCCGCTGCCATGGGCACGGCCCGCGACCTCGGCCTGCCGCTCGTCGTACAGCCCTGCGGCATGTTGCAGCAGTGGCCGATGGCGCAACGTGCACTGAAGAAACGGCTCGCCTGGCATGGCTACCAGAAGCGCCTGCTCGCGCCCGCAGCCGCCGTGGTGGTCACCAGCGCCGAGGAGCAGCGCGAAACCGCCCGCTGGCTGCCGCGCCAGCCGCCCATGGTCTGCATCCCGCATGGCGTCGCCGCACCTGCGGGGGCGAAGCCCGTCGTGCGCCAGCGGCAGGCCGTATTCGTCGGCCGCCTGCACCCCAAGAAACAGATCGACGTGTTGCTGCGCAGCTGGTCGCGCCTGAAGCCCCAAGGCTGGCAACTCTGCATCGCGGGCACCGGCGAGCCCGTCTACGAACGCGCGCTCCGGCAACTCGCGGATGAAGGCGGTGCGGGCGAGCACATCCGCTTTCTGGGCCAGGTGCAGGGCGAGGCGAAAAGCCGCCTGCTGGCCGAAAGCCAGCTCTTTCTGCAACCCAGCCTGCAGGAAAACTTCGGCCTCGCCGTGGCCGAAGCCCTGGCCCATGGGCTTCCGGTATTGACCACCCACGAGATGCCCTGGGCCGAGGTGGAAACCCTCGGCTGCGGCTGGTCAGTGGCCGCCAGCCCGGAGGCCATCCACGCCGCGCTTGCCGAAGCGCTGGCGCTGCCTGCCGAGCAGCTCGCGGCGATGGGCGAACGCGCCGCACCGCTCGCCGCCCGCTACAACTGGACCGAAACCGCGCGTCAGACCATCGCCCTTTACGAGCGCCTGCGGGCGCACCCCGCATGAGTGGCCGCCACATCGCCTGGGTGATCTGGGGCGACGAGCCGCTAGGCGGCGTGCGGCGCGCACTCAGCAACTTTTCCACCGGGCTCGCGGCGCGCGGCTGGCGCGTGAGCATCGTCTGCCTCGACGAGGGCGAGATGGCCGTCGAGGCGCGCCGTCTGGGCCTTCAAGTGCATTGCCTGCGTGACGAGGGCGATCACCATGCCCGTTACGCCGCCGTCACCCGTCGCCGCTTCGGGCGCGCCCAGGCGCAGATTGCGCTGCGTCGCTACCAGGCTGGGCTGGCTGCACAGCTGGAGGCGCTGGCGCCGGATGTGGTCAGCACGTATTGGCCTGACTTTCTCCCGCTCGTGGGTCGCGTCTGCAAAGGCCTCGGCATCGCCGCCGTGTGGGAGATCCCCGAAGTGCCCTCGGTGCAGCGCTTCCGGCTCAACCAGCGCGTCTATGCGACGCTGCTCTCGCACTACCGCCTGCGGCCCATCGCCAACAGCCGCTTCACCGCGACGCGGCTGGGCCCCGCGCCGGGCCTGACCGTGGTGTACCCGCCCTCGGACCCGGCACAGTTCGACCCGGCGCGGGTCATCCCGCTGTCGCGCAGCGCGCTGGGGCTGCCTCCGGATGCCCTGCTGCTCGGCAGCATTGCGCGGTTATCACCCCAGAAAAGCGGCGAGCCGCTGATCCGCGCGCTGGCGCTGCTGGACAGCGAGCTGCCGCACCTGCATCTGCTGTTTGTCGGGGGGCCCTTGGACAGCGACTACGGGCGCACCCTGCGGCAACTGGTCACCGCGCTGCGGCTCGAATCCCAAGTGCATTTTCTCGGCGAGGCGCCCGACCCCGTGGCAGCCCATGCCCTGATGGATTTCTTCGTCAGTTGCCGGCCCGATCCCGAGGGCTTCGGGCTGTCGGTGGTCGAGGCGATGCTGATGCAGAAGCCAACCCTGGTGCGGGCCCTCGGCGGCCCGGCGGAAACCGTCATCGATGGCGAGACAGGCTGGCACTTCGAGTCCGATACGCCCGCTGCGATTGCCGCCGCCATCCGCCGCGCCGTCGCCGACCGGCCCCGCTGGCCGGCGATGGGTGCCGCCGGTCGCGACCGTGCCATCCGCGAGTTCTCCTTGGAAGCCAGCCTGCCGCGCTACGAGCAGGCGCTGCTCGGGCATCTCGGTCAGCACCCATGAGCCCGTCTTTCGCAAAAAACCCCTTCCCGAACGAGAACGCCCGATGAGCACTCTCTACGTCCAATACGGCTGCGGCTGGTGCGCGCCGGAGGGCTGGCTGAACTTTGACGCCAGCCCGACACTGCGCTTCGAGCGCCTGCCGGTGATCGGCGGCCTCTACACCCGCAACGCCAACCGCTTTCCGGCCAATGTGCGTTTCGGCGACGTGGTGCGCGGCCTGCCGGTGGCGGACGACTCCTGCGATGGCATCTACTGCTCGCATGTGCTGGAACACCTGGCGCTGGAGGATTTCGACATCGCCCTCGCCAACACCCGGCGCTACCTGAAGCCCGGCGGCACCTTCCGCCTCGTGGTGCCGGATCTGCAACGCATTGCCCGCGACTACCTCGCCAATCCCTCGATCGGCGCTGCACACGATTTCATGGAAGACGCCTTCATCGGCGAGCGCCAGCGCCCGCGAGGCCTGGGCGGACTGCTGCGCAGCTGGCTCGGCAACAGCCGCCACCAGTGGATGTGGGACGAGAAGTCGATGACCGAGCGGCTGCAACAGGCCGGCTTCACGCGCATCCGCCGCTGCGCCTTCGGCGATGCCGCCGACCGGCACTTCGACGCGGTAGAGGATGTGACCCGCTTCGAGGGCTGCCTGGCGATGGAGTGCAGCAAGTAGCGCGGCATGGAAAAACCACTGCACATCGGCTGGCTGATCTGGGGTGACGACGAGGGCGGCGTCGGCACGGCCGTGCTCAACAACGCCGCCCTGCTGGCCAGTCTCGGGCAGACCGTCTCGATGTGGAGCTTCGGCCCCGGCGCGGTGGCGGAGGCCGCCGCCAGACGCGGCTGGACGGTGCAGCGGCTGGGCGAGGACCCGGACCTGCATCGCCGCTATGCCAGCCATGGCTTTTCGCCACGCGGCCTCCTACGGCGGGCGGCGGTGGCACTGCGTCTGCGCGGCGTGCTGCGACAGGGCCTGCGCCAGCACCGCCAGCCGGATGTGCTGTGCGCACCCTGGCCCGACCTGATGCCGCTCGCCGGCCCGGTCGCCCAGGCCTTGCGGCTGCCGCTGGTGCTGGAAATGCCCGCGACGCCCTCGCAGTACCGCTTCGATCTCAACCAGCGGGTCTATGCCTGGATGGTGCGCCGCTGGCGGGTGCGTACCCTCGCCAACAGCGACTACACCGCCAGCCGCATGCGGCGGGTGCCCGATGTCTGGGTGGTCACGCCGGCCGTCGATGCGCCGCGCTTCGATCCGGCCCGCGTCTCGCCCATCCCGCGGGCGGCGCTCGGCGTGCCGCCGCAGGCCGTGCTGGTCGGCTTGGTTGCCCGGCTGTCTCCCGAGAAGGGCGCTGATCTGGCCATCGAGGCCTTGGGCCTGCTGTCAGCCGAAGCAACGGCACTGCATCTGCTGCTGGTCGGCGGACCTCAGGATTCGGCCTATGCGAAAGGCCTGCGCGAGCAGGCCCGCGCGGCGGGCGTGGCCGAGCGCGTGCACTGGGTCGAGACCGTGGCTGATCCGGAGCGCTACTGGGCCGCCTGCGACCTCGCCCTCAACGCCCGGCGCGACGTGGAGCCCTTCGGCCTGTCGCTGATCGAGGCCATGCTGATGCAGCGGCCCGCCATCGCCCACGCGCTGGGGCAGCCGGCCGCCACCGTGGTGGATGGCCGCACCGGCTGGCTGTTCCATCAGCCCACCGCCGCTGCACTCGCCGAGGCGCTGCGCCGGGCGCTGGCGGTGCGCGGGCAATGGCCCGCCATGGGGCAGGCGGCACGCGAGGATGTACTACGCCGCTTCGCCAGCACCGCACACGCCACTCGCTACCTCGCCCTGCTGCGCGAGCATGTGGACAGGCTGGCGTCATGAAAGTCTCCGTCGTCATCCCCACCTACCGCGACTGGCCGCGGCTGGCGCTCTGCCTCGCAGCCCTCCGCGCGCAGACACTGCCGGCCGGCGAGTTCGAGATCATCGTCGCCGACAACGATGCCCTGCCGCTGCCGCTCGATCAGCGGCCCGCGGGTGTGCGCTATGTGCATGCGCCACAGGGCTACTCCTACGCCGCCCGCAACGCGGGCGCGGCGCTTGCCGGCGCGCCGGTGCTGGCCTTCACCGATGCCGACTGCCTGCCCACGCCGCAGTGGCTGCAGGCCGGGCTGGCGGCTCTCACCGCGCATCCGGACTGCGATCTGATGGCGGGCCGCATCGACATCAGCGCCGCACGGGACAACGCCGCCGTGCGCTACGAGCGGCTGTTCGAGTTCCGGCAGGAATCGCTGGTGCAGCTGGGCGGCTATTCGGTGACGGCCAATCTCTTCGTGCGGGCAGCGGCCTTTCAGGCCGTGGGTGGCTTCGATGCGGGGCTGAAATCCTGCGGCGACTCCGAGTTCTGCCTGCGCGCTGGCCGCGCCGGCCATGCCATCGGCTATGCCGATGCCGCCCTGCTGCACCACCCGGCGCGGGATTCGCTGCACGAGATTCTTGCCAAGAACCGCCGCATCGCCACCGGCGAGCACGCGCGCATCCGACGGGAGGCCCAGGGCAGCGCCGTCGCCCTGTGGCGTGGCCTGCTGTATGCCTTTCGGCCGCGGCCGCGCGAGTGGTTCTACCTGCTGCGGGGGGGGCGTGGCAGCGAGGCCTATCCGCTACCCCAGCGCGCCGGCGTGCTGGCGGTGCGGCTCTTGGTTCACTATCAGATGGCCTGGTGCATGTTGCGGAGCCAGCTTAGCCATGGGCGCAGCGACGCTGCCGTCCGTTGACGCTTGATCTACTGGAATCACTGCTTGAAACCCCTCGCCCCGCTCCGCCGACAGCTTGCCGCCACCGCCGAATCGCTGGGGCTGCGCCGCTGGATCAACTGGCACCTCAACTACCACCGCCGCCTGCATCTCAACGGCGTCACCATGCGGGAGCCGAAAATCCAGGGCCTGGCCTGCCCCGACTCCGAACCCTGGATGCTGGAACTGCTGCGCCGCGTGCTGCCGCTGAAGCCCGGCCGCTTTCTCGACGTGGGCGTGAACCTCGGCCAGACGCTGCTGAAGGTGAAGGCGCTGGAACCGGCCCGCGACTATCTCGGCTTCGAGCCCAACCCGGTCTGCCTGCATTACCTGGCAGCGCTGATCCGCGACAACGGCTTCAGCGGCGTGCAGCTGGTACCGGCAGGCCTGTTCGAGCACGATCAGGTGCTGAGTCTGGGATTCTTCTCGGATGACCCGGCCGATGCCTCGGCCTCGATGATCGAGAACTTCCGCCCCAACGCGGTGAAGGCGCGCACGCTGGTGCCGGTGTTCCGCTACGAGACCGTCGAGCAGGCGGTGTCGGTGCAGACGCTCGGCGTGGTCAAGATCGACGTCGAGGGCGCGGAGCTGGAAGTATTGCGCGGCCTGCTGCCGGCCTTGCGGCGCGACCGGCCCCTCGTGCTGCTGGAAGTGCTGCCCGCCTACAGCACCGACAACCGCCCGCGCGTCGAGCGTCAGCAGGCGCTGGCCGCACTGCTGCACGAGGCGGGTTACGGTATCCAGCGCGTGCGAAAGACGGCCGACGGCCACTTCCACGGCCTGCAGCCGCTGGCGGATTTCGGTGTGCACGGCGATCTGGAACAGTGCGATTACCTGATCCTGCCCGCCGAAGTGGAGGCACCCGCATGAGCGCTACC
>Ga0255091_1000554_pt1 | contig 14159 bp, 8 predicted proteins | sample Colum_Yuk_RepB_8_2_FD_188439 | JGI IMG/M metagenome (GOLD analysis project Ga0255091, IMG submission 188439) | Freshwater microbial communities from Columbia River, Oregon, United States - Colum_Yuk_RepB_8d | ecosystem: Environmental > Aquatic > Freshwater > River | place: USA: Oregon | collected... | reverse complement strand
ATAAAATACCCTACCTAGGTTCTTCCAGTAACCTTGGTTGCGTCAATGCAAAATCCGCATCAAAGGAATTAGCTTTCAAGTTCTTGATAGAGTTTTCAAGCCCTGAAATCGCAGAGCGCATTTGTGTTGAACCTACCACTGCTGGTTACACCCGTTATTCACAACTTGACAAAATAAGACTTGATGCATTTAGTTTGGATTCGCAACGAACAGCAAGCCTACGCGAAACAATCCGAGCAAATCTTTCCCATATAGACATTAAAAATCCTGCATTGTGCAGCAGGTTGCCTGGCTATCAGAAACGAAGAACCATTCTTGTTGAAGAAATAAAAACCTATCTTAATAGCCCGAATGGATCTGCTCAAGAAACGATGAATAAAGTTGCACAGCGCTGGATAGAAATCGACAAAGCCTGGCCTGAAAAAGAGTTCCAAGCTTTGGTGAAACAAAGCGTCGGCCTAATCGCAGACTAGATTTAAATTAACAGAAATCAGACAACGAAAAGGCGTCAGCGAACTCAAGCAAGATCCATTCGGTGGTCACGATATTGCCGGAGTAAGAATCCAAGTACGACTTGACCCGCTGGTGTCCGACATCACGCATGTTGATCCAGCCAATCAATCCGTAAGTATCCATGAAAACGGTCATCGCTTCGGTGTCCCAAGGCGGTAGTGATCATGCTGTGCCGCAAGGTCAGTCGGCAATTCGGCGCAATCAACCATCAAGTCTCCGAACAACTCACCAAATGTAGCTTTTTTTTCCGCATTCAACGGCTCTATGCGCACTCGTGCTCCTTCCGAAAGCGCCTGCGAATCATCTGGCACAATGACGCCGTTATGGACTACGCCTTCAAGTTTCATGGATTACCTCTTTTGCGATGATCGCCAACAACTTACAAAACCACTTATACTCCGGCCTAGCTGTGCTGTTGGCAGGTTAGGGTTTATATTACCCTACAAAGGTATTTATAACGTTTACGCATCCTGATCAAGCGCATACGCTGTATTATACCTTTTGGAAAAACCAAAGGGGCAGGTCTCTTTTACATGGCTTACTACTAAGCGCAAATGAAGTAGCAGGATCGAATTAAGCTTTTAATCGCAGACTAGAAAATTAAAAGGGTGCGGCCAACTTATCAACTACCGCGATATGTGGAATATCCAAAAGGGCTTAACAACAACGGCACATGGTAGTGTTCATCAGTCTTTTCGACCTCGAAGATGATCTCCACCTGCGGAAAGAAAGTCTTGGTTCCCTGGCCCTTGAAATACACACCCGTCTCATAAACCACCCGGTAAATTCCCATCTGAAGCGGCTTCTTGGCAGGGTAAAGATCCGCTGCACGTCCCTGTAGATCGGTTAAACTCCGACCCAATTCCTCCCAATTCTTCCCCGCTTGGTACTGTAACACGACCGCTACCCCAGCGGCTGGCTTGCCGCTGGCAGTATTCAGCACATGAGTGCTTATGGGAGTGCGCTTTGCAGGCAGATTATCACCTGTAGCTGCAGCATTCAGCAGCGTTGTAAAGTAGAGAGTCAAAGCAATAAGAGCAAAACTAAACCGTTGCGTGATATGCATTTTGCCTCCGCCTTTGCGCTGACTCACGGCATCGGCCACAAAGTTTATTCAAAGATCGCAACCATAATTTAGGCGCCATTAATACCAGTAAATTAATCGGCTAAGGATTACTTCAATCCGGGGAGCTTGATGACGAGGCCCTGATTGAATTCTATCCCTTGTTTTCCTGTGCCAGCAGAAGTTGCAATACTCATCGCATCCGAATTAATGCTCAAGGAATACAACACGCCCGTAGAATTCTCGTGCGCTGCAACAAGCGAACCATCAGCAGGCTTCCATTGCGTAAGTACGCCCTTGCCTTTTGGCGCTCCACCAACTGCAAGTAATTGCTTTCCATCAGGAGTGAACCGGAGAGAATAAATCCAACCTGGATGAGAAGCAGGTTCTTTATCAGAATTGGGAAGCCCCTTGTTAACCAGATTGCGAATGAACTTTCCATCCTGAAGATTCCAAAGTTTAATCACCCTATCCCCGCCTGCAGTTGCAAGAATGGTTTGATCAGGACTAATTGCGAGTGAGAAAACACCCTCTTTATGGCCGTTATCTGCCTCTTTTTCTTTGTATGCTTTTATTTCGTAAGCCATTGCTCCTGAAGGAACATCCCACGCCTTGATCGAACCCTGCATCGAACAAGAAATCAATCGTTTGCCATCGTTTGCCCAAAGCACACTATAAACAGGTGAAGGCTCGGCTTTGGTATGTGCATCAATTTCTTTGACCACATTACCCTTAGCAATATCAAAGAGCCTGACTTTGCCATCATGACAACCAGTGGCAAGTAAAAGGCCCTTAGGATCAAAAGCCACAGCATCGACAAAGTTCGGATGACCGAAAGATTTTTGCGGAGCATCGCCTGCGATCTTCCACTCACTAAAATTACCTGCAGCATCAGCACTAAAAAGAACTTTGCCTTCCTTGGAAAAAGAAATGGCATTGGGAATACTACCCAGATTAAGAGTCTGAACAACATTACCAAAATCAGGGGCCAAAGGTTGACCTTGTGTAAACGGAATCTGAAGCATCTGGATGGAACCATCTTCCGTACCCACTGCAACAAGTTGATCCTTGGCAAAGGTAATGGTTTTAACAACACCTGGAAGTTTGACCGTGCTTATAAGTTTAAGGTCGCTAGCTTGAAAAAATCGAACCTCAGGATCTAGGCCTCCCGTTGCAATCACCTGACCGTTAGGAGAAAGTGCAACAACACGCAAGGCATTGCCCCCTGCTTCGATAGTTTTATCAAGCATGTTCGAACCAAAGTTCCAAGAGCGCAGAATTTTATCATCGCAAGCAGCCCAAACAATTTGGGCACCTTGACCAAATGCAAAACTACGAACCGGGAACCCCGTAACTAAAACTTTGGTGATCGCAAGGTTATGAAGATAAAGAGAACCATCGGTTCCCACCGCATGAATCGAAGTACCATTCTGGCCGAATGCTACGCCACCTGCGAATCCTGCCCCCTCAAAGAACTGTTGTTCCCTGCCCAACAAAAGATCCCAAGATCGGGCAATGCCATCCATGCAAGTGGTGACAAGCTTGGTTTTATCAGGTGAAAAAGCAACCTTAGTAACATCTTTAGGATGACCCAAAACCCAAAGGTCTTTGCCGTCTTCTGTCTGCCATACACGAACATTCTTACCACTGGTAACAGCGCATCTTGTGCCATCCCTTGATAACACAACATCATTCAAAGCATCAACTGCCAAGGCTTTGTGCTTGAGGGTTTCCTTAGCGGTGGTGACATCCCACTTGTGGGGAATTTTATCTTCGCCAAAAGACCAAATGATATTATCCGCAGCGCCATAAGCTGCAGTTTTCACTGGATTCGTTCCCACATCCAACATTTTCACAATACCAATGTCATGAGAGGAAAGAGAATCTTTACCCACAACCATGAGGGATCGGGGTTCCTGCAAGAACTGAAGGTTCTTAGCCTGCTCGCCAGCGATTCTAAATACCTCTTTACCCAACGTTACATCATAAACCCTAGCTGATTCAGCAGTTTCTTTTTCAAGAACCATTGCAGCCTGTTTGCCATCCTGAGCCAATTCAAAAGAAGTAATCGGACCAACATTCCACTCTGCCAAAGGTTTATAAATATCTTGAGCAAGATCAGCAACAGCAAGAAAAACAGTTTTGCCATCTTTGCCAATGACTGCAACCGTGGATCCATCTTTTGAAGACTTGATAAACTTTACAGGTGCACCAAGCGAATTCTTCTCAGATACCATTTTGCCATCAGCATTCTTCAGAAGTATAAGTTTGCCATCTTCGCAACCCAAAACAGAAACATCCTTGTTGATCAAGGGTGCGATCACATTAATGGGAGCAGCAACACGCACCGACCAATTAGCATTAGGGGACCAGCTAAATACGCCTTTATCTTTAACCACGCCCAAGGCCTTGGCATTATCTGAAGACCATGCCACTTCTAAAATCGGATCAACCATTGGCATGTATTCCAAAGTAGAGCCCTCGGATGAAAACAAAGCCAAGCCATAGCCTTCGATTGCAGTTAGAATCTTTTTCTCTTCATTATCAAATGCAAGAGATAGGGGATTTCCAAACAAAGGAAGCTTTGCAAGTGTTTTCAAATCGTTAGCATCAAGAATGCGAATGGATTTATCAGCCATTGCGAGCAGGATTTTCTTACCCTGAGGAGAAATACGAAGCTTATTCAATGGGGCATCAAGAGGTACAGAGGCAATGGGAGTAAAATCCGAAGCTTTACTTAACTTCAGGGTTTTATCTGCGCCCAACGAAAGCAACCCAGCGGGAGAAAACTCGAGCTTTACAACTTCGCCTGCATGAACAGGAACCAGCTTAGGTTCAGCTTTACCCTCAGATTCCAGCACCGCAATTTTACCATCAACCAACCCAGCAATGATTTGTTTGCCATCATTTCTTACAACCAAACTCCGCACAGGTGCAGGGAGTTTTATAGGCGGCCTAGTTTCCTTTTTGGTATCAGTTTTGATGATCTGCAACATATCATTATTTGCAAGAACCATCACTTGTGCATCATGGGAAAAGCTTGCAACATTAAACGGTGTAGCAGGTTTAGCAATCACTTTGCCTTTATCGGTAGAACCGATCGCATTGCTGGTTTTAATAGAGCCATCGGGAAGAATCATCCAGATGTTTTTAGAAAAGGCTTCGACAAAAACAGCACTGGGGCCGGGCTCTGCAGTTCCTGCCTTGCTTGCGGAAGGTGTGGTTTTCCAACTACGAACAAAACCATCATCGCCTGCAGTTAAAATCATTCCAGAAGGGTTGGCAAACGCAGAGAGCTTGGTTTTATGAGCTTGAATCAGCACATCTTTCTTCTCCGCATTTTGCAGCAATATACTGCCATCTGCAAACCCAACATAAGCAGATTTGTCGCCATCGCCTGGCAAAATCGCCAAGGGAATATCCTTAAGCGCAGCACCAATGTTTACAGGTTGAGTCGTGGCACCGAGGCCATTCATACGGATTTGTTTACCTGCACCTGCCCACATCCATTTTTTACCATCTTGGCTGGAAACACCGACTAGAGGAACTTCTTGCAATTGTGAAGGGGCAGTTGAAGCAGTCGCAGGTACCTGCCAGATTTTCAATACTCCTGCTTTTCCCAAAGACATGAATTGGTTGGATTGGGGGGCAAATTCTAAAGCAGCAATACCTTCGGCGTGAACAATCTTGCTGGAAATTAATTTTCCCTCTGCAACCGACCAAACATTGGCAACACCTTTATCATTACCAGCAACAACCCACTTCTTATCAGAACTCAACGAGATTTTGTTAAGGCCTGCAGACTTTGTGTCTATATCGCGGGAAGTTTTAAAGCCTTCACCCGAATTAATTTTAATCAAAGCATCCTTGGAGGCGGTTGCAATCATTGAGCCATCGTTGGAAATTGCAAAGGCAATCACAGGTGATGCATGTTTTTTATCATTGGAAGAAGATTCTTTTGTAAGCAGGTTCCAAGATTTAATTGAGCCATCTTCCCCAGAAGAAACTGCGCCGCCATCTTTAGAAAGAATCGAAGTCACAGAACCAACATGTGCACCAATCACCAAGCCAGCTTTGCCATCAGCGACATTCCAAGTGCGCAGGGTACCATCGGTACCACCAGAAACAAGCTGCAAGCCGTTGTTAACAAAGGCCAAGGAAGTAACCGGACCTTGATGCCCCTTCAAAATAACAGGATCTTTGAAAACTTCTTTAGGGTCTGCGATTTTCCACAAGCGAATGCTACCATCTTTAAGCCCCGCAGCAGCTTTGGTCCCATCGGGTGTAGATACCGTGGAATGAACCGCCTCGCCGAGTGCCCATTTTTTAAGGGGATCAGACATAGGATAATCCCAAATGTTGGCGGTATTATCTGAACTACCGGAGGCAATAAGGGAGCCATCGGGGCTAACCGCAACATTAAGAACCATTTGTTTATGGCCTTGGGGACCGGTAAGGGTTCGAATTTCCTTTCCGGTTGTTGCATCCCAAATTTTGACGGTTTTATCAAAGCTACCAGTCACAATTTGTTTGCCGTTGGGGCTGAATACTAAGGAGTAAATGGTTTCGGTATGCCCCTTCAAAACATTGGAAGGATTGGGAATCGAAGGAGCTTGCCCCTCGCACCAAGCACCCACCATCAATGCCAATAAAACGACAGGTGCCCATCTGCAAGCAATAGAATTAACAGTGGTAAAAAAGAAGAAACCCGATCGGTTATTGGAATACATCTTAAACTCCGGAATGATCAACTAAAACCTATAGGTATGCAAGTGAAGTTTCGCACCTGCGATGCTTCATGTCAACAAAGTAGAAGTCTAAATCACTTGATCAGTGGCGCAATGATTTTTGACTGAAACCCAATCTCATGATGGATAGAATTATTTGCGATCTTAGCGTTAGTGGGAAAATCAACGCCAAGTGGTTCGCCGGTATTAGGATTGGGTTCATAAAAAGGGGCACCAGTACTTGCAATAGTCACCCTTATTTTATGCCCTTTGTTAAACTTCATGCTTAACGATCCAACATCAAACGCAACTTTTGCAACCTTCCCTTTTTCTAAAAACACTTCTTTATCGTAGCCTTCGCGGTAACGCACTCTACGAATATAATCGATAATCAGCATCGATCTGCCATCTGGGTAAACATCACTCACCCTAACAATAAGGTCGGTATCCAAAGCATCAGAAGAGAGAAACATTTCGGCCTGAACTTTACCTGTCCATTCAACAGGCGCATCGAGTATTTCCGTGGTAAAAGTTTTAACCTGATCCTGCGATTCAAAAGTTCGGGCATCGATCCCTCCGGGAAAACCTTTTGCAGGAATAGTCGCGGGCTTGATAGGGTCTGCAATAAAATCAGTTTTACTGGATTTAATCGTAGTGGGATTTAACCCAAGCTTCCCACCAGCGCTGAGGTAATAGGAAGTGGGCATAGACTTTAAAGGCCAGTCGGCAGATTCTTTCCAAACATTACCTGGAGCATCTTTTTCCCCCACCGCACCCATCACATAATACTTGACTACAGCATCTTTTTCCACGCCGTTAGCCACACCCTTCAAGTAATGATCAAACCAACGAATCATATGATCATCCATAAAAAACTTAGAGTTGTCAGGATAGACCATGTCGTTTGCTTTGTTGGTTTCCTTGAATCTGCCGTGCAACCAAGGGCCGATCAAAAGTTGCTGTGCACCTTTAGAATTAGGTCCACCCTGATGCTGGCGACCAATATAACTATCGATGGAACCAACAGACATAAAATCATACCAACTCCCAACCGTGAAGCAGGGGACATTCATTTTCGAAAAATGTTTGGAGCAATCTTCATCCGCCCAATAGGCATCATAAGTAGGATGTTTGAACCATTCCTTGAGCAACTGCATGTTATCTTCGGGGTTTCCCGGAACCGTGTTCATGGTTTTGAAACGGGTAGGCCGGGTAGTGCCACCAATTCTGTAACCCTCATGAAAAAGGCTAAGGCCTGTATCGATCATATACTGGCAAACAAGATGAGGAGGCTGTGTAACAGCGAGAAAATTCTGTGCAAAACCTGCCTGCGAACTACCAAGCGTTCCGATTTTACCAGTGCTAAAAGGCTGCTTAGCTAGCCATTCCACTGTATCATAACCATCCTTTAGTTCGCCCCATCCCAAGGCTCTGTAACCAACCCAAGTTCCTTCGGAAAGATGACTGCCACGAAAATTTTGCACCACAACCACATACCCTGCATTGATCAGTTTTTCGTAACTTTTCCGAACCGCAGGAGATTTGATATCCGCATACCTTTGTTCATAAAGTACAGGCCAAGGCCCTTTACCTTCTGGAGCAAAAAGATACGCCGAGAGTTTTTTCCCATCCCGCATGGGGATCATTAAATGCTCATCACCACCCCAAGCAATCGCTTGGCTCATGAGCAGCGAAAAAAGCACCAAAGCAATTCCAAAAGCATTTATTCTAATCATCACAAATCTCCTCAACACTACTTAGTTACGGGATTAAGCATTGCGCCAGCGGGATCAATAAGCTTCAATTTTCCACCCAGTTGCGCATAACATTCAGGCAGGTCAAAAGAATCCAAAACATTGGGTAGCATGGATGACAAAGGCCAATCATAACATTCAGAGCATGCAAGCTCTTTATAAGAACTCAATGCGTTCTTAAGTGTGACCTGTTTGATTTTAGGAGTAAGCATTGCTGCAAAAAGGGCAGGCAGGGTTCCCCATCCCTTTGCAGTAAGATGAATTTCCGTAAAGCCATTACCTTTAAGCCAATCTAAAACGCCCAATACATCTAAAACCTTCTGCCCAAGTAAGGGTGAATCAAGCATCAGAGAATGAACCGCATTAAAATAATCATTGCCATAGGGCACAAGAAATTGGTTGACGCCACAAGTATCGGGTCTGGATTCGCCTATGCCACGAACATCACAAGTAAAGAATTCAGACTCGGGTTCAGCTTTCAAAAGATCGCGAATGAAAGGTTCCTTGCGCAATTCATCAGCAGAGGAATGATGCGCAATATAAAGGACTGCACGCTTGGTAATTTTAGGCGGCCTAGAATCGTGGGGTTTGTCTGAAAGTCTGTATACCAATGCAAAAACTTCAGGCTCGGTTTCAATTGCATAAACATTGGCAATGGGTTTGGGGAAGTCTTTATCCCGAATACTGCGCAAAATCCTGTAATCAGGGTTAGGGTTACCCTTAGGCATTTTCAAAACAGATTTGATACGGGTGGTCAACTCTGCAACGCCTTTTTTATTTGCCCCCACCAATGCCTTCGCCTTCTGATCCGTAAACGAAAATAACGAGCGCGAACCAAACTTTGCTACCTGACCTTCAGGAGTACACCAAAGTGTTTCATCCTTCTCGACAACCACCTTGGGTTCTTTTTGCAGATCAGATATTTTCGTAACCCCATTAAACCACTGATACATCGCTTCACGGTTTTCAACAGAATACCCATGTTCGGTTGGTCCGATATGAAGCTTGATGTTCTCGGGCGCACCCAAAAGAGTGTATAGCTTCTTAAGTTTTTCGTATGCTTCTTCAGATCCCCTTACATCAAAGAAATCTTTTTCCTTGGCAAGAATAACAATGGGTTTAGGTGCAAGCGTAGCAAGAAAATCAGCATGATCTAGGTTTAGCGCTAGTACTTTTGGCGGACACTGTTCAGAATCTGCAGGTAGCTCGTTTTCGAAATTACGCCTGAAGGTGGTTACAAAACACGCAGGCGCAGCCATATTCCAGCGTTGTTCCACGCCACAAAGCCAAGTAGTCATGGTGCCACCGCCAGAATTTCCGGTTACCCCAACCTTGGTTGGATCAACCTCAGGCCGGGTAAGCAAATAATCAAGTGCGCGAATGCCATCCCAAGCACGCCAACTCCCAAAGAATTCACCCACCAAAAGTTGTTGATTCCCGCCATGCATATGTTCGCCCACACCAATGCTTGGCCGTTTACTTTTTTCAACATGGCCATACTGAACTCTTTCGCCCTGCCCGATCGGATCAAAAATAAGAACCACATACCCCATCATTGCAAGCCCTTGGCAAAAAGCCTGATAGGCATCTGCAGCTTTTCCATTGCTGGAATGCCCACAAGAAGCAACCACGCCGGGCAACGGATGTTTTTTACCCTTGGGAATATAAAGGTTGGCACTAACAAGGAAATTAGGACGGCTTTCAAAAAGCACTTTCTCGATGGTATAGCCATCCCTCTTCACTTTGCCAGTAACCCGCGCATTCAAAGGAGTTTTTGCAGGAAACACACCAAAGCAAGATTGGATTTTCTTACGCACAGAAAGCACATACTGTTGCGCATCTTCTTTGGATTGAAGACGATCGATACCTGCAAGATTAGCGCGATCACTTTCCCGAACTCGCCTGCCCAGATAATCATGGACCATCCTCGGGAAGTGATTGTATTGAGGTGGGATATTCTGCGCAGATACTAAGGCAGTTGTTCCGGTTGCTAGCAATCCAGATTGCAATGCAAACAGTTCCATCAGGTTACGCCTGCTTAACAAAGAAAGATCATTTAATGACATAATCCTCATCCTTTTATTTATCTGCAAGGTGAAAAAGTACAGCAGCACCCATGGTTCGTACACCTGTTTTTATCACAGGTTCGTAATCTGGAAAGTAAGAATCTGAATGGGTAACAGCAAGCGGTTTACCCCCTTGTTTGGCAATAGCCACTGCTTTAGGGTCAGCAGACCCAAGGAAATAATAAAACCCAGGCACACCCGCCCGAACAAACTGGCTGAAATCTTCACCCCCAAGGCTCATCGGGCGCTCGTGAACTTTATCTTTACCCAAAAGCGATTCAAAAACCTTTATGGTTTTCGTGGTTAATTCAACATCGTTGATCAACTCTGGCGTGAATTCAGATGCGTTCAATCTAACCACCGGTTCTGGTGCACCCGCGCCAAGCGATGCAGCCTTCGCAACTCGCTCGATGGCACTCAAGATATTAATTCGCGAAACAGTACGCACGGTTCTAACCGTCAATTCTAATTTTACTTCAGCAGGAATAATATTATGTTTTGTTCCGCCATGAATGGAACCAACCGTGATTACTGCAGGATCTAATGGGTTGCGCTCTCGACTGATGATCAATTGCAAATCTCGCACAACCCGTGCAGCGATCACAATTGGATCGATTGTCTTATCAGGGGATGCACCATGCCCACCTTTGCCTTTAATTATAATTTCAACCGAATCTACATTAGCTTGCATGGGCCCTGATCTGTAATTAACATGGCCAGGCTTGGGAAATTTAGTGAATAGCCCATCAAGAAGCATGGCCCGGGCGCCCTTGCCTGTTTCCTCCGCAGGTTGACCCACGAAAAGAATCGTTCCCTTCCATTGATCTTTCATCTTTGCAAGAACCGAAGCCACACCCGCAAGACAGGTGATATTGATATCATGGCCACAAGCATGCATGACGCCGACCAAATTTCCGTTATCATCTCGCACTTGAACTTTACTGGCATAAGGGATGCCGGTTTTTTCGATAAGAGGAAGGGCATCCATATCCGCCCTAATCATAAGCACTCGGCCTTTGCCATTTTTTAAAACCCCGACCACACCATGGCCGCCAATACCTTCATGAACTTCGCACCCCGAAATTTTCAAAGCGTTTGCAAGCCTTTTAGAAGTAAGAACTTCTTTACCTGAAAGCTCGGGTTGTGAATGAAACTGCTGATAAAGCTCTGCGAGATTTTGAGCATTTACTTCGTAGTGCTTTAAAATTAAAGCATCAGAAGCAACTGCAGCATGGGCTAAGTTCCAAAGAAGTAAAGTGAAGACAAACATGCGTGGCATCATAAGATTCCGGAATGAATTTGATTCCTGAAATAATCATAACCGGGAAGGCAAAGCTTATGATCTGCTAAAAAAGAGCCATGGTCAAGGATTAGCTGCCTGCTTGGGCAGGGTATAACAAGAAAACTGCAGAACTTAGTAGGTACACCATGAAAATTTTTAAAATACGAGTTATCTTGAAGGTATCCTTACGAAAGGAAGTTACGTATCTTGAACAAATCCGGTTAATATCACTAATTTGATTACTATTCCTAAACGAGAAACCGACCAAGAATCTGATATGAATTACGATCAAAGCAATCAACGAGATACCTTATTTGACCGTTTGAGTGGGTGTTTTCTAGGTGACCCAAAACCTGACAATTTGCCAGGTGGTCGAACCGAGGCACTCCGCAAGCTTAATGCCTACGATCCGGCATCCTACGGGCGTACGCGTAATCATATCGAAGGCACTGTCTCCCAGCTTTCCCCTTACATACGACATGGTATGCTTTCTTTAATAGAGGTGCGGGATCATCTGCGTTCGAAGTTCCCGAACGATCTAGGACGCTTTGAAGAATTCTTTCGTCAATTGGCTTGGCGTGACTTCTTCGAAAAAGTACTGACTTGGTACGGCCACGGGCTTGACGAAGACTTAGAAGAACCCAAGCATGGCGTTACCCGATCATCCCGAATCCCCCTTGATGTTTTGAGCGGTGATACCGGCCTGCCATGTATCGATGGAATGCTTAGCGATCTTTTCGATCAAGGTTACCTGCACAATCATGCCCGCCTTTGGTTTGCAGCATACCTATGCCACTTCCGCGGGGTGCGTTGGCAAGAGGGGGCGAGGTTGTTTCGCCAATACCTTTACGATGGCGACATCGCAAGCAACTCTGCAAGCTGGCAGTGGGTGGAAGGCACATTTGCCAGCAAGCCGTACTTCATGAACAAAGATAACATCTCCAACTTCAGTAGTAGGAAATGGTGTAACTCGTGCAAGGTTAAATGCCCTTTTGATGCAGATTACCCCACACTGCAGCATCGTTTATTCGCTGGTTCGTCCGCGCCACTAATGTCGCAGGCTGCAAAGAAGGCAGAACCGATTAACAATATGCAGCAAAATAATCTTGCTCTTCCCGAAGATATTGCCCCACTACCACCCAACACCGATCTAATCTGGGTTCACGATGCTGCGATGTCATGGGCCGATGAGTGCGTGGCAAAAAATCCCAATGCTGCGGTAGCATTCATATTCAACGAACCCGCGTTGAAAGCTGAACCATGGGCTTATCACCGCCTTGCTTTTGTTACTGACGGTATCGACGACTTGTTTAAAAACTTACCGAACTCGACCAAACTGACTCTTGTTGGAGATCCAGTGGAAAGGCTTACAACCCTTGCCCACAAATTGGGCGCCACGACCATCCATATTTCCGAGCACCCCAACCCATGGGTCATAGAAACCGCCGATCAATTGCGCTTAAAGTTTCGGGTATTAGTCCACCCTAGGGCTACATTAACAGTGTACCCACCTGAACCTAAACGCTTCTCACGCTATTGGGAGAAAGTTGCCATACAAGTGCTGGGACACCGGCCAAGTTCGCCAAAAAGGAAGCACCAGTGACAAAAGCTACTGCCGTGATTTGGGTGAAACGGGATGCCAGGCTAACCGACAACCCCTGTCTGGTGGAAGCCGACCGACTCCAGCTCAACGCTCTGCCCTTCTTCTGTTTCGAACCATCGGTGCTATCTGCCAACGACACTTCAGATATGCATATTCAAGCTCAGTGGCAAGCCATAAACGGGCTTCGTCAAGGCTTAAGAAAAATGGGTTCTGATATTGTAATCGCATATGGCGAAGTCGTAGAAAAGCTAACCAAGTTGTATGAACGCATACCTTTCACCTATCTTTTTTCCCACGAAGAGATAGGCAACGACATAACCTTTCAGCGCGACCGAGCAGTCGCTAAGTGGTGCCTTGATAAAGGAATAACATATTGCGAGTTCCCACAATCGAGCGTAAGGCGAGGAGGAGTGAACCGGGACAAACTACAACAATTGTGGAGATCGCGAATTGCTGACATTCAACCGCTGCAGATTCCCCGTATTTCTCAACCTGAGGAACTTCGCACTATAGCTGCAAAAACAGCATTTCCCAAGCTGCCCCAGTTTACTACCAAACACCTTTGGCAGCCTGTGAGTGAGACTGATGCAAAAGCCACATTGGCGGACTTCCTCACCGTCCGGAGTCGATGGTATCGTGGAGGCATAAGCTCACCGAACACAGCTTTCACTGCAGGCTCGCGACTGAGCGTACATCTGGCATGGGGCACGATAACTTCAAGACAAATATGGCACGCAGTTCGATCCCGCCTTGCCGACCTCGATCCTAATGATCCTCTTTCCTCAAGATGGAAACAAAGTCTCAACGCATTTTTGAGCCGCTTGCACTGGCGAGATCATTTCACCCAGCGACTCGAGTCAGAACCTGAATTAGAGTTCCGAAGCCTCCATCCTTCGTACCGTGATGTGCCCTACGAAAATGATGAGCGACTGCATAAAGCGTGGCGTGAGGGCCACACTGGCTACCCTCTGGTGGATGCGGTGATGCGATGCCTTGCTGCTACCGGGTTCGTTAATTTTCGCATGCGTGCGATGGTGGTAAGTTTTGCATGCCATGTCCTGCATCTTGATTGGCGGCTAATCCACCCCCACCTTGCACGGGTCTTCCGAGATTATGACCCCGGCATTCACCTGAACCAATTGCAAATGCAG
>Ga0255091_1000545_pt1 | contig 14242 bp, 10 predicted proteins | sample Colum_Yuk_RepB_8_2_FD_188439 | JGI IMG/M metagenome (GOLD analysis project Ga0255091, IMG submission 188439) | Freshwater microbial communities from Columbia River, Oregon, United States - Colum_Yuk_RepB_8d | ecosystem: Environmental > Aquatic > Freshwater > River | place: USA: Oregon... | reverse complement strand
GTTCCGGCGCTGCGGCCGCAACCGGCACCGGCTGCTGGGCGGCGGGCTGCTCAGGCACCGGCTCGAAACGACTCACCGGCGCGCCAGGTGCGACCGGGCTTGATGCCGGTGCTGGTGCCGGTGCCGTGACCGCCTTGGGGGCCGCGTTGTCACGGATGTAGCTATCGAGTTCCGGCAGCACCAGGCGCTGTCCGCCGCCGAGCGGCAGCTTGCCCTGCTCGGCTTTCTGCACCTGCATGCCACGCACGGCGTCGTACTTGCGGCGGGTGTAGAAGTCGCCGTCGTCCTGTGTGCGCAGCACCGTGGGGTGGATGAACACCATCAGGTTTCGCTTGTTGCGCGAGACATTGCGCGACTTGAAAAGATTGCCCAGCACCGGCACATCGCCCAGCAGGGGGATCTGCGACTTGCCTTCATTGGAGTCCTCGCTGGTCAGGCCGCCGATCACCAGCACCTGGCCGCTGGCGACGTTCACCGTGTTGGTGATGGTGCGCTTGTTGGTGACCAGGCTGGCGGTGCCGACCGTGCCGGCGCTCACACTCGATGATTCCAGCTTGATCTTCAGCTTCACCACGCCGCCGACGTTGATCTGCGGCGTCACGCCCAGCTTCAGGCCCACGTCCTTGCGTTCGATGGTTTGAAAGGGATTGACGCTGCCACCGGTGGAGGTGCCGGTGTTGGAGAACGAGCCGGAGAGGAAGGGCACTTCCTGACCGACGCTGACTTCGCTTTCCTCGTTGTCGAGCGAGGTGAGCGTGGGCGTGGAGAGCACATTGGTGTCGCTATCGCCCTGCAAGGCCTTGAGCAGGATGCCGAAGCTGGTGCCGCTCCTGCCGCCGTCGCGCACCACGCCGCCGCCGATGTTGATGCCCTGGCCGATGGCTCCCAGGCCCGCCAGCGGGGTGCCGGTGGTCACCACGTTGCCGATGGCGCTGAGGGTGGCGGTGTCGAACACGCTGGCCACGGCGCCGCCCTCGGGGTTGAACACGGCGAAGTCCAGGCCGAGCTGGCTGGTCTTGCTGGCTGATACTTCAGCAATGATGGCCTGCACCAGCACCTGTGCGCGCTGGATGTCGAGCTGCTCGATCACGTTCTTGATCTGCCGCATGGTCTTGGGCGGGGCCGTGATCACCAGCGCGTTGTTGTCCTTGTCGGCCAATACGCGGGTTTTCTCGAAACCGCCGCCACCACTACTGGCACCTGCCGCGGCGGCACCAACCGGCGATGCGGTGGCCCCGGGAGTGGAGGTCGTGGCGGCCTGCTGGGCATAGCCTTCGAGGATGGGGGCCAGGTTTTCGGCCGAGGCATAGCGCAGATACACCACCTGGGTGTTGCTGTCGTTTTCCTTCAGCGGGCCATCGAGCCGCTTGATGATGGACACGATGCGTGCCCGCTCGCTCTTGTCGCCGCCCACCAGCACGGCATTGCTGCGCTCGTCGGCAATGATGGTGGCGGAGGTGGCCGTCGGGTCGGCGGCCTTGGCCTGCTGGGTCAGCGTGGTGAGGATGCGCACCACCTCGCTGGCGGCCGCGTTTTCCAGCGGGATGGACTCGACATCACGGTCGCCATCGCCATCGAGCTTCTTGATGATCTCCACCAGCCGGGCGACGTTGCCGGCGCGGTCGACGATGAGCAGCATGTTGTTGCCAGGGTAGGCGGCGAGGTGCGCCGACTGCGCCATGATCGGACGCAGGATCGGCACCAGCTGCGCCGCCGAGATGTTCTTGACCGCGTAGACGTAGGTCACCAGGTCATCCAGCGGCATGCCCGCGCCGCTGCGATTCAGGATGCCGCCATCCGAACGGGCATTGGTTTCCGGGATGATCTTGATCGCATCACCCGCCGGCACGGCGGCGAACCCCTGCACCTGCAACACGGCGAGGAAAGTCTCGTAGACCGCCTGCTTGTCCATGGGCGCGGCGCTGATGACCGTCACCTTGCCCTTCACGCGCGGGTCGACGATGAAGTTCTTGCCGGTGACCTCGCTCACGGTCGAGATCAGGGTATTGATCTCGGCATCCTTGAGGTTGAGCGTGACATCCGCATGGGCGCTGGCGAGAGCAAGAGACAGCGCGAGCAAGGAGGCAATGCGGAGTTTCATGGTGGCGATGGGCGTTCTCTTGCGGCGGGTGAAGGTGACAGACGATTAACTAGGGTGCGGCGGATACGTTGATGCTCTGGGAGATGCCGTTGCGATCCACCGTGAGGCTCATGCTGCTGGCCTGCGACAGGCTTTGCAGCAATTGTAGGGCTTGGCCGGGGTCGCTCAGCGAGGTGCCGTTGATGGCGGTCACCACGTCGCCGGGCTTGAGCCCCGCGGCATTGAAGGCCCCGCGCTCCGGGCCGGGATACACCCGATAACCCTTGAGTCCGCTCTCGCCGGTCATCGGCTGCACGCGGATGAAGTTGGCAGCCTTCGAGGGGTCGGTGAGCACCTGCTCCTTGATCTGCGAGAGCATCTGCGCCGCGGCCGGTGTGCCTTCCTGCGGCTCCGAGCTGCCCGAGACGGCGTTGAACACCGGCGCGTTGCTGGGCGCATCCTTGTCCAGTCGCAGCGTTTCGAGCTGGCCGTTGCGGGCGAGGATCACGCGGTCGAGAAAGATCGCCTGCAAGGTCACGCCGGGCGAGACGTCATCGCCGATGGCATAGGGCGCCTCGTCGGTATTGTCCTTGGCGATCAGCGCCAGCGATTCCTTTTCGGTGGAGCCGGAGAGGATGCCGAGCAGCGTGAAATTGAGCTGGGTATCCGGTGCGTTGGCGAGCGAGGCGGTGCTGGCCGTGGCCTGGTATTGCCCGAACAGATGGGCGTTGGCCAGCGTCTCCGGGTTGAGGGCGGGCTTGGTCGGCGTGGGGTCGACAAAGCCAGGGGCAGGGGTCCATGCAGCCGAGGCGGGCAGCGGCACCAGCGTCCACACCAGGCTGGCGAGCTGCCAGGCGAGCACCGCGACCAGTAACAGAGTGGCGAGCGGCGGCAGGTGGGCACCGAAACGGCGGTACAGGGCGGCGGCCCGGCGCAGCGCGGCAGAAACGGCCGGCGGCAGGGCGGGCAGGGTGGAAGAAGTCATGCGCGCGATCATACCGTGAGCCTGTGGCGTTATTGCTGTACCGGGCTGCGCCGCGCTAACTTCGGGCTCTGCCGTCGGCCATCCGAAAGTCGGCCCTTAAAAACTCACCAAGGGGGCGCCATGGGCGCGCAACGCACACTCATCCGGCTCGGTATCGCGGCCGCGATGTTCATGGTCTTTGTGTTGCACATCGGCGGGTTTCTGCCGCTGTCCTTCGTCGAGCAGATCGAGCGCGGCACCTACGATGCGCGCATCCTGCTCACCATGCCCGGCACCGTCGATTCGCAGGTGGTGATCATCGACATCGACGAAAAGAGCATCACGGCGGAAGGTCACTGGCCCTGGCCGCGCGACAAGTTCGCCACCCTGGTCACCCAGGGCTTTGATCGCTACAAGCTCAGGGCGATGGGTTTCGACATCACATTCCCCGAGGCCGACACCGGCACCACCGGGGCCGATGCACTCAAGCGCCTGGCCGCCGGCGAGATGGCCGATCTGCCCGGTTTCGCTGACCGCGTGGCGCAGATCCTGCCCTCGCTGGACTACGAAGCGCGCTTTGCCGCCGCCCTTCAGGGCAAGCCGGTGGTGCTGGGCAATGTCTTCCGCAGCCACGAGGCGGGGCTCACCGATGCCCTGGGGGCGCTGGGGCCCGCCGTGATGGATGCCCGGGCGGCGCAGCTCTACGACATCCAGTTCTTCAAGAACGAGGCTTTCACCGGCAACCTGCCGGTGCTGCAGGCCGCCGCGCACAGCGCCGGTTTCTTCGACAACAATCAGGCGCTTGAAGTGGATGGCGTCTTCCGCCGCGTCTCGCTGGTGCAGCAGCACCAGGGCGCGCTGTATCCGGCGCTGGCGCTGGAGACCCTGCGCACCGCCCTGGGCAGCCCGCCGATGGAGTTCGTCTTCGACCCACCGGACCAGCGCTCGTCCGTCAACCTGGAGGCGCTGCGGATCGGACCCGTGCGGGTGCCGGTGGATGAACATGTGCAGGCGTATGTGCCGTTTCGTGGGCGCTCGCCGAGCTTTCTGTATGTCTCGGCCAGCGACATCATGCGCGGCACCGCCGATCCCGCCGTGCTCGTCGGCAAGGTGGCCCTGGTCGGCACCTCCGCACCGGGGCTGAAGGACTTGCGCGTCACGCCCGTGGGTGCGGCCGATCCGGGGGTCGAGGTCCACGCCAACCTCATCAGCGGCATGCTGGATGGCCGTGTGAAGCACAAGGCGCCGTACTACAACGGCATCCATGCCGTGCTGCTGCTCCTCATCGCCGGCGTGCTGGCTTTTGGCGCCTCGCGGCTCTCGCCGCTGCTCAACGGCGCCCTGGCGCTGGGCTTGATCGCCGCCGTCACCGCCCTCGCGTTCGGCTTGTGGAGCGGTGTCAACTTCATCATCCCGCTCGGCACGCCGGTGCTGTTCACGCTGCTTCTCTTCTTGCTGCTGACGTTCTACGGCTACTTTCTGGAATCCCGCAACGTCCGGCAGGTGTCGAAGCAGTTCGGCGAATACATTCCGCCCGAACTGGTGGATGAACTCGCCGCCAACCCCGACGCCGCGAGCATGAAGGGGCAGAAGCGCAACATGACCGTGCTGTTCTCCGATGTGCGGGGCTTTACCACCATTTCGGAAAAACTCGATTCCGAGCAGCTCAGCGAGCTGATGAACCAGTTCCTCACGCCGCTGACCAAGGTCATCCAGCAGCACCGCGGCACCATCGACAAATACATGGGCGATGCCATCATGGCCTTCTGGGGCGCGCCGCTGCACGACGAGCAGCACGCCACCCGCGCCCTGCAGGCCGGGCTGGAAATGACCCAGGCCGTGCGCAGCCTCGACCCCGCTTTTGAGGCCCGCGGCTGGCCCAAGCTGCACATCGGCGTGGGCCTGAATACCGGCGATATGACGGTGGGCAACATGGGCTCGGAGTTTCGCCGCGCCTACACGGTGCTGGGCGATGCGGTGAACCTGGGGTCGCGGCTGGAGAGCCTGACCAAGGAATACGGTGTGTATTTCATCGTCAGCGAGGCCACGCGAAACGCGGGGCCCAAGGACTGGGCCTATCGCGAACTGGATTTTGTGAAGGTGAAGGGCAAGAACGAGCCGGTGGCGATCTACGAGCCGCTGGGGCCGAAGGATGCGCTGGACTCGAACCTGCGCAATGACCTGGCGCGGCATCGCGGGGCGATGAAGTTGTATCGCTCGCAGCTGTGGGATCAGGCGGAGGCGGAGCTGTTCAATCTTTCGCGGTCAGGCCGGCCGCATCGCATCTATGAGATTTTTCTGGAGCGGATTCAGTATTTACGGGCGAATCCGCCGGGGGCTCAGTGGGATGGGGCGTTTACGTTTACGCACAAATAGTAACAATGTTGATTATGAGTGAAAGGATAATAATTAAAAATTTTGCGTGATTGAATTGATGAATGCTCAATTCCGTAAAGAAGATTAATTTAGCATTTCATGCTTCTTAGTTTTATATGAAATATTGGATCGTTGTTAGCATCACAGGACTAGTCTCCGTTGGGGCCTTTCTTTGGTTTTTTAGAGGATCCACTTATGTTGAATGCTGGGCTGGGTATGACTGTGGAGATGCAGGAGGCTGGCTGAGTGCGATCGCCACATTTGCTGCGGTATTCGTTGCGCTTCGCCAATCCCATTTCGATAAATTAGCGCGAGATAAATCTAACATCGAAAAATGTGCGGGAATTGCCTCTGCTTTGATGACCGATGTTCAAGCAGTGGCGCAGAACTGTGTTGCGGCTATAAATGAGCTCGTAGAGATGTCGGGCAAGGACGTTACGATCCTCAGTTTTCGATTGCGGTTTCAGTTTTCTGAATATGACGCTATTTTGAGTATGCGTCCGAATTTCGTAAATCTGAATTATTTAGCTGTGATCTCTTTAAGTCAAATGCTTAGACTGATGGATAACAAAAATAAGGCGACTAAGAGAATGCTGGACCGAGGAATTGATGAGCGGGGAAATTCTGTTAACGCTCTCCAAGTTATCTATTCCGAAAATATTGCATATGAGCTTGCAACTTATACTGACATTCTTGATACATGCATTGATTCCATCAAGTTGTTGGGCAATGAGATAGCTCCAAGACAAAAGGCAGCAGTTGATCAAGCTAGGCGCCTTTCTTCTAACTGGAATGACACTAAAATTAAGTCAATTAACGTAATTAACGTCATTCATGCGCCAACTGCTAAGGCAACGTAGGCCTTATTCAATCCGGAATTCTCAAATTGCGGCTACGCGCTCTGGCTGACTGAGTATTTGAGGTGAGCGCGGTTTCGCCTGCGGCGACTTACCGTTCTTTGCTTCGCCAAAGAAGAAGTAAGCAAAAGAAAGGCGACCCTGATCCGGCGGTGCCTTCGGCACTGCCCTGCGATGCTCGGGCCGAGGGGCGCTGCGGAACTCGCTCGCGAAAGGATGCTCGCTCAAACAGTCCTCGCTCAAAAGACCCCCTCGGCCCTGCGCTTCTCAGCGCCTCCTAAGGGGCCCAACAGCACGTCAAAGGCCACAGCCACAGCCACAGCATTCGCGCTGCGCGCTCACTCTGGATTCCCGCTTTCGCGGGAATGACAGAGGGTCGGCGCTTTCCGCTGCTTTTGTCTTGATGAGCGCGTCGCGCTCATGCGTTTGCTGTGCCGTTGGGACCCGTGGGAGGTGCCGAGAAGCGCAGGCTCAAAGGGGGTTGTGCGCGAGGACTGTCTGAGCGAAGCGAGTTCCGCAGCGCCCCTTTGAGCCGAGCATCGCAGGGTAGTGCGAAGCACCACCGGACTCGGGTGTGCTTTTCTTGGTTACTTCTTTTGCACAAGCAAAAGAAGTGACTCGCCGCTAGGCGAAACCGCAATCAAAGCCAATACACAGCCAGCAGAGCGCGTCAGCGCGAACACGCAAACCCGTCACGCCATCAACAGACACACCGTCAAAACCCCGTCAGCCCCAATAAATGCAAGGCCTGGCAAGGCTGGAACGCCACTTGCTCCAGAGGCCATTCGAGACAGCCCCCGGATGCCGCGCCATGAACGACCTTGCCATCAACAACGTGCTCAGCCAGATGCGCAGCCTGCGTGCGCAATCGGCGGGGCTGGGTGGTGCTGCCGCCCCGCAAGCCACTAACGGCGCACCGGCCGCAAACTTTAGCGACACCCTCAAGGGCGCGATCAACAGCGTGGCGGAGGGGCAGAACACCGCGTCCTCGCTCGCCACCCGCTTCGAACTGGGCGACGACAAGGTCAATCTCTCGGACGTGATGCTCGCCGGGGCCAAGTCGCAGGTGCAGTTCCGCGGCGCGGTGGAGGTGCGCAACCGGCTGGTGGCGGCCTACCAAGACGTCATGAACATGCCTATCTGATCGCCATCGAGCACTAGCGCATGGCCACCACCACCCTCATCGCCACCCCGGAAGCACCCGCCTCGCTGCTGCAACGCGTGCGCGACATCCCCGGCATCCGGCAATTGCTGCTGCTCATTGGCCTCGCCGCCGCCATCGCTGCGGGACTCAGCCTGTTCATGTGGGCGCAGAAGCCCGCCGAGCAGCCGCTGTTCGCGGGCTTGCCGGAGGCCGAGACGGCCGCCATGGCCGATGCGCTGGCGGCCGAGGGCATCGAACATCACATCGACCCCGCCACCGGTGCGCTCACCGTGCCGGCCGATCAGGTGCGCAGCGCCCGTCTCAAGCTGGCCGGACGGGGGCTGCCCAAGGCGGCGGCGAGCGGCTTCGAGACCATGCAGGGCGACCAGGGCTTCGGCGTGTCGCAGTCGGTGGAAGCCGCCCGCATGCAGCACGCGCTGGAAACCGAGCTGGTGCGCACCATCACCTCCATCCAGTCGGTGAAATCCGCCCGCGTGCATCTGGCGGTACCCAAGCCCTCGGCCTTCACCCGCGCCGGTGGCACGGCCTCCGCCTCGGTGTTCGTGGAACTGCATCCGGGCCGCAACCTCACCTCGCAGCAGGTGCAGAGCATCGTCCACATGGTGGCCTCCAGCGTGCCGGACATGCAGCCGGGTGCGGTGACGGTGGTCGACCAGACCGGCCGCCTGCTGACGGACGAGGGCAGCGAGGGCGGCGTGGGCATGGGCAACAGCCAGTATGAGCAGATCAAGCGCGTCGAGGATACGACCCGCCATCGCGTCGAGGACATCCTCACCCCGCTGATGGGCCCCGGCCGCGTCAAGACCCAGGTGGTCGCCGCGCTCGATTTCACGGTGGAGGAGCAGGTGCAGGAGCAGTACCAGCCCGACGCCAATGCCATCCGCAGCGAGCAGACCAGCGAGGACATCAACCGCAATGGCAGCCTCAAGGCGCAGGGCGTGCCGGGGGCCACCAGCAACAAGCCGCCGGAACCGGGGGCGTCGGCCGCCGCCCTGCCGCCGGCGGCTGCCGGCACGCTCCCCGCCAGCGACCCCGCTGCGCCGGGCGCCGCCGCCACGCCCACGGCCACCGCCGAACTGCCCAGTTCGCAGACCAAGTCCAGCACCCGCAACTACGAACTCAACAAGACCACCAGCAGCCGCAAGTCCATGCCGGGGCGCATCCAGCGGCTGTCGGTAGCAGTGCTGGTGGACTACCTGCCCAAGCCGGACGCCAAGGGCGTGGCCGTGCCCACTGCACTCGGCAAGGACGACATTGCGCGCATCGATGCCCTGGTGAAGGAGGCCATGGGCTTCGACGCCCAGCGCGGCGATACCGTGACGGTGCAGAACGCGCCCTTCATCGTCGCCGCACCCGAGGTGATCGAGCCGCTGCCGCTGATCGAGCGACCCGAAGTGCAGTCGCTCACCCGCCTGGCCTTAAGCGCGCTGGTGCTGCTGGTGCTGATCCTCGCCGTGGTGCGGCCCCTGCTGCGCAGCCTGTTCCCGCCGCCCGCCCAGGCCGCCGCACTGGTCCCGACTTCGCTCGAAGCCCTTGCCGCGCCGGAGGCCGCCGCCGGCGGCGAGAGTGCCGCCAGCCCCTCGCACCACGCCCTCATCGCCAGCCCGCTGCAAGGGCCGACGCCCTACGAGCAGAAGCTCGCGCTGGCGCGTGAAACCGTCAAGCAGGACCCGAAGAAAGTAGCCCAGGTCATGAAGACCTGGATCGCACTCGAACAATAGTGGAGTTCCCTATGAAGCCAAATCATCGCTGCGTTGCGAGTCAAAAAGTCGCCAGGCAAGGCGCGAGTCGAAGCGAAGGCTTGTTGCCTTCGCTAGGCGAGCAACGCGGCATGGCGACTTTTTGGCCGCAACCCTTCGGGGCCGGGCTGTTTTCGCGCATCGCGGCGTCAGCGAGAGTTTCAAAGGGATGGCCCTTGTGCACTCTCGCTTCCTTGCACTGCGCCAAAACAGCCTTCGGCCGCAGCGACGATTTGACTTCATAGGGAACTCCAACATGGCCGACGCCTCCTCCGCACCGCCCAAACTCACCGCCACCGAGCGCGCCGCGATCTTTCTCATGTCGCTCGGCGAGGCCGAGGCGGCCGACATCCTGCGGCACATGGGGGCCAAGGATGTGCAGCGGCTCGGGCAGGCCATGGCCAATCTCACCAACGTCACCGCCGAGCAGGCCGAGGACGTGCTCGACAGCTTCTCCTCCGCCATCGGCAACCAGACCTCGCTGGGGGTGGGCAGCGATGAATACGTGCGCAACGTGCTAGTACAGGCGCTCGGCGAGGACAAGGCCGGCGGCCTCATCGACCGCATCCTCATGGGCCGCAACAGCAAGGGGCTGGAAGCGCTCAAGTGGATGGAAACCCGCGCCGTGGCCGAGCTGATCCGCAACGAGCATCCGCAGATCGTCGCCATCGTGCTGGCCTACCTCGACCCAGACCAGGCGGCCGAGGTGCTGATCAACCTGCCGGAAAAAGTGCAGAGCGACGTGGTGCTGCGTATCGCCACCCTCGACGGCATCCAGCCGGCGGCGCTGAAGGAACTGGACGAGATCATGGAGCGCCAGTTCAGCGGCAACAACAACGTCAAGTCCTCCAGCGTCGGCGGCGTGAAGGTCGCCGCCGGCATCCTCAACCTGATGGACTCGGCCACCGAGCAGAAGCTCACCGAGGCGATCAAGGGCGTGGACGAGGAGATCGGCCAGCGCATCCAGGACCTCATGTTCGTGTTCGACAACCTCGCCGAGATCGACGACCGCGGCATCCAGGCGCTGATGCGCGATGTCTCCACCGAAACCCTCAGCCTCGCGCTGCGCGGTGCCGATCCCAAGGTGAAGGAGAAAATCCTCAAGAACATGAGCAAGCGCGCCGCCGACATGCTGGTGGAAGACATGGAGGCCAAGGGCCCGGTCAAGCTCAGCGATGTCGAGGCCGCGCAGAAGGACATCCTCGCCACCGCCCGGCGTCTGGCCGAGGCCGGCACCATCCAGCTGGGCGGCAAGGGAGATGACTTCGTATGAGCGCCCTCTGGAGCGATGCCTCCGCCCGCGATGCCACCCGCTGGGCCAAGCCCAGCTTCGACCTGCCGCGTCCGGCGCCCATCCCCGTGGTGTCCCGGCAGGACGAGATGGCCCAGCAGGCCGCCAGGCTCGCCGCCGCCGAAATGGAGGCGCAAGCGCGAGGCTTCGCCGCGGGCCGCGCCGCCGGCATGGCCGAGGGCATGGCAGCGGCGGCAGGCCTGGTGGAACAGCTGCGCTGCACGCTCGATGCCCTGGCTGCACCACTGTCCGCCGTGGATGCCGAACTGGAACGGGTGCTCGTCGCCCTCACGCTCGAAGCCGCCCGCCGCATCGCCCAGCAGGAACTCAATCTCGACCCCGCCAAGGTCGCCGCCGTGGTACGTGATGCGGTCTCCGGGCTCGGTAACGGTGCGCGGGGCGTCGCGGTGTTCGTCCACCCCGACGACTATGCCGCGCTGGAACAGGCCCTGGCCGATCAGCTGGAACGCGCCGAAGGCTGGCGGCTGGTCGCCGACCCCGAGGTGCTGCCGGGTGGCTGCCGGGTGGAGAGTGAGCAGGCCAGCGTCGTCTCCAGTCTCGATGCCCGTGCGGCGGGTCTCGCACACACGCTGTTGATGCAGTCATGAGTGCCACTCCCACGACGGTGACGGCGCAGCGCAAGCAGAAGCTGCTGCACGGCCTGCTGGAGCGCGCCACACAGGTGGACCGCGCCCCGCTGCTGACGGTGGAAGGCCGCCTCAAGCGCGTGGTGGGTCTCACGCTCGAAGCGGTGGGTTGCCAGGCGCAGATCGGCAGCCGCTGCCGCGTGGCGGATGCCGATGGCGCGTCGGTCGAGGCCGAAGTGGTGGGCTTTGCCGGCGAGCGCACCTATCTCATGCCCATCGGCGAACTCGCCGGCATCGCACCCAATGCCCGCGTCACGCCGCTGCGGCGTGCCGCCGAGATGACCATCGGACGCGACTGGCTGGGCCGCGTGCTGGACGGCGAGGGCGAGCCGCTGGACAGCCTGCCCAAGCCGCGTGGCGAGTCTCGCGTGAAGCTCATGGGCCGGCAGATCAATCCCTTCGCCCGAGAGGGCATCAAGCGGCCGCTGGATGTCGGCGTTCGAGCCATCAACGCCATGCTCACCGTGGGGCGCGGCCAGCGCCTGGGGCTGTTCGCGGGCACCGGCGTGGGCAAGTCCACCCTGCTCGGCATGATGACGCGCTACACCGCCGCCGACGTGATCGTTGTCGGGCTCATCGGCGAGCGTGGCCGCGAGGTGCGTGATTTCGTCGAGAACGCCCTGGGGCACGAAGGCCTCGCCCGAGCCTGCGTGATTGCCACGCCGGCCGACCGCTCGCCGCTGCAACGCCTGCACGGCGCCTGGCTGGCGACAGCGGTCGCCGAGTACTTCCGCGATCAGGGCCTCAATGTACTGTTGCTCATGGACTCGCTCACCCGCTTCGCGCAGGCCCAGCGCGAGATCGGCCTGGCGGTCGGCGAGCCGCCGACCACGCGCGGCTATCCGCCCAGTGTGTTCGCCAAGCTGCCGGCACTGGTGGAGCGCGCCGGCAACGCCGAGCCGGGCCGGGGTTCCATCACCGCCTTCTACACCGTGCTCACCGAGGGCGACGACCCGCAGGACCCCATCGCCGATGCCGCACGCGGCATTCTCGACGGCCACATCGTGCTCAGCCGCCGCATTGCCGAGAGCGGCATCTATCCGGCCATCGATGTCGAGTCCTCGATCTCCCGCGTGGCCAACGAATGCACCACACCGCAGCACCAGCAGCGGGTGCGGCAATTGCGCGGGCTGCTGGCGGCCTACAACCGCAACCGCGATCTCATCGCCATCGGTGCTTATCACCGCGGGGCCGATCCCCGCACCGACGCTGCACTCGCCCTGTGGCCGCGCATCGAGGCCTTTCTCAAGCAGGACGTGCTGGCTGGCGCGGGATTTGGAGAGAGTCTGGGGCAGCTCGACGCGCTGCTTCAGGACATTCCCTTGTGAATCCGCACCACCAGATCTAGCCCATGAACGCCCCGGAACAATCGCTGCAAAGGCTCGCCACGCTGCAACGCCTCGCAGCCCAGCAGGAGGATCAGGCCGCTCGCCAGCTGGCCGAGGCCCTCAGCCGTCACGGCAATGCCGCCGACCGCCACACCGAGCTGGTGCAGTACGAAATCGAATACGCCGCCCGCACGCCCAATGCCTCCGGGGTGCTGGCCCTGAGCCGGCATGCCGGGTTCTTGTCCAAGCTGCGCGATGCACTCAAGTTTCAGCACGACCGTGTGCAGCAGCTTGGCCTGGAAGTGGATCGCGCCCGTGCCCGCTGGGTGGGCCTGCACCGCGAGGTGGAAAAGCTCGAACAGCTCGGCGAGGTCGCCAGGCGGGAGATGCTGGCGGCGGATTCGCGACGGCAGTCCCGCGAGCTGGATGAACTCGCGCAGCGCGGCTGGGTGCGTCAGCAGCAGGTTGCCGGCTAGTGGCACCGCTCGCCCTGCTGGCGGCCGGCAGCCCGCAGCGGGCAGGTCCCCCGCCTGCAGGGGAGCCGCCGCCAGCCGGTGGCTTCGATGGGCTGCTGCACGATGTCGCCCGACCCACCGATCGACCGCAGGATGCAGGCCCGGCCAGGGTCGATACCCCCGGCCCGCCGCCGCCAGCGCCGGAGTGGCAACGGCCGCGCCAGCTCCGCGCCGCGACTGCAGTATCCGGTGACGGTCGCGATACCGACAGCCTACTGGCCGAGATGCCGCCCCCGCCGTCAGATGGCCTGGCCCTGGCCTCGTCGCCGCCGACCGAGCAGCGCACCCCCGCATCCGAGGCCCCGGCGCCCGAGGCGCTGGTGCCGACGTCGACCGATGCCTTGCCGCCGATGAGCCCTGCATCGCTGGCGGTGGCCCTGCCGGTGTCTGCGGCGGCGAGCGGCAATCCGCCCGCGGCGCCCCCGGCGTTGCCGCTGCGGACTTCATCGATGCGAATCTCCACCCCGGCAGGCTCTGCCGCCGATCCCGGCACGGCCACCCCGATCACGGCCTTTAGCGGCGGCCCCACCGAAGCCGCGGTCCCGGCGGCGCTGCTGGATGCTCTGGTCGCGGCCCTGCCCGATGGCGGCGGGCCCTCTGCCGGGGCCACGGCCAACGTCGCCCCGGCGGCCAGCCCCTTTGCGGCGGTCATGGCTGCTGCCTCGCCGCTGTCGCCAGCCATGGCCCCGCCCGGTGCACCGCTTCTGGCGGCGGCGCCACCGCTCGCCATGGATCAGCCCGACTGGCCGCAGCGCCTGGGCGAGCAGATCCACTGGCGACTCGGCGAGGGTATCCAGGAGGCGCGCATCGAGATCAGCCCGCGTGACCTGGGGCAGATCGACGTGCGGCTTTCGATGGACGAGAGCGGCCTGCGCCTGCACCTGAGTGCAGCCCACGCGCAGACGCGCGAGCTGCTGCAAAGCGAGTTGCCGCGCCTTCGCGAGTCGCTGCAGCAGGGCGGCGTGCTGCTGGCCGATGCCCAGGTGGGCCGCGAGGCACCGGGGCAGCGGCAGGGCCAGCACCCGGGCCAGCCGCCGACATCGGACGGCACGCGCACGCGTCTCGCCAGCGAGGCGGAGCCGAGTGCCGTCGTGTCTGCCGCATCCCCATGGCAGCGGCGCAAGGGACTGCTCGACGACTACGCCTGACGGCTTTCCGCCAGACCCTGTGCAGGGGCTTTGACGGAAACCCGTCGAGCCCGCGAAAAGCCCAATGAAACCGGGGCCTGCAGGGTGGGCGGAAGGGTGGTGAGGAAGCGGGTACGCGGCTTGCTGCTAGGG
>Ga0255091_1000537_pt1 | contig 14344 bp, 9 predicted proteins | sample Colum_Yuk_RepB_8_2_FD_188439 | JGI IMG/M metagenome (GOLD analysis project Ga0255091, IMG submission 188439) | Freshwater microbial communities from Columbia River, Oregon, United States - Colum_Yuk_RepB_8d | ecosystem: Environmental > Aquatic > Freshwater > River | place: USA: Oregon | collected... | reverse complement strand
CTGCCCAAGGCCCCTGCCGCTGCACAGGCCGCAGGCGGCTACACGCCGCATGCCGCGGTGGTCATGAGCGCACACACCCCCAAGCAGGACCCGCTCTTCGCCGAAGGCGGAGCGACCGGCCTTGAAGACATCAAGATGGGCGGTGCGCGCATCCGCGTGGATGAGAAGAAAATCATCAACTGCCGCGCAGACCTCAACCAGCTCGTGCCCTTCAAGTACAAGTGGGCCTGGGAGAAATACCTCGCCGCCTGCAACAACCACTGGATGCCGCAGGAAATCCAGATGGGCGCGGACATCGCGCTGTGGCAGGACCCGAAGGGCCTGACTGACGACGAGCGCATGATCATCAAGCGCAGCCTCGGCTTCTTCAGCACCGCCGACTCGCTTGTCGCTAACAACTTGGTCCTCGCCGTCTACAAGCACCTCACCAACCCCGAGTGCCGCCAGTACCTGCTGCGTCAGGCCTTTGAAGAGGCCATCCACACCCACGCCTACCAGTACTGCATCGAGAGCCTGGGCCTCGACGAGGCCGAGGTGTTCAACATGTACCGCGAGGTGCCGTCGATCCACGACAAGGCCGCGTGGAGCCTGCCCTTCACCCAGTCGCTCGCCGACCCCGACTTCCACACCGGCACGCCGGAGATGGACCGTCGCTTTCTGCGCGACATGATCGCCTTCTACGTCGTGTTCGAAGGCATCTTCTTCTACGTCGGCTTCGTGCAGCTGCTCAGCTTTGGCCGCCGCAACAAGATGATCGGTGTGAGCGAGCAGATCCAGTACATCATGCGTGACGAAGCCATGCACATGAACTTCGGCATCGACGTGATCAACCAGATCAAGCTCGAAAACCCGCACCTGTGGAACGCCGAGTTCCAGGAAGAAGTGCTGGGCATGATCAAGGAAGCCACCGAGCTCGAGATCAAGTACGCCCACGACACCATGCCGCGCGGCGTGCTGGGCCTGAATGCCAGCATGTTCAACGAGTACATGAAGTTCATCGCCAACCGCCGCTGCTCGCAGATTGGCCTCAAGCAGCTCTACCCCGGTGCGGAAAACCCCTTCCCCTGGATGAGCGAGGTCATGGACCTGAAGAAGGAGAAGAACTTCTTCGAGACTCGGGTGACGGAGTATCAGACCGGTGGGGCGCTGAGCTGGGATTGATAGAGAAAATTTTTGTGCAGAAAGTAGTGCATTGTTTGTCGCGCGGAGCGGGCCGGTTGCCGTAGGGACAACCAGCCTCCTAGATTTTCTAGGGGGCTTTTTAGATTTTGAAGCCCTATTTCCAGATTTGCCGGCAGTAATTCTGCTGAGTCGAGATTTGCCGCCAAGGCTGCAGAAGTGCAGCGACAGCTAAATCGAGATTTGCCGCAGAGCCAGTGTCCGAACAGCAGAGTTAAACCTAGATTTGCAGGCTGCCTTCCGCACGGCGAACAGACACAGCTGTATGGCGGTGGTGCCACTCCCCAGATTTGGCAAGGGAACACCATGCTGATTCAGCGAGGCGACCGCTGTAAAAGTGCCAAGCTGATGGAGGCTTAGGACTTGCGGGACGCTATGCTCTGTGCGGGCTAGATACGATCAAAACCAGGGGAAAACAGAAAGATGTCCAAATTACGGCTACCACTGCTTCAAGTGAATCAATGGTTAAAAACATGGGAATTGGCAACTTGGGGCAAGAACCGGCCTAAACCACCGAGCCACTTCTATGTCGGAGCTCTTCCCCTCAAACTACTGCGCTCTTTAAGTGGAGTGCAGCCGCGGACTACCGATGATCGTCGCAATGCGCAGAAAGGTGCCGGGTACCAACGAACTCATGATCAAGAGCGGCTCGGGAAAATCGGACGCTACATCGAATACGGATTTCCGTTGTCCGCAGAAAAGGGGCTAGAGCCTTCGGAGCACAGGGAACTAATTAACCCCGGATGGCTTCCGACAACGATCTTGGTGAATGTAGTAGGTCCCAACGAGCGAAGAACTCGTAAAGGCAAAGATAGATCAGTCTCGACCGCAGACATTGTCAAGATCATTTCAAGCAATTCCGGTCATCAACTTGAATACTCGGATTTGCCTGTCGATGTCGAGAAAGGATTGCCCCCATTGGAGATTGTTGACGGGCAACACAGGCTTCTAGCCGCAGACTTGATTTCTCTTCCAGACGATTACGAGGTACCTGTTGTCATCTTTGACAATTTGCCGTTGTCTTGGCAGGCATATCTTTTCTGGGTCATTAACGTCGAGCCGAAGCGCATCAATACGAGTCTGGCTTTTGACTTATACCCCGAACTTCGTGACCAAGAATGGTTGAGTAGAGGAGAGTCGATCAAGATCTATCAAGAGCACCGGTCCCAAGAACTCGCAGAAGTCCTTTGGAGAAACCCGTCGAGCCCTTGGAAAGATCGAATTGAACTCTTCGGTAAACGCGTTGATGGACATGTTTCGAATGCAGCTGCAATTAGGTCTTTGATGGCGACCTTCGTGCGCAGTTGGGCAAAGGGCAACGATCCAAAGGATCCTGATGAAATTACTCGACTTGGCGGTCTATTCGGATCTGTGGACAAGAATGGCGACCACTACGTCATCCGATGGCGGCGCCCAGAGCAGGCAGCGTTCCTGATTCTTTGCTGGAACTCAGTCCGCGATGCGGTGGACTCATCAACCGCGAACTGGAAAACGGAGTTAGTTAGGGTTGCTAAAAGTATTGGCGGAGACGCGAATGGCGTTGCTTTTTCAGGGCCATACACGCTTCTCGCAACTGATCAAGGGTTTAGAGCAATCTCATTTGCCTTCAATGCTCTCACACAGCTTTGCTACAGCGAGATCGGGCTACTAGAGATCGAGAGTGCGGAGGATGAATCAGAGCCCAACGATGAATTCGTTCTAAGAGCGCTAAATGAAATTGGCGCAAATAAGCGACTTTCAAACTTTACGAAATCGCTTGCGAATGCCCTTGCTAACAATGTCGATTGGAGAACAAGCTCGGCGCCTGGTATGACCGAAAGCGAGAGGGTTGTTCAAGCCCAATATCGTGGAAGCAGCGGATACAAGGCATTAAACAAAGCCGCGCTAGCAGCGGCGGCCAAAAGTAAGGATGGTGTCGTTAGCGACGCTGCGAATCGCGCCTTGGAAATTTTGGGCTGGGGCAGCGATGACTAGATCGCGCCGAAAAAGTCATCAGCGGGCACGACCAAGTTCAGGTGCCGGGGTTCGAGTCGTTCCAGTTAGTCTGATTCCGCTTGATCTGTGCAATCCGAGCCAAATCCGCGGCAGCTTCGGAACAATCGCCCGTTCTAGTGTCAACTTTGGGTTGCCTCTTCTGCCGATCGTGGAGCCTGATACGACGCCGGCGTCACTGGCGGTCGAGTCACTGGTTCATCTAACTGAAGGGTGGCGCTTTTTGTCTGCTGCACTAGCGGCGTCTCTAAACAACTCTTCTTCTCAAGCAATACATTTCGCCTACTACGCGGAATTGCGCGCAGCAATATCTCTACTGTCCTCACACGGCATGAGGGTTAACAATCGTCGAAACACCTATTTGAACTCCGCCGGAAATTCAACCATCCCGCCGTGGGCAAACAGAGGCACACACGATGTTGTCTGGGCTCTATGGAAAGATTGGTCGGCGACTGCGACAGCAGAGTGTTTGTTGATGGATCAACTGTATGTGCTTCCTAGCGTTCGAATCAGAGATCTAAAAGCTTGTGTCAGTAAGATCTCCGCTCCCCCGACGTTGGCGCAATGGGCGCTAGATCTATCCATGGGCAACGAGCATTACGCTCGCAACGAAGCAAGCTATCTGGCTTCAGCGGCAAGAGGCCCCATTTCCATGATGCTTCCCGCTGATTTTGAGCTCGTCCGCGATTTATGGGCGTTGGCGGAGCCCAGCGGGTTTGGACTCCGATTTGAGCAAGAGCTCGCTCGCTATTTGGTGAGTCAAGCGATGATGGACGCTGACCCGAATCCAGCGGTGCAGGCTACTTGGTTGGCTGGATTGATTGCAGATGTTGCACGCGACACTGGCTGCTCACCAGCATCGTTAGACGCACTATTTCGCGACGCGACGCCTATATCACCTGTCTTCAATCACGCTTTCGATGCAGCCACAAAGCCTATAAATATGCTTGCGCGTGCCTTCTTCCTTTTGCGACTTGCGACGCTGATGCAAAAGGATGCACATGTCGCGCATCCCGCTACCGTTGCTAAGGAGTGGCTCAAGGATTGGCTAGAGCATGCAGGCTTGTTTGATCGGACTACCGGCGTCCTGCCAGAAGATAAGTGGCTTGACTTTGAGCACCTTATTCGAATGCCAACTCCAACGCTCCCACTTCCGGCAACCTTGCATTCCAACGCTCGTCAAAGCGTCGACGCTCACCTACTGACGCGTACGGACGCAGTATTGGCGTGGAGTACGAATCTTTGAAATACATGGGTTCAAAGCGCTCGATGCTCGGAAATGGGTTGGGCAAGATTCTTGAGGATATGGTTCAACGGCACAATCGCTTTGTGGATCTCTTTTCGGGGTCCGCATCTGTCGCTTGGCATGTGTCGCAGAAGTATCGAGTTGAGACTTGGGCATACGATCTGCAGCATTACAGTGCTTGTCTGGCCGCCGCTGTTATCGAGCGGGACCATAGTGTCGACAACCAACAGCTTTGGGCGAGTTGGAAAAAAAGAGCAACACAAAAAGTAAAAAAAACATGTCCGTTAGAAAGCAGCCTCGTAAACGTCGCAACGGTTAGAAAAGCGCGCTCGTGGGGCAGTGAATTCGATACCTGCTCCCTAATCAACGCTTATGCAGGTCATTACTACAGCCCCACTCAGATCACCTGGATCGATGCTCTACGTGCTTCCCTTCCTGAAAACGATACTGAGCGAAAGCTGGCTTTGGCTGCATTGATCATGGCAGCCAGCAAATGCGCCGCATCACCGGGCCACACCGCACAACCTTTTCAGCCGACGGAAACAGCGCTCAAATATATTCGGATAAGCTGGCAACGTGATGTGTGCGCAGATGTCGAACATTCGCTCGATCTCCTAGCTCCGCGCTTTGCTAAGTTGGTTGGAAGGGCAGGCGTGATGAACGCAAACGAGGCCGCGAAAATCCTCCGGCCAGGTGATCTTGCGTTTATCGATCCACCGTACTCTGCGGTCCAATACAGTCGTTTCTATCACGTACTTCAAGCGGTCGCCCTTGGCACAACTTCTCCTGTATTCGGCGTTGGTCGATATCCCGTAATCAGCGAGCGCCCTGCGTCGCTTTACAGTCAAAAATCAACATCGCTTAATGCAATACAGGATCTGTTATCGACACTTGCCGAGCGAGGCGCATCTGCAATCGTCACGTTTCCTGACCACAAGTGCTCGAATGGGATCGATGCAAATGCCATCAAGCAAATTGCAAAAAAGCTGTTCACTACAAGATCTCGACGTGTAGCCAGTACGTTCAGCACATTAGGAGGACCTGCCTCAAGTACAACGGGCCCAAGACTTGCGCGACTGCCTGCAGATGAGATGATTCTCTGTCTCGAGCCCAAATGAGGCTGTCGATCTTGGTCTTCAAGGAGCGAAGCTTTATTTCTTAAGATGCTTGATAGAGCTGAATCGGTAGTTGGGGAGGTCTGTCCAAGCATCTGCTAGGCATCAGAAAGTCCAGGCAGTCAATCTGATCGCGAACCAAGGTGACGCTTCCCACGGGCGACTGAATCTCATGCGCCAAATGTCCGCCGTGGGTTGTGTGCGCCGGCAGGTAGAGACCTAAGCCGCGCGTCCCAAAGGGGCATATCACGCCACTAAGTACGATCGGATGCGGTCCTCAGTGTCGATTGGATCGGCAGTGTTGATCAATTTTCGAAGGCATTCTGCGTTGGAGAATGTCGCAGAGTGGCTGATGAAGAACTCGTGACTCAGAGCTGCGCTCCACGCGTTGATCTCTGAGGCTTTCGGCAACGGGATTTTGCTATCCCGACGGAGTGTTAGACATCGACGAGGAGATACTGGTAGGCACTGAATCTCGGGATAGAGCTGGTCCTCGATAGACGAAAAAGGCAACCGAGCCATTCCATCGGTATAGCGCGCTACCACTGCGCAGTCGCCCAGTATGAAGGGATAGGACTCTTCTGCCTCGATGATCTCGAAGCGACATTGCCGTAACTGCTCCGCCCTTAGAGTCATGGTCGGATCGTTCTTTAGGGCGGCTTTGAAAGCTCCATCGGCGATCGCGCCTGCCTCTTTAATTAATTTGGCGGCGGCAAGCTGAAGCCCTTCATGGGCTTCCGTGATGCAAGGGCTATCTGGATCGTTGAAACCCACGCGAATTGCTGTCTCGAGTGTTTTCCGCATTCGCGAAGCCTGCTCCCGACTCATCCGAGGAAGTTTGGCCATTTCCTTAGAAACAGTCTCATGTAGCCAGCGCTTGTCGTTGGCGTGCTTCTTGAGCGCCTGCCTGGTGTTTTGAAGATCAGCCAGCTCTTTAGCAGCTTCTTCAATGACGATCGGCAATACGTCGATCATTGCTCGGCGCATCGCTTTCGTGCGTACAGACAGTGCGCCGACCAGGGTGGCGCAGGCTGATACATCCAGTAGTGCCACATCTCCGCTGGCGAGCTGTCGAACAGTCTCCGCCATCGTCGTCTCAACCCGCGTGAGTGCGTCATCGAGTGAGGGATCATCCGGAGCGCTGTAGAAGTCTCGTTCCTGGCCTATACCCTTCATGTGCGAAAGGAAGACTTTGTCTCTGCGATGGACGTATGCGGACTCGGCACGGCGCGGCTCGTCGCAGCAAAAGCCCTTCTGGAGGAACCGAGGCAAGTAGTGTTGGTGACGTCCACTCATTCAATGTCTGCTTTGGGCTCCTCTGGACTGATTCCTGCACCTCGGAAAATGCTCAAGCCGCCTTGAGTCTTATGCTTTCAAGCCGCTCAACAATCACCTCGGCATCGCCATCTGTAAACGCCCCATCCAAGCCCTCGAAGTGGATGCCCGTAAATGGCGGCTCATAGAGCTGCCCCGGCTCCACCACGCCCTTGCGGGTGAGCTGCTCAATGATCATCTCGACAAATCGGATCTGCTGACTGGTGTAACGGCTCGCATCAAGAAATTGGCTAAAGGCCTCTTTGGCTGCTCTGCGATCCAGCCCCACCAGCGAGCGGATGAACAGCGTCAGCGGCTTTTCGGTGCCAAAGGTCTGCTCAAACTGCTCTCGCCCGCCCACCGCATCGGACTCATAGACAAACCGCTCCAGCTCCGCGAGGTCGGTCGGCGTAAGTGGCTTGTTGTGCTTTAGCTTCGCGATTGCCACGTGGTTTTCATTGGCGCGGATGTAGGCCTCGACCTTCTTCTTGTATTGGGCGAGGTTGATGCCGGTGCTGAAATCCTTGAGCTGCACCTCGGTCGCCCCGCCGATCTCGTCCTGCAGCACGGTGTAGACCGGCTTGAAACGTTTAACGTCGTTGAACTGCACCAGCCCGCGCAGCTTCTTGCGCAGCGTTTCAAGCAGCGGCAGCGTGATGCCCGCCCAGTAGCCTTCCGTCTGCACCTCCTGGATCAGCGCCAGCTCGGCCTTGATGGCCGGGATGGTGTCCTTGGTCTCCAGTTCGCTGGCGATATCGATGACCTTGTCGCGCAAGCTTGCGAAGTCGCTGGTGGACTTCACCAGCGACAGCTGAAGGTTGAGGCAGACGAGATCGAAGAGCTTGGCGGTGATGTGCTCCCCTTCTAGCTCCGTCGGCAGGCCGGCCACGTGGTCGCGGAGGTCGGCGTAGGCCAACTCATCGAGTGCATCCCATGCTTTGCGGTCGGCAAAGCGTACCACGTGCTCGCGTTCGCCACGCACGATGAAGTTGTCGGTGTTCATGGCCTGCACTTCCTGGTGCAGGTGGTCGACCAAGGCGCTGCGCAGGCCACCGAGAGCGTCGTAGTCCTTCACTGGCTCCGCGACGCCGCCTTTGTTGGGCTGGATGGCAGCAGGGTCAGCCAGCAGCGCCGTCAGTTCCAGCCGCCGCTTGAACAGCCGCTTGCCCAAAGGCTCGGCCGCACCACCCATGGCCCCCTTGGGGTTCTCGTTGAAGTATTCGAAGTTGCCGCAGAAGTCGAAGATGTAGAACTCGCTCTTGTCCTGCCCCGGCCCGAGCAGGTTCGGGCACAGGCGGGTGCCGCGGCCAATCATCTGCAAGAACTTCACCTTGCTGCGCACGGCCTTGAAGAAAACGAGATTCAGCACCTCCGGCACGTCGATGCCGGTATCCAGCATGTCCACGCTGATGGCGATCTGCGGGCGCTTGCTGGGGTTGCTGAAATCGTCGATCAGCGTCTGGGCGTAGTTCACGGAATGGGTGATCACCCGCGCAAACTCACCCTTGTGATGCGGGTAGTGGTGGTTGAACCGCTGGGCAATGAACTGCGCGTGCTGCTGGTTCACCGCGAAGATGATGGTCTTGCCCAGGGTGTCGCCCCCCTCGACCTTGAGGCCGTTCACCATCAGGTGCTGCAGCATCAGGTCGACGGTGCTCTCGTTGAAGAGCTTCTTGTTGATGTCGGAGGCGTGCACGGCCTCCGGGCCGTCCTCGGCCTCGCCGTCGTCGTCCCAGTCGAGCGAGTCCCAGTGCTCCTTCTCTTCAAGGCTCAGGGCGTCGTAGGTGATGCCCTCGCGCACAAACTTGATGGGCACCGAATGGGCCTTCGGAGGTACGAGGTAGCCGTCCTTGACGGCCTCATCCAGCCCATAGGCATCGGTCGGCACGCCGGTTTCGAGCCCAAACAGGCGGTAGGTGTCGTGGTCCACCTCGTCGCGTGGGGTGGCGGTGAGGCCGACCAAGTAGCTGTCGAAGTAACGGAAGATCGCCCCGTACTTCTGATACACGCTGCGGTGGGCCTCATCGATGATGATGAGGTCGAAGTGGCCCACACCATAGGCCCGGCTCTCCCCCTCCATCTGGTCGATGAGCCCCATCATGGTGGGGTAGGTCGAGAGATACACCCGGCCCTGGCCGTCCTTCTCGGTGACGAGATTGACCGGGCTGGAGTCCGGCAAGTGAGCCTTGAAGGCATTGGCAGCCTGCTTCACCAGCGCGACCCGGTCGGCGAGGAACAGCACCCGCTTCACCCAGTTGGCGCGCATGAGCAGCTCGACGAGAGCGATAGCCATGCGGGTCTTGCCGGTGCCGGTGGCCATAGTCAGCAGGCCGGCGCGGCGGCCCTGGCTGAGGGACTCGCCCATGGCGCGGATGGCGCGGTGCTGGTAGCTGCGCTCGACAATGGCGGTGTTGATGGTGAGGGCGCGCAGGTCCTGCCGCAGGCGGCGGCGCTGGATGACCCGCTCCAGCTCTTCGCGGGTGTAAAAGCCCTGCACTTCGCGGGGTGGATCGCGCTGGTCGTCCCAGAGCCAGGTGTGGTTGCCGTTGGTATAGAAAATCAGCGGGCGCTGGCCGCGCATCTTCTCGAGGCAATCGGCATAGAGCTTGGCCTGCTGCTGGCCCACGTCCGGGTCTTTGAGGCTGCGCTTGGCTTCCACCACAGCCAGAGGCTGGCCGTCGCTGCCCCAGAGCACATAGTCCACAAAGCCTTCGCCCTTTTGGTTGGGCATGCCGGTCACGGGCACTTCTACCGATAGGCCCTTGCCCTCCACCCAGCCGGCCTCGCGCAACAGCACGTCGATGAACAGCTTGCGGGTGTCGCCTTCGTCGTAGTCGTGGGTATCGGGCACCAGCAGGCTGGTGGCCTTGGCGGCAGCCAGCTCTTCCCGCAGGGCGGCGAGCTGGGCGTTGGTTTCGGCCAGCAGGGCTTCGCGCTCGGCCAGCGTGGCGGCTTGGGCGGCGAGCAGCTTCTCGCGAGCTTCGAGGGCGGTGTGCTGGGCGCTGAGCTGCTGCTGGAAGGCTGCTTCTTGCTTCTGAAGCTGCTCGCGGGTGAGCGCAATGGCGTCATCGGCCCGTACCAGCTTGGGCACCCGCTGCTCGTCAAAGCTGGCTTCGATGCTCTTGGGGTCGCTGGCGCGAGTGTAGGTGCGGGCGAGCCAGAACAGCACGTGGAAGAGCTCGCGCACCAGCTTCAGGGCATCGCCAGAGCCGACGAACTGGTTGGAGTGCACGGCCTGGTTGCCGTACTTCTGGATCAGCCGGGCCTTTTGCAGCACCGGCGGCGGCACCTCGCGGATGAACTCGTTGGTGGTGAGCAGGGTATTGAGGCTGCGGTCGTACGGCATCCGCAGCGTGCGGTCGTTTTCGTACAGCCACAGCACGGCCTGCTCCAGCGCGTGGCGGGTGCGCATCAGCGCGGCGCGGGGATCGCTGTGGACCAGTTGCTCAGCGCCCTTGGCCGGCTCGAAGAGCGGCTTGAATTCGGGGGTGAGGAACTGGAAGTTGGTCATGGGATCAGCCTGCGCGCATTGAAATGCCGGAGAACGCGTCCCGTTGGAGAGACTGAAAGAGGAGTTCATTGGATTGCTCAGTAGCTACCAAGTGAACTCGCTGCTCGCTAACTTTCTCTGCAACGTCAGCGTATTGCTCTTGAACCGAACGTGGCGGCATTGGCAGAGTCATTTGCTTCATATGCGTTGGTCCGAAGTGCTTGATCACGGCCCCCGAAGCCATCGCCTGAGCTTGGCGGGAGAACCAGGGAGATGTCAGGTAGGTTTTGAGAAATCCGGAAGTGAGTTCATCAGTCTCAGGTCTGAGTCTGATCATCCCCGTGTAGGGAATTGCTCCCTCAGCTTCTTCGCCGACGATAGCTGCATGACCGAGCGAGGCGCTGGTCAAAATTACAATATCTCCCTTGGCGAGCCGGAAGTGCGCCCACTTCGTTTCAACCATCTTGGGATCGAGATAGTTACAACCTAGGAGGCTTACGTGATCAGAGTCTTTTACGCCGGACAATCTCACCAAGGGGACTCCATCATCTCGAAAGTCCTTAGCCAATATTCCAGGCCCTTCTTGGAAGAAGGCGGCTTCTCGTAACAGGTGAATCGGCCACCCCTTCGGATTCGTCACCGGGTCGCCGAACATCTCCAAAAACACGGACTGCAAGAGCTGATCGAGCTTGGCGATGGCGAGGCGGCGCTTGGCCCGCAGCGCGTCGGCCTTGTCCAGAATCGCGGCGATGCGGCGTTGTTCGGGGAGTGGGGGTAGTGGAATGGGAGCCTCAGTAAGGTTGCCCATCTTTATGTACTTGATTATTCCGCCGATGCTCTGCTCACGCAGCACATCCAGATATTGATCCATGAAATGAAACAGATATCTAACGTTGAGACGCTCAGGATCGGCTGACTCAATGATGTACGTCCGCTGATATGCGTCGAACTTTCCAGAGTAATGCTTGACGTTCAGATCGCCATTTCCAGCGACCAATACGCACTCGCAGTCGTAGCTATAGGAAGCAATGCGTAGTGGCTCTTTTGCGCATGTGAAAAATGGGTATGCGCCATCTAGAGAGCTGGCGTTAGCGTCCAGCTTCCCAGTTTTTATTCTTGAGAGCTCTCCAAGAGGGACCTCCGACCAACTCACGACAGCATCCCCTCCAACTCCTCCATCCCCTGCAAGATCTCTAGCTCCAGCGCCTTCAGGTCGGCGAGGATTTTCTTCGGCGGCTCGTGCTGTAACTGGCTGTAGACGATCTGCTTGTAGCGGTTGATGCTGAGGTCGTAGTCGTTGCCGGCAATCTCGGCCTTGGGCACGAGAAAGCTCTGGTCTGTCCGGCTGCGCAGGCCCTCGCTGCTGCGGTTATGCCAGCGGTTGAGGATGTCGACGAGGTTGCTGTTCTCGTGCTTGCTGGTGTCCAGGGCATTGCGCTTGTCGTCCAGGCTGTAGCCATCGGCCTGCATGTCGTAGAACCACACCTGATCGGTGCCGCCGCTGTTGGTTTTGGTGAACAGCAGGATGGCGGTGGAGACACCGGCATAGGGCCGGAACACCCCCGAGGGCATGCTGACGATGCCATCCAGCTTGTGGTCTTCCACCAGCATCTTGCGCAGGGTCTTGTGGGCGGTGCTGCTGCCGAACAGCACGCCGTCCGGCACGATGACCGCCGCCCGGCCGCCGGGCTTGAGCAGACGCAGGAACAGGGCCAGAAACAGCAGCTCGGTCTTCTTGGTCTTCACCACCGCCAGCAGGTCTTTGGCGGTGCTCTCGTAGTCCAGGCTGCCAGCAAACGGCGGGTTGGCGAGGATGAGGCTGAAGCGATCCTCCACCCCAGCATGGCCCTGGCTCAGCGCGTCGCGGTTTTCGATGGCGGGGTTTTCCACCCCGTGCAGCAGCATGTTCATGCTGCCGACGCGCAGCATGGTGTTGTCGAAGTCGAAGCCGTGGAAGGTGTCGTGGTTGAAGCGGTGGGCGGATTCCTGGCTGGCGTAGACCGTTTGCTGGTGGTGCTGCAGCAGGTATTCGCTAGCGGCGACCAGAAAGCCGGCGGTGCCGCAGGCGGGGTCGCAGATCACGTCCGTGGGCTTGGGCGCCATCATGTCCACCATCAGCTTGATGATGTGGCGCGGGGTGCGGAACTGGCCGTTCTGCCCGGCGCTGGCGATCTTGCCCAGCATGTATTCGTAGAGGTCGCCCTTGGTGTCGCGGTCCTCCATGGGGATGGCGTCGAGCATGTCCACCACCTTGGCCAGCAGGGCTGGCGTGGGGATGGTGAAGCGGGCGTCCTTCATGTGGCCCGAGTAGGTGCTGCCTTCACCCCCGCCGAGGGTTTTGATGAAGGGGAAGACCTTGTCGGCCACCAGGCTGTAGAGCGCGCTGGCGTCGCCCATCTGCCGGAACACCGACCAGCGCAGGTGCTGCTGATCCGACCCGAAGATAGGCCGCTCGATGGGCTGCTTGAGGCGGTTGGCCTTGCGCTCTTTGGCTGTGTGCAGCTCGTCGAGCCGCTTGATGAACAGCAGGTAGGTCATCTGCTCGATGACTTCGAGCGGGTTGCTGATGCCGCCGCTCCAGAACGCATCCCAGATGCGGTCGACCTGACTTTTGATTTCCCCGGTGATCATTGCTTCATGTCCTTGTTATGGACTGCATGATGCCGGGGGAAGCACGAAACGCAAAGGTACTTTTCAGACGAAATGGCTAGCCGCCGTCGTTGGCGGCCTGCCGCCAGAACCGCACTGGCTTGCAGGGCAAGCCGAAGGCTTCACGCACGCGATCCGCGGGCCGACCGATGTGCTTCGGATCGATGACGATCTGGTCAAGCAGGTGGGCGCTCAGGGCTGCGGCCGACTGAGGGCCGTCGTGGTACACGACGGCGTCCAGATCGAAGTAATACCGAGTGAGCGTGGCCAGGACGGAGGGGGAGTTGGTTTTGGCGAAGGCTGTCGGGCGCGTGCTTTCGGCTTCGGCGGCGGCTTGGTCCGGGTCGACGCCCAAAGCGATGAGCGCCTTGAAGATCCGTTCGGTAAAGCGGATGGTCAGCGCGGCGTAGGGCGCGGCATTCACGACGATCCCCAGCCGGGTGCGCTCATTCACGGCCAGCACATAGGCCTTGCGATCAAAGCGGACGAGGTTGGCGGTCCATTCCCCCAGCCGGTTGCCAGGCGACGGCGGATTGGCGATTAGCTCGCTCTTAATAGCCTTGGCGAGCTTTGCGGTGCAGCGGAGCGCGGTCACGGCAGTCTTGTCACTCCTTCAACGCCGACTTCCTCGGCACCTTCGGTTTCGGCCAATCCTCATACAGCTCCGCATCGAAGAGCTTGAGCAGCCCCCGCAACTCCTCGTGATTCTCCGGCGCCAGCCACACCAGCCAGTCCGGCTGCTCGATGGGCACCACCGAGCGCTTCTCCTCCCCCGGCGCGTGCATCCGATTCATGATCGGGTGACCTTCCGCGTTGATCGTCAGCAGGGTGAAGGTCCGATGGTCACTGCCATCCTCGTTCTTCTTGGTTTCCCAGAGTCCGGCCAGCAAGGACAGCTCCTTGTCCTTGCGACCGATGGAATGCCAGACCGCCTTGCCCGTCTCATAGCAGGGCTCGTTGAAGTGCTGCACCGGCACCAGGCAGGTCTGGAGCTTCTTCCAGGCATTTCGAAAACTCGGCTTCTCCGCCACCGTCTCGCTCCGGGCGTTGTAGGTCTGTCTAGCCAGGACTGGCTTTGCCCAGTGCGGCAGCATCCCGAAGGACGCCCGGACCGGCATCAGGTGCCCCTGCTCGTCACGGACGATGATCGGAGCGTCGCCGGTGGGGAAGCATTCCTTCGGGTAGGCAAACTCGGGCCGGCGCCCCCCACACAGGGCAGCCAGCTTGTCGGCGTCGGCCGTCTCGAAATTCGAGCACATGGGAAAATCTCGTCTGAAAGCCGGATGATGCGCCAGTGTGGCGAATTCCAGGCTGGCGGATCGGGGTCGGTGGATTTAGCGTTACGCTAAATATCCCTTT